>Ga0307379_10002852_pt1 | contig 25289 bp, 18 predicted proteins | sample UN2MG_FD_202237 | JGI IMG/M metagenome (GOLD analysis project Ga0307379, IMG submission 202237) | Soil microbial communities from Risofladan, Vaasa, Finland - UN-2 | ecosystem: Environmental > Terrestrial > Soil > Coastal area > Acid sulfate soil | place: Finland: Risofladan, Vaasa | collected...
CTTGCAACTACTCCATCTTTTTTAAGGCAGGAGGCATATTCTGCAGATTCAATATAATCTATATGAGCGGGTATAGATTCGTCAGAGGTAATCTTTCCAAAATGAATTCCACTATTGGGAGGCAATGGTAACAAGATTAAACCAGATTTTAATCCTGAATGAAGACCCTTTCCGCATAATACCATGCTCCTTTTTAATGTTCTCTGAAAAATATGTTTTTTATATTTAGGATAAGGGACTGATATTCCGTAAGAAGAGATTTTACGCAAAAGAGTCTTTTTGTCTATCTTCAGTACATTTGATGTTTTATCTATATTCAAATCATATTTCTTTAAATGATATAATATAAATTCCTTTTCCCATTCTTTTTTAGCCTCTTTCATTGAAGGATATCCATCGAAGTCTATAGGTACTGAAGTAGAACTTCCCATCATAGTTTCGGGAATATCCTTTGAAGATATCTCTTCATTAGAGGCAGTAATGACGATTCTTTCTAAAATATTCTTGAGTTCTTTGATATTTCCTGGCCAAGAATAATTGACAAGTATTTCTAGGGCTCTAGAATCGATACCTCGTATATTTTTACCATATTCAAGGGATAATTCTTTCAAGAAATAATTAACCAGCAACGTTATATCTTCTGACCTGTTCCTTAACGAAGGTAAATAAATAGTAGTTTTACTCAAAATCTCAAGCAAACCATAAAGAATCTCACCCTTCTTAAGTAGTTTTTCTATATCAAAGCTTGAGGTACCAATAATTCTAACATCTAAAGAAAAAAGTCTATTATTCTTTTTAGTTATCCCTTTCTTCTCAATGAATTGTAAAAGTCGGTTTTGTGCCTCCATGCTCAGCTTAAAGATCTCATTTAAAAAAAATGTTCCACCATCTGCGGATTCTATCTTTCCCTCATAAATAGATTTGCTCTTATCTGTCTTTTTCTTTCTATAACCAAAGAGAGTATCTATCATGGCCTTTTCAGTAAGGCTTGCGCAGTTTATTTCAATAAAAGGACCCTTTTCCCTCTTACTTTTATTATGAATAATCTTTGCAACTAACTCCTTCCCGGTTCCTTTTTCTCCTATGATTAAGAGATGGTCAGAAACATTAGAAGCTTTTTGTATGTCCTTCTTGACTCTCTGTATTTCTTTACCTTTACCAATTATTTCACTCTTCTCAAGCATCCTTGATTTTAATTCTATATTTTCTCTTATGAGTTTCTGTTGCTCAATGCCCTGATCAATTCTTAGTAAAACATTATCAAGTGAAAGGGGTTTTTCTATATAATCCATTGCACCAAGTTTAATAGCTTTTACAGCAGTTTCAACAGTACCATGACCTGACATAACAATTACTCCAAGATCACTACGATATCCCTTTATGGATTTTAACGCTTTGATACCATCCATATCAGGCATCCATATATCTAAAAGAACTAAATCAGGAGATTCGGTTCTTATGATTTCCATGGCTTTAGAACCATCTTCTGCTGTAGAAACATAGTAACCCTCGTCCTTTAAAATACCTTCTAAGGAATCTAATATGCTCTTTTCATCATCAACAATTAATATGTGACCTTTTTTCATTTTTCTAAAAAATATTAAGGTTGTTCTAACGGTAATTCCATAATTATCCTAATACCACTAGGTATATTATCTTCGATCTTTATTTTTCCTTTATGGTCTGAAATGATATTATTTACTATTGCAAGTCCTAGTCCAGTTCCATCACTCTTTGTTGAAAAGTGGGGCATGAACAATTTATCCTTAACGGTTGGGTCTATGCCTTTGCCTTTATCGCTAAGCTCAATCCTCACAGCTTGGTTACTGCTATCTAAGAATGTTTTTATATCTATTTCGCCGCCATTGTTTTCCATAGCTTCTATAGAATTCTCTATGAGGTTGATAAATACTCTTTTCATCTGCTCTTTATCAACATTTACTCTATTTATTTCTTCATCATACTGGGTATTTATCGTCAAATCCTTATGAGAGGTCTTATAGAGGAGAATAATATCATCAATGATCTGGTGAAAATCCGTTGGAACAATTTTCAGTTCCGGCATCCTAGCAAATCGTGAAAATTCATTAACAAGTTTTTTTAATCCTCCAACCTCATTGATAATCGTATTTGTAGATCCCTCTAGCACATCTTCAAAGTCATCTGATTGTTCTCTAAATTTTTTCCTGAGGCGTTGAGCAGAAAGTTGTATTGGGGTTAGAGGGTTTTTGATCTCGTGGGCAATCCTCTGAGCAACTTCCCTCCATGCGGAAATCCTTTGAGCCTTTATCATATCAGTTAAGTCTTCAAATACTATGACCATTCCTAAATATTTCCCTTCTTTGTCGTTTAATACATTTATGTTGATCAATAATGTTAATATTTTTTTCCCTATCATTATCTTAACCTGAGTCTCTGTGGCCTTCTTTTTCGTCTCAAACATCCTTTTTATCAATGATCTTATAGTCTCAAACTGTCCTAACTGGAAAACATCCCTATAATATTTTCCCTCAATATCTTCAGATGAAAGATTCAGCATCCTTTCAGCCGATTCATTGAATGTTGTTATTTTTCCGTGCTTATCAATTGATATAACACCAGTTGCAATATTTTCTAAAACAATTTCCATATAGCTTCTTCTCTGGTCTAGTTCAATATTTGTCGTTCTTAAATCTTCATTAACATGCTCAATCGCTATCTTGCTATTTTTTAGGTCATTTGTCATTTGGTTAAATGAATCTACTAAAATTCCAATCTCATCATCTGCCTTGGTCTCTATTTTAAAATCCAAATTACCCTCTGCTATGGAACGTGTTCCTTCTGCCAATTCTTGTATGGGAATAGTGATACCTCTAGCTAGGTAGAATCCAAACCATATTGCTGAAAATATTATAAGTAAGGTTATCATTAAAAAGGTCATGACATAACTGAATTTTATAGGATTTTTTAATATCTTCAAAGCTTTGTAATCTTCAAAGGCTTTTGTAATCCTGTCCATTTTAGCAATTAGGCTTACGGGAATATAATAGGAAACAGCTATGATACCGGATACCTTCTTTTCATCCTTTAGTGTTGGGATAGGTGCTATTCCCTGAATAATTTCACCCTTATCCAAGTATTTTACATGGGTTTGTTCTTCACCTTTTAATGCTTGATTTAATAAAACCGCATCTATATCCAAGAGATCTTGAGGTATATTGGGATTAAATGACAAGGCAACAAGCTTTAAATTTTTTGAGTATACATGAAGGACATCAATAGAAAATTCTAATCTTCTCTGATCAATACTGTTTTGCAAGAAAATTCTATTCTTCTTATCTAACATCCTTTTATTAATAATAAATTGTCCTATATCCTTGGCATGCAATAAGGCATTCTTCCTTGCTTCTACATAATAACTTTGAGCGACTTCTAGAGATTCTTTTAATGAAGTTTCTACCTGGAGATTAAACCAACTCTCTATACTATTAGTTATTAATCCGCTTGCGACTAGAAAAAGAAGTACCGTTGGAACCAAAGAAAGACCAACAAAGGCTATTATAAGCTTAGTTTTAAACTTTGCTCCTATTATTTTTCCTTTTCTCTCAAAATAAAGTTTTATCAAATTTCTTAAGATAAGGACAACCAATACAACGAGAGCTAATATATTAATGTTAACTAATGTGAATACGAGAATATTGCTACCAAAAGGTGATGGGGTTTTTAAGGCCTGAATGTAAATGATCGTTAATAAAATCAAAAAACCTATTATCCCAAATATGATGCGTCTAATCCTTCTTTTTTTTAAAGAAGATTCTTCTTTTGGGAATAATGGTTTATAAAATTTTCTTTCTTTATTTTTTGTGATCAATGATAACCTTAATTATTTTTAAAGGGATTCCTTTATTAAGAAAAGAGGTGATTTTTGCCACTCTGTATCTTTATCAAAGACGGAAAAAAAGAACAAAACGTAGTTTAGAGGAAAAATAAATTTAATAGATTTTAACTTAGCCTTTACTTTTAAATAATAAGGAGTTTCAACTCTTAACACATTATCATCAGCTATCGGTATATTGTTTAATCCTCTTATCCAACTCTCTGCCTCATTAATATTCTTTAACAAACTATTTTTTGTCTCTTTGTTAATGTCTTGAATTGCTCTATATTCTTTCTTAAGATTGTCATACTCTACGGTGTTTTTAACGGTTTTTGAAGAGATCTTTTTATCAAAGCGCAAGGACTGTTTTTTGTATAGTTCTATATAATAAGTAAAAGTTGTTGGAATTCCGCTCTTTATAGTCTCTAATATATCTGAATCTAAATTTCCTTTTAAAAAAGAAGATGCCCTAATTTCACTTATATCACCACTTATAACAATATCCTTGATAGAGAGTTCTTCGGCAAATGAAATAGATTTTATCAATAAAGAAATTATTAAAAGAATCTGAGACGATAATAATAATTTTAAAAATTTATTTTTCACCACGTATCACACAATATCATTGTAAGTATATAATTTTCAAATAATTGATAATAAATAACTTTAGTAGAAAAGGCAAGAAAAATTTAAAATCTTAAAACCGCAAATAGTTTTTGATATCTAAAATTCGTAGATTTTATCTTTTTCTATGAAGTCAATATTTTTTATTTCTAATTTTAAAACATCTTTCTTTATTTCCTCAACATATTCAGGCTTGAAGTTATGAAGCAAAACCGGAATATTCGGATTACCTAGTTTTTCAAGCTCTCTCGGTAAATCCTTTGGAATAAGATGACCTGATCTTCTTGCTAATTCCTCCTGAGAATCAGGAAAGGCACTCTCTATAATAATGGCTTTTAGCCTTTTTTCTCTTTTTGCATAATCCCAGATTCTGTTTGTTGGACTCGACTCTCCAGAAAATACTACTGCCCCTTTATTATCTCTTAATATATACCCTACGGCAGCAACAGTATGTTCAACCCTTACAGGAATGACTTCCATTCTACTTACATTAATAACCTCCCCCTCAGTAATTTCTTTCAGTCTTAATGTTGGGTTTTCAGGGCTTGGAATTTTCGTAAAATCAGGCCATATCTCATTATTTAAAATATGTTTTTTTATTGTTTCAAGAACTTCTTTAATACAATAAACATTCACAGAGGAATTTACACAGGCTAGATTATCAGCAATAAAACAGATACCAAAAATAGAATCCAAGTGATAATGAGTAACGAGGATATCTTTGATCTTTTTTTGCTCCTCCAAGCTTAACGCTGAAGCTGCAGCACCTGTTTCTAAGAGCAAAGAATCATTGATTAAAAAACTTGATAGATGAGTATCTAAAGATATCCCTCCATAATTTCCCAATACCCTGATCTTCATCAAAAATCCCTTTGTATTAAATTAGAAACAATAATTTAATGAATACTCTTTTTTAGAAGATTGACAAATTTCCCTACACTGCTTATCAATCTTTGGTTCTTAAGATTTTTCTCAATTACCTTAACGATTGCACTCCCAATAATTACTCCATCTGCAATCGAAGACAAGGCCTCTATCTGTTCAGGGCTTGAAATCCCAAAACCAACCGCAACTGGTTTATCTGTAAGATTCCTTATCTTGGAAATTCCTTTTTTTATTTCTCTAGATAAACCCTTTCTTTCACCTGTAATTCCTAACAAAGAAATATAGTATATAAACCCTCTGCTTTTCTCAGCTATTAATTTAGCTCTTTTATGAGGGGTTGTAGGTGCAATCAAAAAGATGAGATTTAATCCAACTGATTCTGATTCTCTAATGAGATTTTCCCCCTCTTCTGGAGGTAGATCAGGAATGATAGCTCCATCTAGTCCTGATACACATGCATCCTTTATAAACTTCTCCTCACCATATCTTAGGATTGGGTTATAGCTAGACATAATAACAAGAGGAATTTGAGAGTCTTTTCTTATATCCCTTATTAAACCAATGACATCCTTTAAGGATGTATTGTTCTTCAATGCCCGTAGTGAAGCTTTTTGAATCGTGGGACCATCTGCCAGAGGGTCAGTGAAGGGAACACCCAATTCAATAATATCAGCTCCATTTTTCTCCATTTCCAACACAAGAGATTTTGTCATTCTTAAATCAGGATCTCCAGCAGTTATAAATGTAATAAGGCCTGTTTTTTTTCTTTTTTTGAGATCAAGGAATACCTTGTCTATTCGATTCATTGGTCAACCCCTATCTCCCTTACAACAATATCCATATCCTTATCTCCTCTTCCTGAAAGACAGAGTATTACAATATTATCTTTATTGAGTTTTTTGGCTAACTTTTCTAGATAGGCTATAGCATGAGCAGGTTCAAGTGCGGGGATGATTCCTTCTTCTTTAGTTAATAATTCAAAACCTTTTAATGCCTCCTTATCTGTAACAGAAACATATCCTGCCCTTTTTGTCTCTTTGTAATAACTATGCTCAGGTCCAACACCAGGATAGTCAAGCCCTGCAGATATAGAATGCGCAGGGTTAATCTGTCCGTCTTTATCTTGCAGAATATAGCTCATGCAGCCATGCAAAACACCAATGCTACCTGCTGATAAGGAGGCTCCGTGGCTACCAGTTTTGATTCCCAGTCCTCCAGCTTCTACCCCAATAAATTTGACCTGTTTATTATTCTTAAAAGGATGAAAAAGTCCTATGGCATTACTTCCGCCTCCGACGCACGCAACACAATAATCTGGTAGTCTTCCTTCTGCTTTTAAAATTTGTTTTTTTGCCTCTCTGCCTATAATCGACTGAAAATCTCTAACCATCACAGGATAGGGATGAGGCCCAACAACAGAGCCTATAATATAATGAGTATCCCTTACAGAAGAAATCCAATCCCTGAGAGCTTCATTGGTTGCATCTTTAAGAGTCTTTGTCCCTGAGGTAACAGGAATAACTTGAGCTCCTAAGAATTTCATTCTAAAAACATTTAAAGCCTGCCTCTTAATGTCTTCCTCTCCCATAAATACATCACATTTAAGCCCAAAGAGTGCTGCTGCTGTTGCTGTCGCAAATCCATGCTGTCCTGCACCTGTCTCAGCAATTACTCTTTTCTTTCCGATTCTCTTAGCTAAAAGCGCTTGACCGATTGTATTATTAATCTTGTGTGCACCCGTATGAATCAGATCTTCTCTTTTTAGATAAATTCTAGGTCCTTTCAATTTTTCTGTTAACTTCCTAGCAAAATATAGGGGCGTTGGTCTTCCTACATACTCTTTTAAATAATATTGGAATTCTTCTTGGAATTTTTTATCTCTCTTTATTTTTTTATAAACTTTCTCAAGTTCAAACAGAGCAGGCATCAAAGTTTCAATTACATATCGACCTCCAAAGGTCCCAAAAGACCATTTTTTGCCAGATATCATTATCTCTCCATTTCTTTAATAGTTTTTATAAAAGCTTCTACCTTTTTTTTATCCTTTACACCGGGACTTATCTCTACGCCGCTACTTACATCAACCCCATAAGGCTTTATATTCCTTAAAACAAGAGAAATATTTTCTCTATTTAATCCTCCAGCCAATATTATATTACCATATTTTTTTGCCTCACGGACTATACTCCAATCAAAACAAATACCTGTTCCCCCATATTTCCCTTCTAAATGAGTATCTATTAAAAATGTATTAACTAGAGAAGAAAACTTCGAAATATCTTTTATTGAATCTCTATTCTTTATTCTAAAAGCTTTAATTAATCTAATCTTTTTTTTGATTTCTTTACAGAATTTTAGATCCTCATCACCATGGAGTTGCACAAGATCAAAACTGCAATTACTGGCCGTCTCTAATATGACATTTAAATCTGAATTTACAAAAACCCCGACTGTTTTAATAAAAGGAGGCAACTTTTCAATAATTTCCTTTGCTCTTTTTTTTTCTATATATCTGGGGCTTTTTTTATACTGCACAAAACCTAATGCATCAGCCCCACATTCAGCAGCAAATAAAGCATCTTCTAGATTGGTTATTCCACATATCTTGATTTTAACCATAAATAAATTCCATAATAAACTACTTTAAGAATTATCTATTAAATATCTCAATTTATGAGCAATATTATTTTCTTTTATCAATGCTTCACCAATAAGAAAGGCATGGACACCAGCATCTTTGAGTAATGCAATATCTTCTCTTCTTTCAATTCCGCTTTCACTCACTACTATTCTATCAATTGGAATCTTCTTTATGAGTCTTAAAGTTGTATTTATATCGGTCTTAAATGTCTTTAAGTCTCTGTTATTTATACCAATAATTGAACAGTCACTCTTTAATGCCCCCTCCATTTCTAAATCATTATGAACCTCTACAAGACACTCCATACTCAACTCTTTGCTCAAAGAAATAAAATCCTTAAGCTGTTTTTGATCCAGGATAGAGACAATTAATAGTATTGCATCTCCACCAAAAAGCCTTGTCTCATAAATCTGATAAGGATCAATAATAAAGTCTTTTCTTAAAATAGGAAGACTAACTTCTTTTTTTATTTGGGAAATAAATTTTAAATCTCCTTCAAAAAATTTTTTTTCTGTTAAGACAGATATTGCTTTAGCACCATTATTTTCATATATTTTGGCTATATCAATAGGTTTAAAATCTTTACTTATAATGCCTCTTGATGGAGATGCCTTTTTTATTTCAGCAATAATTCTTGTTCTTTTTCCATTGTCTAAAAGAGCTTTTTTAAAATCTCTGGTTGCTGCGTTAACATCTTTGAGTCTTTTCTTTATTTCTGAAAACGAGATAGAAGCTTTAGATTCTTTGATCTCTTTTCTTTTATAATCAACTATCTTTTTTAACATTATTAAACTTAAAATCACTAAAATTAATATAATTATTTCAATTTATTAGATAATTCTATCAATTTTTTGAGCTTCTCCATTGCCTTACCAGAATCAACAACCTCCTCTGATATATTAATTCCTTCTCTTATTGACTCTGCTTTTCCTGCAACCATTATCCCTGCTCCAGCATTTAAAAGAACAATATCTCTTTTTGGTCCTTTTTTACCTTTAAGGATATTAAGAATAATTTTAGTATTTTCCTTTACATCCCCTCCCTGTATATCCTGCATTGATGCCCTTTCTATTCCAAAATCTTCTGGTTTTACATAGAATGTTTTTATTTTCTTATCCTTTAATTGTGTAATCTTTGTATCACTTGTATTTGTTATCTCATCTAATCCGTCCATTCCATGGACAATGAGCGCCCCTTTACAATCAAACTCTTTTAATACATAAGCCATTTTTTCTGTTAGATCTCCATTAAAGACACCAAGAAGCTGGGCATTTGCCTTTGCGGGATTAGTAAGGGGACCAAGGATATTAAAGACTGTTCTTATTTTAATATCCTTTCTTGCAGTCATGACATGCTTCATTGCCTTATGCAGCAGAGGAGCAAACAAAAATCCTATCCCAACCTCATCAATGCACCTCCCCACTTGTTCAGGATTGAGTTCTAGATTTATTCCTAAAGATTCAATAACATCAGCGCTTCCGCAAAAACTAGAAACAGACCTGTTGCCATGTTTTGCCACTCTTATTCCTGACCCTACAACAACAAAAGTCGTGGCTGTAGAAACATTGAATGTTCCTCTTGCATCTCCTCCTGTTCCACACGTATCCACAAGCATCTCCCTGCTCGTGTCAGACATACCTTCTGTAACCTTCTCTTTTGTAGGAATGCTCTCTGCTTTTTCTCTCATAACCTTAACAAAACCGATTAATTCTTCTACTGTTACATTCTTAATCCTGAGAGCAGTAAGAAAGGATGCTATCTGAGAATCGGTAGCTTTTCCTGACATAATTTCTTCCATTACCAAGGATGCCTCTTCTCTCGTTAAATCCTTCATATCCACAGCCTTTGATATTGCATCTAATATCATTGAGCATCTCCTTTAATCTATTTGCAAAAAATTCTCTAAAAGCCTTTTTCCCTCTTCCGTGAGAATAGATTCAGGGTGGAACTGAATTCCTTCTATTTTAAACTTCTTATGTCTTATTCCCATTATTTCATTGTCTTCAGAATAAGAACTGATTTCCAATTCAGAGGGAAGAGACTTCTTTTCTATAATGAGAGAATGATATCGAGTTGCCACAAAGGGATTATTTAACCCTTTATAAATAGATTTTTTATCATGGTGAATCATAGAGGTTTTGCCATGCATTAATCTCTTTGCCCGAATTATTTTTCCTCCAAAGGCATAACCAATACACTGATGACCAAGGCATACCCCTAGAATCGGTGCCTTACCCTTTAAATGCCTCACAACATCCACAGATATCCCAGCCTCTTTAGGGGTGCAAGGACCAGGGGAAATCACTATCCTTTTAGGCTTCAATTTCTCTATTTCTCTCAAGGTAATCTTATCATTTCTATACACAACAACTCTTTCTCCTAATTCTCCTAAATACTGAACGAGATTATAGGTAAAAGAATCATAATTATCTATCATGAGTATCATCTTTAATCGCCTATTTATAAAATTATCTTAATCCTTGGCTTGCCATTTCAACAGCCTTTATCATAGCTTTGGCTTTATTCATCGTCTCTTTATACTCGTTCTCAGGTTTGGAATCAGCAACAATACCAGCCCCTACCCCTAAATAGAGGGTTTTCCCGATAACAAAAGCTGTTCTTATAGTAATACAGGTTTCCATATTACCTGAGAATCCAAAATACCCAATTGCCCCTGCATAGGGACCTCTTTTAGTAGGTTCAAGTTCTTCGATGATTTCCATAGCCCTTATTTTTGGTGCACCAGAAACTGTTCCTGCGGGGAAACATGCCCTTATCACTTCAAAGCTATCCTTTCCCTCTTCCAATTCACCCCTAACATTTGAAACAATATGCATCACATGAGAATACTTTTCTATAACCATAAATTCGTTTACATTAACTGTACCAATTCTTGAAACCCTTCCCAAATCATTTCTGCCCAGATCAACTAGCATAACGTGCTCTGCTCTTTCCTTTGGATCACCCAAAAGTTCTTCCATTAATCTCTTATCCTCCTCCTCGGTTTTCCCTCTTGGCCTTGTTCCTGCTATAGGTCTTAGTTCAACCTTTCGATCTTCTTTTCTTACCATAACCTCAGGTGAAGAACCAACGATTTTTAAATCGCCGAATTTCAAATAATACATATAAGGTGAAGGATTTATTGTTCTTAATGCTCTGTAAATATCAAAAGGATCTATTTCTATTTCTGTCTCTAATCTCTGCGCTAAAACAGTTTGGATGATATCTCCTGATTCAATATATTCCTTGGATTTCATAACTGCTTTTTTAAACTCTTCGATTGTAAAATTTGAAGAGAAGTTAATATTTTTCTTTGTGGTTTTCTTTCTTTTTCTCTTCTTTAACGGCTGATTCAACTTTGATATGATACTATTTATCTTACTTTTGGCTGATTCATAAGCCTCTCTTTGATCTTTACCATCCAGAAAAACATTAGAAACAATCTTCATCTTTTGACTAATATTATCAAAGATAATGATTGTATCAGTAATCATAAAAAAGGAGTCATAGAGATTCAAATCGTCCTCTGTATTATCTGGCAATTTCTCAAAAAACCTTACCATATCATAGCTTAAATATCCCACAGCACCACCATAGAATCGGGGCAGCTCTTTTGTCTCAACAGGAATATATCTAGAAATGAGCTCTTTTAAAAAGTCTAGAGGGTCTCTTTTTACTATCTTCTCTTCAATCATTCCATTCGTAATGATCTCAACTTTATTCCCCTTGCTTCTAAACATCTGTATAGGAGAAATTCCTAGAAATGAATACCTACCCCATTTTTCACCACCTTCCACACTCTCAAGCAGAAAGGAGTAATCGCCTTGATCCAGCTTAAGAAATGCTGAAACAGGGGTTTCTAAATCAGCAAGAACCTCGATATAAACTGGAATAAGGTTTCCCTTTTTTGTCTTTTTTAGAAACTCTTCTAATGAAGGAGTAAACAGTTTATTATTTTCCATGAATAGAAGTGTAAGTCCTTTTAAAATAAAATGTTTTAAAAAATAATCATTGATAGCATATATAGATATTTAGTGTCAAACGATAATTTTCAGTAACTAACAGATAACAAAAATAGGCCATGAGGAGGAGATGTTGGTCCAGCCTTTTTTCTGTCTTTTTTTTCAATTAAAAGTTTTATATCAATCGGTCTTATTTTTTTTCTACCAACTTCTATTAATGTTCCTATTATATTTCTTACCATGTATTGTAAGAAGGCATTTGCCTCAATAGTAATCTCTATTAAATTTTCTATTCTTTCAATATTTGACCCTAAAATAGTCCTTATTGGATTTCGAGCTCCACATGAAGATGCTCTAAAAGTTGAGAAGTCATGGGTACCCTCAATATAATCTGAAGCCTCTTTCATTAATTCTAAATCTAACCGGTAGGGAATATGCCATGAATATCTTTCGTAAAATGCATTTCTTATGGGAGAATTCAGTATCAAATACTTATAAGTCTTGCTTTTTGCTGAAAACCTGGCATGGAAATCTAATGGAACATCCATAACCTCCTTTACTGCAATATCTCTTGGCAATAATGAATTCATAGCTTTTAAAAACGAGAGATTATCCATAGAGCTTTTCGTATAAAAATTAATTACTTGTCCCAAGGCATGAACACCCGCATCGGTTCTGCCAGAAGAAATAGTTCTTATAGTCTCTTTTGTTATACTTTTTAACCTATCTTCTATAATTTCTTGTATTGTAGGTTCACGATCCTGAATCTGCCATCCATGATAATCGGTTCCATCATATTCTAATATCATTTTAATATTTCGCATTTTAGTTAATGAGAGTTTAAAATCTCTTGTAGAAAATGACCTGTGTAAGAGTCTTTAACTTCTGAAACCTCTTCAGGGGTCCCTCTTGCTACGATTTCCCCTCCCATCTCCCCTCCTTCAGGTCCAAGGTCTATTATATAATCGGCTGTCTTTATCACATCTAAATTGTGTTCAATAACCACAACTGTATTCCCAGCATCGACTAATCTATTCAAGACATTCAAAAGGTTCTGAATATCTGCAAAATGAAGTCCGGTTGTTGGCTCATCCAGTATATATAATGTCTGTCCAGTATCTCTCTTAGATAATTCTTTAGAAAGCTTAACTCTTTGAGCTTCGCCACCTGAAAGAGTCGTTGCCGATTGCCCTAATTTAATATAACCGAGGCCAACATCATAAATCGTCTTAAGTTTATTTTTTATTCGTGGGATATTCTCAAAAAATTCCATGGCCTGTTTTACAGTCATATCTAATACTTCTGCTATGTTTTTTCCTTTGTACATAATCTCCAATGTATCCCTGTTAAATCTCTTTCCTTTACACACTTCACATTTAATATAAATATCAGGTAAAAAATGCATCTCTATCTTTATAATTCCATCACCCTGACAAGCCTCACATCTACCCCCTTTTACATTGAAGCTAAATCTTCCAGGTCTATAACCTCTCTTTTTTGCCTCTGGTACCAGAGAAAAGATCTCCCTTATATATGTAAAGACCCCTGTATAGGTAGCAGGATTGGAACGAGGAGTTCTTCCAATAGGTGACTGATCAATATCAATAACCTTATCAATATATTCTATACCTTTAATCTTTTCAAAAACACCAGGTTTGTCCAGTAATCTATAGAATCTCTGGGCTAGTGCTTTATATAATATCTCTATGATTAAGGTGCTTTTTCCAGAACCAGAAACCCCTGTAATACAACTAAAGACTCCTAAGGGTATTCTGACGTCTATTTCCTTAAGGTTGTTTTCCTTTGCCTTATAAATTGTAATATATTTTCCTTTAGTTTTTCTTCTTCTTTTAGGAATGGGAATGATCAGATCATTTGATAAATATCTTCCAGTAAGAGAATCCTTACACTTTAATATATTCTTAGGACTACCAAAGGCAACAACTCTTCCTCCATGTACGCCAGCGCCTGGACCCAAATCAATAACGTGGTCAGCAGTTAAAATGGTATCTCTATCATGTTCAACAACAATGATCGTATTTCCCATATCTCTCAACTTTAACAATGTATTTAAAAGTCTTTTATTGTCCTTCTGATGCAGCCCTATACTTGGTTCATCTAATATATATAAAACCCCTACTAGGCCTGAACCTATCTGGGTGGCCAATCTAATCCTCCGGCCCTCTCCACCTGAAAGGGTTGTAGCAGATCGATCGATGGTTAAATAGTCTAATCCCACATTAATTAAAAAGGTCAATCTCTCTTTTATTTCCTTTAAGATTCTCCTGCTAATTAGAAATTCTTGCTTAGTCAGCTTGAGTTCTATAAAGAATTTTAGGGCCTCGGATATCGATAGTCTTGAGATATCCACAATACTCATTCCCTTTATTTTTACAGAGAGGCTTTCTTGTTTTAATCTTGCGCCATTGCAAATGTAACAGGGTCGTATACTCATATACCTTTCAATTTCTCCTCTGATATAATGCGATTCAGTATCTTTATACCTTTTTTCAAGATTGCCTATAACTCCGTCAAAGACCCTGTGGTAAAAAATTTTCTTATTGTCTCTCTCATAGTAGAACCTTACTTTTTCGTTTTTTGAGCCGTAAAGTAATACCTCCTGTATCTTTTTATCTAATTTCTCAAAGGGAGTCTCGAGCTTGAATTGATAATGGCTGGACAGAGCATCCAGCATTTGATAAAAATAGATTGTATTCTTCTTCTCCCATGGTTTTATAGCACCTGCTCTGATTGATTTTTTCTTATCTGGAACAATAAGGTCAGGATCAAGGTTTCTATTCATTCCTAATCCATCACAGCCTGGACAGGCCCCGTAGGGATTATTAAATGAAAAAAATCTTGGGGTAACTTCAGGATAACTAATACCACAGTGAATACATGCAAACTTCTCGCTAAAGAGAAGTTCCTTATCACCTATTACATCTACAAAAAGAATTCCATCAGACAAACCCAAGGCAATCTCTATAGAATCTGTTAGTCTTTTTTCTATCCCTTTCTTAATAATTAACCTATCAATAACAATCTCAATATGATGTTTTTTATTCTTATCTAATTCTATTTTCTCTGATAGGTCTCTTATCTTCCCATTGACTCTTGCTCTAACAAATCCCTTTCTCTGCATCTCAGCAAGTTCCTTCCTGTATTCACCCTTTCTTCCCATAACGATAGGTGAGAGAATCTGTACTTTAGTCTCTGGTTTAATTGTCATTATCTTATCCACCATCTGTTGAACTGTCTGAGATGATATTTCTCTTCCGCATTGATAACAATGCGGTCTTCCTATCCGTGCAAATAAAAGTCTTAAATAGTCATATATCTCTGTAACTGTTCCTACTGTGGATCTGGGGTTTTTGCTCGTAGATTTTTGTTCGATTGAAATGGCTGGCGAGAGACCCTCTATCGATTCTACATCCGGCTTTTCCATGAGTTCTAAAAATTGACGCGCGTATGCTGATAGGGATTCTACGTATCTCCTCTGCCCTTCTGCATAAATAGTATCAAAGGCAAGAGAAGATTTGCCCGAGCCGCTTAGTCCCGTTATGACAACGAGTTTGTCTCTGGGAATTTCTAAATCTATGTTTCTAAGGTTGTGTTCTTTCGCACCTTTTATTATGATACTTTTTGTCATTTGATTCTGAAAAGATTTTAAAAATTAAAACTATAGATTATCATGATTATTTTTTTAAGTAAATTATTTTTTAGTTATAGGGTTCCCCCCCAAGAACAAACAAACCTTTATAGAACAATATAAAAACATAAGACAATTACATATAAATTTGATTATTTTTTAAGATTGATTTTTGAAGGTGATAACTACTTTTTTCTCTTAAAAATAAAAAGATTAGATTTTGAAAGAGGAGAATATGTTAAAGCCGCATCATCCCATTTATATACGGTTTTTTCTTTCGAAAGAATATCAACAACACCGACCTTTTCGTAATATTTTTGGACATACTGTTCAAACCAGGTGAATATTAATCTTTTTGATTTTCGGCTTAAATTCCATGATGTTGAAATACTTGCAAAAACAAGGATTTCAGGGCTTACTGACTCTATTTCTTGGATCATCTCTTGCTGCATTTTCAAGGCATACTTATGTGGTTGCATTAACGGGTAAATATAAATATATCCTGTTGCAGAACGCCTCCGAGAGTAAAAGTAGATCTGCGGCTCTGAACCGATTACAGCAATGCGGTCATTCCTTGATGTGTTTTTCTTGATATACTCTGCAATCATCAGTGACTCTGGAAAGGGATTGAGACCATAAGTTGATCGAGATGCTTCATTTGGGTTCATTTGAAATAGGAACTTTCTTTCTTTATATATTGAAAAGGTTAGAGGAATAACAACAAGTAAAATCAATATTCCTCTTTTAAGTGTCAATGATTTAATTTCTGAAAACAGACCAAGAGTAGAACTGATACCGACACCCGCCAATAATGCGATTGCAGGAAGAAGAAGAACAAAATAATGCGGTCGAAAATAAAGCACAGGACAGATTGAGATAAATGAGAAGATCAAAAAAGTTACGACAAAAAAACGAAAAGATCGAAACCTTTTATTCCACATTATAGAAGTAAGCCCTATTCCAGCAAGAACCCAGATTGGAAAGGATGAACTGAAAATATTTAATATTCTAAGTTTGAAATAAAATAAACCCTTGTGAAGTGATGCTATAAAAGCATATTTTCGCGCATAGACAAATGTCCAGAACCAAAATTTATCAAAGATACCAGCAAACAAAAAAACAAGGCATATCAATCCAAATGGAATCATTACCCCGGCTGAGAATAAAATGAATTTTATTACGCAATCTGACCGATCAATTGGTCGACGACTTAGCTGGTTGTATAGAAGATATATACCTGAAAAAGCAATAAAAAAAGCTCCATTCTGTTTCATCATGAATGCCAATCCAAGGAGAAGCCCACTCAAGAAAAGAGGCTTCATCCGGTTGTCATCAATGGCGCGAAGTAATAGCAAAATGCCTCCAACTGCTGGAAGGATAACAAAATGTTCCGCATTGGCAAAAACACCCTGAACCGATTGACTCAAAGATAAAACAGCAAAACTTGCACCAGCTACAACACCAGTCAGTGGATCAAATAATCTCTTTCCCAACAAAAATATGAGAATAATAGTCGAAATATTTATAAGGAGTAAACCTAGATGAATTCCTATATGAGTTTGACCAAAAACAAAAAGAATTAATGCATACGCAGCAGAGATTCCTGGCATTTTCTCGTTATATACCTCTGCATAAGGAAGAATACCCTGAAGAATGAGCTGGCCAGCATAGGCATACTCTCCTTCATCGCGTTCCAAAGGAACATCAAGCAGACGGATTCTTATGAAAGCAATAAGAATAATAACGGTAAAGACAATAAGCCATGGCCAATAAGATGAAGTGGATGGTTTTTCCTGAAAAGATTGCTCATTAACTTTCTTTTTTTTTGACATATTTTCTTTTTATTAATCGTCTTATCAATACTTGTTCTGCATTTTTATAACAGCTTGCAGGTTGCTATGCGCCTCAATATAGTCGGGATTAATCCGAAGAGCCTCTTGAAAATGAAAAATAGCCTCTTTGATCTTCCCTTGCTGAGCTAAAGCAACTCCCAAATTATTGTGTGCCTCAGCAAAATCGGGTTTGATCCTGAGTGCCTCCTGAAAATGAAAAATAGCCTCATCAATCCTTCCCTGCTGACCTAGAGCAACTCCCAAGTTTTCGTGCGTCTTTTCATTGTTTGGATTGATTCTCAGTGCTTCACGAAAATGAGAAATGGCTTCGTTGACCTTTCCCTGTCGAAACAAAGCTGCCCCCAGATTATTATGTGCCTCAAAGTAGTCGGGTTTAATCCTCAGCGCTTTATAATAATAGGGAATTGCCTCTTCATACCTCCTCAGATGAGATAGAGCATTTCCCATATTGTTGTATGCATCTAAGTCTTCAGGATTAATCCGTAAAGCTTCTTTAAAATGGACAATAGCTTCCCTGAACCTTCCCAGCTTAGCCAGAGCGAATCCTAAGTTATTGTGTGCATATGCATAGTCAGGGTAGATCCGCAGAGCCTTATAATAATGGGGTATCGCCTCTTTATACATTCCCTTTTCACCCAAAGCAACCCCAATGTTAGTGTGTGCTTTCACATGGTTGGGTCGGATCTGCAGGGCCTTGTAATAATGAGAAATAGCTTCGTCATACTTCTTCTTCAGCTTAGCTAAAGCAACCCCTAAGTTATTATGTGCAAGATCATTATTAGATGTCACTTTTAGGGCATGTTCGTAAAGAATCAAGCTATCTTTCCAGTAGCCTAACTGAATCCATGTAAGTATCATAAGGGCTGAAAGGATTATTCCTGTTGATACAGAAAGAAAAAGCCTCTGATAATGCCACTTCTTTAAGATATCTGGAACACCCCAGGAAATCATGATAAAAAGACCTATGAGAGATATATACGTATACCTGTCTGCCATGGACTGTCCTCCAATTTGTACCAGACCAATCACAGGAAAAAGCATACCTATATACCAGAACCATCCTACAAAAAGATAGGGAAGCTTCTTTATCTTCCAGATAACGAAAACTGATATGAAAAGCAAAAGAAAAACAGCTACCAGAACTTGCCAAAGAGGTAAATTACTTCCAGGATGAGGATACAAGACAGCTAAATTCAAAGGATAAATCATCTTTCCTATATAGTCTGCATAGGAGACAAGAGCATTCGCAATCCTTACCTTCAATGAAAATAATTCTAAAGACTTTACAGCCCCCCCACTCTGCTGAACAAAAAATGTTACAATGCTTGATATGGCCACAAGGATAAACAGAGGAATCTTTTCCCAGATAAGATGAAAGGGAATCTTGGCTTTAAGCTCAAAGCGAGAAAGAGGCCAGTAGTCCAGAAGAAGAAGAACAAAGGGGAGCGTTACCAGCATAGGCTTGGATAAAAGACCTAATATAAAAAGAAAAAGAACTAAAAGATATCTCCTCAAAAGAGGTTTCTCTACATATAAAATATAAGCCAATATCGTTAGCATAAAGAAAAAGGTGGAAAGAACATCCTTCCTCTCCGCTGCCCATGCCACTGACTCTACATGAAGGGGATGAAAAGCAAAGAGAGCAGATACAAAAATACTTCTCCAAAATGCCCCTGTCATCCTGTTTAAAATAAAAAAGAGAAGCAGGGTATTGGCTATATGAAAAAATACGTTAACAAGATGATGCCAGCCCGGATTCAATCCAAAAAGTGAAATATCCAGCATGTGGGAAAGCCATGTCAAAGGATGATAGTTGCTGGCATAGCCGGTTGTGAATGCCCAGATGATATTATCAACAGTTAAACCTTGATAAATATGAAGATTATCTGTAACATATACATTGTCATCATAGTTTATAAAATCATGGTTCTTTATCTGCCAGAAAATAGCAAGAATAGCTATAACAAGAATAATACAGACCAAAAGATCACGGTGTTTATTTATGATCTTATTCATTGTCGGGAAATAGTTTTGATTTAACAAGCCTCATTTTCGCCATACGAAATTTTAACGCTGTAAGCAGACATTCAATACCGTATTTGACGCTGCGTCTAAAATTAATCGATGATGCCTCTCTAAAATATTTTGTCGGACAGCTGACCTCAGCAACTGTGTCTCCAAGCCAAATGATCTGAGCCAGTATCTGATTATCAAAGACAAAATCGTCAGAATTAACCTCAAAAGGCACACGTTGTAAGAGTCCCCGAGAAAATGCCCTGTATCCGGTATGGTATTCAGAGAGCTTTGCACCAAAAAAGATGTTCTCCACAAAGGTCAAAAAGCGATTCGAGATGTATCTCCAAAGCGACATTCCCCCCTTCAAGGCATAGCCTCCAAGAATCCTTGAACCCAGAACACAGGAATAAAGATCGTTTCCTATGAGAGAAGCCATTGCAGGAATCAGTTTTGGGGTATATTGGTAATCAGGATGGACCATAATAATAATATCTCCTCCCTCTTCCAGCGCAAGCTTATAACAGGTCTTCTGGTTGGCACCATAGCCTCGATTGCTCGGATGGGTATAAACCTTTGTTTTTGGCAATTCTTTAGCAATAGCTGTGGTCTCATCCTGGCTTGCGTCATCAACCAGAATAACCAGATCAACAACACCTTGAGCCATAACCTCATCATAGGTTTTGCGAAGGGTTTTTGCAGCATTATAGGCAGGCATCACCACAATAACTTTTTTGTTTCTAAACATATCAATTGCTACAACTTTCTATAATATTTTTTATTATGAGTTCTAGAAAAATTTTGAAAAATCAAAAATAAATTATCATCTTTACTCTTTTAAGTAAAACATTTTTTTAGAAGGTGTTTTTTTAAACAAGAAGGATTTTGCCCATATTTTTCCTTAGTAAAACAATTTTTGAAATAAGGCTTTGTTAAATAAATCTAAACGAATTTTCGAATTAAAACTAAACCTATCCAAAAAAGCTATGTATTAAATCTTTATAGAATTAATTGCGGTTTGGATTATCTATTTGGTCTTATATTTGACTTAAAAGTATGAAAACATCTATCTTCAATTATTTTTGAGATTCTTTAATAAAAGGATAAAAGTTACCTCTGCGAGACAGTATCCGGTTCTTCTGCATAAGTCCAGTATGAGTTTAATAGATAATTTACAAAGGTGGCTGGAATAATTCCGATAGCTTGGTGGATCTGCGGCAATACGTTAGGAAAAAGCAAACTCAGCAAAACAAAAGTCAGGTAGCTCACACCTAATGCGATAAAGGAAACGACATTGAATCTTAATCCCTTTATATGGAATTTGTCCCTGTTATTTCTCTCTCTAAATGTCCAAAAATGATTAAGAATAAAATTTGATATAATGGAAACCTCGATTGAGATAGGTGAAGCAATGAACTTATTCAATCCTGAATGTATAAAAAGTGTAAAAGAGCCCAGATTAACAAAAACTCCAGAAGTACCCACAATAGAGAATTTAATGAACGTTTTACCGCTTTCTAAACGAATCCATAATGCATTGATGATGAATTCAAATATATCAGTAATACCTAATTTACTTTCACCCCTTCTTCTATCCACAAATTCTACGGGGATTTCTTTAACTTTGGCATGATTAACTATCGCTTTATGCAACAATGCTACTTGAAAGGCGTAGCCCTGTACCCTAAGATTATCCAGATTTATCTTTTTTATAATTGAAGATCGGATTGCACGAAAACCAGCAGTACAGTCTTTTATTTTATAAAGCCCTACTATATAACGAGCAAATATATTACCCCATTTTGAAATCATTCTTCGTATAATTCCCCACTCTTCTGGAATTTTCCCACCATCAACATAACGGCTGCCAATAACAAAGTCGAAGCCTTTGTCAATAGCTGAAACCATACGCGGTACATCCTCAGGTTTGTGAGAAAAATCGGCATCCATCTCCATAACAACATCAGCACTGAGTTCCTCAATAGCATGTTTCATGCCTCTGATATATGCGTTTCCCAGGCCTTTTTTATCTCCTGTCATAAGATGGATATTTATGTAATTCTTGCTTTCTGTTTTAACAATATCTGCAGTACCATCTGGGGAATTATCGTCAACAATCAACAGATTCATGTTGTGAGGTATTTTTTCGAATTCCCTTTGAAGCGTATCAATCAAAAGACCGATGTTCTCTCTCTCATTATAAGTTGGGATAATGACAACAATTTTCATACAACATACAACCTCAAGTTTTATTCTTAATCACAAGATGATAACTGTTCATACATTCTCCTTATAAGTGAGCAAAATACAACAAAACAAAAAATAATAAGAAAAACATTGCGAAACAGAACAACTATTATATAAGGTGTTTTCAGATAAAAGAACTCCCAGTAATTATCAAATCCAATAAAAGTCAGAGTATATATAATCAATGTAAGGAAAGAATAAAATATTCTCTTAGAAGAAAGGACAATAAATAGACAAAATCCAGGTATCACCCAGATGAAAAATTGTGGTGATAATACCCTTTGTGAGGCCAATATAAAAATTAGTATTGTAAATAGCGTTAGAAAATAAAAATCAGGTTCTATTTTATATCTTGGATTCTTTTGCGTTAAGCGACGATAAAAATAAAAATAAAATAGATAAAAAAGTAACAGACAAAAGAATCCAAGATACTTAGATACAAATATATATAGACTACTTACCGAACTTTCGTGAATATGCTGTGCACCATAAATTGTCACAATGTTAAGGTTCTTCGAGGAAGAAAAGAGATATTTTAAAAACAATGGTGTTGCCCAGACTGATTCAATTTGAATGCCACGTTCTCCATGCTGCAGTAAATGCCTGAATAATGAACCATCTATCCTTAAGTCATAAATTATTAATATTGAGAAAAAGGGAATGAAAAATATAATAAGAGGAATAAATAAATTACTTAATCTTCTTTTAATTATTGACCATGGTGAATAACCTGTTTTTATTTCGTTCTTATTTTTGTTATTCCAAAAATCAATAATAATTGAAACAGGGACTAAAAAAAATGGTACCAATTTGATCAGGCTTCCAATGAGGGCAAGTAGATAAAAAGTAATTTTCAATACCTTCCTGTTAGTGTAAAAGAAAATCATGGCCATTATTATCATTGCAATAACTATATCAAGTCTATCATAGAGCAATTGTCCGATAAACATGCCTAGTATAGAATACAAAAGAACTATTACTCCAATTTGAATCTGATTTAGCTTCAATCTCTGTTTTGCGAAAATGATCGTAAATACGAGACATAATACATCAAAAATAAGCATCTCAAACTGAAAAGCCAATCGATATCCCTCAAACGACGTACTGAATTTTATGGGGAGATAAACTAAAGGCAAGGCTAATGGTGGATAGGGGAAAAAGAAATCTTTATATGCTGTATATCCATCTATTATTCCAAGTTCAGCGAAGATATGGTAGAATTTAACATCAGAAAGATGAATTTCATACATATAAATAATTATTAGCCTTGATAAAACAAAAAATATAATACTTATGAATATAAAAATTTTATTTAAATCATTTTTTTGAGTAAGATTTATCATAACATCTCATTTCCCTTGGCTTTTTCTCTATAATACCAAAATAAATATTTATATCAATTTTTATCCGATAACGTTTTGAAACTCATCGCTTAATTTTTGTATTTGGAGATTTTTCTGCTTAATAATTTAAAAAAGTTTGCACAAACAAATATCTCATTGATATAGCAATCCAAAATTAATTTTGACCTGGCTTAAAGAATAGGATCACCTTTATAGTTTAAAAAACTTAAATTTGAATATTTAAATAAAAAATAAATATTCTCATTGCTCATTAAAACATCAAACACCATAACGCTATGGAAAAGACTATTATGTAATAAAAAGACCAGTACTTGACATACAAAGCATAGTATTCTACTATATTTTGATTTATAAATTGCAAACCATATACCCAATGAAGAAATATAAATTTATAGGAATTACAATTCTTTAGCAGAATGTTTTTAAATAATTAAATATTAAAGTTAAACAAACAAGTGACTTATTTTTCATTATTTTACTTTCTTCTTCTGCTTTCACATTATATGAGCGGATTTTTCTTCATATTCATCATTTCTCCGCTTATCATCTCTTACCTTGCAATTTTGTATTATTTTTATAAATATATGAAAAATGATTATAGTGTTAAATTCATGCCAAATATATTAAATTTTCTACTAGTAGCATTATTCCTATTAGAAATTGATAATATACTTTACTTTTATTTAAAACTTAAAAATACTTTTCCTTATTCAATTCATTTTGCTTTGATTATTTCTCTTCTCATTTTAATTGTGGGCATAATAAGTTTTTTTAAACACATACCATTTTTTTCAAAATTCAATTTTTATATATTGTGCATTTCAGTTTTTATCATTGATATATTAATTATCTATTGGGGAGGAAAGCCGCCAATTGATGTATATTACCATCTAAAAGAAGGGGTAGAATATTTCCTATCCTTTGCAAATCCCTATTCACAATCATATACACAAATTTATTCTCCCAAACTTGTCAAAGCTTACTATTATGACGACCCAATTTTTCTTAAATATGTACCTTTTATATCTATTCCTCCCGTGGGTTTTGCTTTTTATACAATAGGATATGTCTTGGGTGACATTAGAATAATTAATGCAATAGTTTTTTGCATTTCACCATTTTTGCTAAAAGATGCCTGTAACAAACTGTTACCCAACCTTCCTGATGATTCCAGGAAAAAACTATCTATAATTCCCTTACTTTATCCCGCGCAACTCCATCTAATATATCATGCTTGGACTGAAACATCGATTGGCTTTTTTATAATTCTTTTCATTTACTTTTATTTAAAAGATAAAAAAATTGCTTCATATATATCCCTCGGCATACTGCTTTCTTTAAAGCAAACTGGTGTAATTTATCTCCTACCGTTTTTATTTATTATGGATTTGAAAGATTGGAAATTCTATTTTATTACTGGTGGAATTGTTCTATTCCCCCTATTGCTTTACGCCTTATGGAATCTGAAAGATTTTGTCAACAGCATAATCCTTTTTGAGATAAGGCAACCGTATCGCCCAGATAGTATTGGTATTGCTTCTTTCCTTGCTAATATTTTTAATATAAAAGTTTACAAAGCTGTTTCATATGGAACAATTCTTTTAACATCACTGATTATATCAATTTTATATTCTATAAAGAAAAAACCAATGATGTATGCAGAAAAGTATAAAATAAAATATATGCTTTATGTAGTCCTTTTTCTGGTTTCTAATTTAGTTGTTTACTCAAAGCAGTCATTTTTAAACCAGTATTACTTTATGAGTATTTTGTTTTATCTTACCTTGTTGTTCAGCATAAAAGAACAAGAAGACACACAATTGGCGTGAATATTAATATTTTAGGGTTTATTAACCATTATCAGTATCTCAATTTCAGTTCTTTGGGGTGATTGTATTCGATTGTTGTCTTAGACTGGTATTCTAAAAAGGTTTTAGTTATAAACTGAAGAGGCATTTCAGAACGGATGATTGACTTGAAGCGGTAAATAATGCTTCTGACAATCAGTTGCAACATGGAATACTTGCAAATAACGAAAATCCTCTTATAATATCAGATAACGCCACTCAGCCGACTTGATTGAAATTTATAAAAGTATGGTCAGTCTTGTGCATAAAACAAATACTTACATGTTACAGCAGTCAAAAAGGTAATCATTGTGAAAATTAAGCATCATCCTTGATAAGAGCCATTCT
>Ga0307379_10002854_pt1 | contig 25281 bp, 21 predicted proteins | sample UN2MG_FD_202237 | JGI IMG/M metagenome (GOLD analysis project Ga0307379, IMG submission 202237) | Soil microbial communities from Risofladan, Vaasa, Finland - UN-2 | ecosystem: Environmental > Terrestrial > Soil > Coastal area > Acid sulfate soil | place: Finland: Risofladan, Vaasa | collected...
TGGCCCGGTCCGGGAGCCCCCTGCCCGAGTCGCTGATGGCAAGCATCCGGCGGACGCGGGTCGCCCTGAAGGCGCCCATCACGACGCCCGTCGGCGGGGGCTTCCGCAGCGTCAACGTCCACCTTCGCCAGGCGTTCCACCTGTACGCGTGCCTCCGGCCGTGCAAGTCCTATCCGGGCGTCCGCAGCCGGTACACGGGCATCGACCTGGTGATCGTGCGGGAGAACACGGAGGACCTGTACGCGGGCGTGGAGTTTGCGCGGGGGACGAACGCCACCCGGGAACTGATGGCGACGATCAACCGCCTGAGCGACGATAAGACGATCCGGACGAGCGACCGGACGACGGGTCTCAGCATCAAGCCCATCAGCGTCGAGGCGACCGAGCGGATCCACCACTTCGCCTTCCGCTACGCGCGCCAGTACGGCCGGAAGAAGGTCACGACCGTCCACAAGGCGAACATCATGAAGCACACGGACGGCCTCTGGCTGGAAGTGGCGCGCGACGTGGCGAAGCAATATCCCGACGTCGCGTTTGAAGACCGCATTGTCGATAATATGTGCATGCAACTCGTACAGAAGCCCGAACTGTACGACGTCCTCGTGCTGCCGAACCTCTACGGCGACATCCTGAGCGACCTCGCCGCGGGGCTCGTCGGGGGTCTCGGCGTGGCGCCGGGCGCGAACATCGGCGAGGACGGGGCCATTTTCGAGGCGACCCACGGCTCCGCACCGAAATACAAGGGCCTCAACAAAGTCAATCCGACGGCGATGATTCTGTCGGGCGTTCTGATGCTTCGGCACCTCGGCGAAATCGAGGCCGCCGACCGTCTCGAACAAGCCGCCGCCGAAGTGATCGCCGAGGGAAAACACGTCACTTACGACATGAAGCCCAGCCGCGAGGATCCGACCGCCGTCGGAACGCGCGAAATGGCCGACGCGATTGCGGCACGATTATCGGCGTGAATGGTAAAATCCACAGGAAAGGGGGACCATCATGCGGATAACACAAGTTCTTGTATTGCTTGGGATGCTCATTCTGGTCACCGCCTGCGGGGCGGAATCGCCGCCGGCCGGCGATACGGCGGCGTCTCCCTACAAGATCGAGGAGGTTTCGCTCGGGCCGATTCCGTCCCGCTCTATTGAAACCATTATCAGCGAAGACGGTTGCCACATGGCCTTCGTGGTGATCAAAGGCGACAAATTCTGCGTTGTTATTGACGGCCAGTCGGGGCCGGAGTATGAGGGGGGGATTTTTGGCCTCGTTTTCAGCCCGGACTGGAAGCGGGCGGCGCATGTTACCGCTCTTACCGCGATGGGCGAGAAGTTTTGCGTCGTCATCGACGGCCAGGCGGGGCCGGAGTACGACAGAATTGGGGCAGGAAGCCTTCAATACAGCCCGGACGGGAAGCGGTTGGCGTATGCGGCATCGAAGGGCCACTTGAGGCATTTTGTCGTCACCGACGGCCAGGAGGGGCCGGAGTACGACGGAATTGGGGCAGGGAGCCTTCGATTCAGCCCGGACGGGAAACGTGTGGCGTATGCGGCCTTTCGGGCGGTGTATGGGGCCCCGGGGGGCGGCAAGTGGTTCGTTGTCATCGACGGCCAAGCGGGGTCGGAGTACGACGAAATCGTGAAGGGCAGCCTCGCTTTCAACCCGGACGGGAAGCGGGTGTCGTATGTGGCCCAAAAGGGCGACAAATGGTTGGTGGTCCTCGAAAACCAAGATGGGCCGGAGTACGACGGCATTCTTGAGGGTACGCCCGTTTTCAGTCCGGATGGGAAGCGGGTGGCATATGGGGCGGCGAAGGGCGACCAGTGGTGTGTTGTCATCGACGGAGAGGCCGGCCCGACGTACGACGGTATCACGGAGGGCAGCCTCGTTTTCAGCCCGGACGGGAAACAGGTGATGTATGCGGCCCAGAAGGGCAATAAGGGGTTTGCGGTCATTGATGGCCAGGCGGGGCCGGAGTATGACGGGATCGCTGCAGCGCGTCTCCAGTTCGATCCGAACAGGGGACGGCCGGCGTTCGTCTTGCAAATGGGCAAAAAGTGGAACAACGCCAGTTTTCGCCCGGTTAGGCCGACGCACCTTGGAGTCCCAGGGAAAAGTTTCGTCTTTAGCCCGGACGGTAAACGTGTGATGTATGCGGCCCGCAAGGGAGACAAGTGGATCGTGATCCTCGATGGCCAGGCGGGGCCGGAGTACGACGAGATTCTCGAAGGTGTGCCTGTTTTCAGCCCGGATGGGAAGCGGGTGGCGTACGGTGCCGGGAAGGGCGGCAAGCGGTTTGTGGTCCTCGACGGCCAAGAGGGGACGATGTACGACGGGGTTCGGAACCTTGTTTTCAGCCCGAATGGGAAACAGATGGCGTATAGGGCCCAGAAGGCCGCCAAGTTTTTTGTGGTCATTGACGGCCAGCCGGTGCCGGATTACGACGGTGTTCTTATTAGCGGATCCGCTTTCCGGCCCGATGGGACTCTCGAGTATCTGGCCGGGAAGGCCGGAACCCTCTTTCGCGTGAAGCACGTTCCCGTGGAGAAGTGATACATGGTCTGTCGAAAACCCCGGCAAGTTACCCATCCAAACATTTTTATTTTCGCGGCAGTTCAGGAGAACCGCCGCGCACAACTTCCCTGACGCATCTCCCGGCCAGACAAGGAGCCGCTCGTGCCGACCGATCCGCAACGCCGAGCCGCGCGGCCGAGACCCACCCGACACCGCGGGCGGGCCTGGATGGACCTCGTCTCGGGGCGCGCGGTGGGTCTGTCGGCGACGCTGACACGGTTCGGGCTCTGGCTTCTCGCCGGTCTCTATCGCGCAGGCCTTGCCTTCGCGCGTCTCCGCTATCGCCTGCCGGGAGCCGCCCGCCGCGTCGCCCGACCCGTTGTGAGCGTCGGGAACCTGACACTCGGAGGTACGGGCAAGACGCCGATGGCGGCCCTTCTGGCGCGCATCGTGACGGAGATGGGCGGGCGGCCTATCATCGTCAGCCGCGGGTACGGCGCCGCGGCCGGCGCGCCGAACGAGGAGGCGATGGAATTGGCGCGCCTCTGCCCTGGTGTCCCGTGCGTCCAGAACCGCGACCGCTGGCAGGCCATTCACGACTGGATGTGGCGGCACCCGTGCGACCTGGCGATCCTGGACGACGGGTTTCAGCACCGGCGCCTGGCGCGCGACATGGACATCGTCCTGGTGGACGCGATTCAACCGTTCGGCTACGGGCACGTCCTGCCGAGGGGCCTCTTGCGGGAACCGCCGTCGGCCCTCCGGCGGGCGAACCTGGTGGTGATCACGCGCGCGGAACTCGTCGGGCCCCAGGAGATGGACGCGCTGAAGGGCCGCTTGCATGGGCTGGTTCGGGCCGGCGTGCCGATCCTCGTCGCCCACCACCAGCCGAGCGCCCTGGTGCGTGCGGACGGATCGCGCGAAGCGCCGGAATCGCTCCGCGGCGAGACGGTGGCGGCGGCGTGCGGCATCGGAAACCCGGAGGCATTCCGCGCGACGCTCCAGAAGCTGGGTGCGCGGATCGAAAAGTGGGACGTTTTTCCGGATCATCATGCCTATGCGCCGGAAGACGTGGACCGGCTGCTGTCGGCGGCGCGGTCCGCGGGGCTCAAGAGGCTTGTGACAACGGTCAAGGATTATGTAAAATGGGAGCCGCTGCTTGCCGACCGGTCGGAGCGGCCGGCCGTTGAGATCGCCGCCCTCGAAATCCGCATGGCGATAGTCGAGGGCGACGATCGGTTGCGACGTGAAATCCGCTCCTTGCTGCCCGGCTGCCCGGACGGCAAACCGGATCATCGGGCGGAGTGATCCGCCAGGAGGAGATGCGGATGCGCCGGCGCAAGATTTACCAGCCGATCGACTTGGCGAGCCTGAAGTCTTTCCCCATCGCCGAGCGACGACACAAGGTCTCCCTGGAGGACCTGGCGGCGCCGGCAGGGCCGGAGGCGACCCTGGGCGAGTTCTTCGAATCGCTGCCCGCCACGCCCGCCACGAAAGGATTGGCCGACCTGGCGCGGGCCGTCGCCGACGCCGTCCGCAAGGACGCCCCGGTGGCCGTCGCGTTCGGCGGGCACGTCGTGAAATGCGGCCTGGGGCCGGTGCTCATTGACCTGATGGAGCGCGGCGTCGTGACGGTCGTGGCGACGCACGGGGCCGGGGCCATCCACGACCTCGAACTGGCTTTCCACGGCGAGACGAGCGAGGATCCGGCGGCCACGATGCGCGACGGCCGCTTCGGCATGGTCGAGGAAACGCCGGGCTACTTGAATGACGCGGCGCTTCTGGGCCGGCACCGCGGACTGGGCCAGGCCATCGGCGACCTGATGAACGAGGCGGCAACCGAATTTCCGCATGCCGCCAAGAGCATCCTGGCGGCCGCGAGCCGACTCGATTGCCTCGCTACGGTCCACGTCGCGATCGGAACGGACACCTGGCACATGCATCCCGAGGCCGACGGAGCGGCGATCGGCGAGGCGTCGATGCTCGATTTCCGTAAACTCTGCGCCGCCGTCGCCGACATGGCCGACGGCGTCTGGATCAACGTCGGATCCGCCGTCATCCTCCCCGAGGTCTTCATGAAAGCGTACACCGTGGCGACGAACCTCGGCGCCAAACTCGAGAACATGGTGACCGCCAACCTGGACCAGATTCAGCATTACCGGCCGCGCGAGAACGTGCTTGCGCGGCCGACGGATCGCGGCATCGCGCTCACGGGCCGGCACGAGTTTCTGCTCCCGTTGCTGCGGCACCGGATCCTCATGGAACTTGAATCCCGGTAGGAGGCTGGAGTGTATCGCCACCTGATCGATCTGGTTGACCGCCTCGGTCGCCCGCGCATTCTCGTCGTCGGCGACCTGATGCTGGACCGCTACGTGTTCGGCGACGCCGAACGTATCAGCCCGGAGGCCCCCATCCAGATTTTGCGCGAGGTCGACGAGGTAACGAGCTTGGTGGGCGGTGCCGGGTCGGTCGTCAATAACCTGCGGGCGCTGGGGGCCCGCGTAAGCGTGGCCAGCGTCGTCGGCCGCGACCTGCCTGCCCGGACTGTCATGGCTTTCCTGAAATCTGTCGGGGCGCGCACCAGCGCCATCCTGCGCCTCTCGGGCCGGCCCACGACGATCAAGACCCGCTTCGTCGGCCGCGCCCAGCACCGCATCCCGCAGCAGGTCCTCCGCGTGGACCGCGAGGACGCCCGACCTCTTTCGCACGCGGACGAAGGGCGGCTCCTCGCCAAGATCGCCCCGGCCGTCCGCGCCGCCGACGCCGTCGTCCTCAGCGATTACAACAAGGGGGTCCTCGGGCCGCACCTCGCGCAGCGCGTAATTCAACTCGCCCGCCGGCGCCGGGTGCCCGTCGTCATCGACCCCGTCAAGACGTCCGATTATTCCAAGTACCGCGGGGCGACGCTCCTGACGCCGAACCGCCTGGAGGCGGAACTGGCGTCCGGCATCCGCTTGGCGGGTCCGGCGGCGATCCGGCGGGCGGCCGAAAAACTGGTCCGCGGCCTGCGCCTGGACGCCCTCGTCGTCACGCTCGATAAGGAAGGGGCGTACCTGGCCGTGCGCGGGAAGCGGGGCGAGATGGTCCCCACCCGCCCGCGCCCGGTGTACGACGTGGCCGGCGCCGGCGACATGGTCATCTCGGTCATCGCCATGGCCCTGGCGGCAGGGGCGCCGCTCCTGGACGCCGTGCGGCTGGCGAACGTGGCGGGCGGGCTGGAGATCCAGAAGTTCGGCGTCCAGACCGTCTCACGCGACGAAATTTTGGCGGAACTCCTCGGCGAGGCCCGCCGAGGCGGCGACAAGGTCCGGACACTCTCAAACCTCCTGGTGGACCTGAATCGCCATCGCGCCCAGGGCGAGACGGTCGTTTTTACGAACGGGTGCTTCGACCTCATGCACGCCGGCCACGTGGCGTTCTTCGAGTTCGCGGGCGCCCAGGGCGACGTGCTCGTCGTCGGTCTGAACTCGGACCGCAGCGTCCGGGCCATCAAGGGGGCCGGACGCCCGATTTGCTCCGAGAAAGAGCGGGCCCGGGTCCTCGCTGCCCTGGAGGCGGTCGATTATATCGTTCTGTTCGACGAGGAGACGCCGGAGCGGATCATCCGCGAGGTCCGTCCCGACGTTCTGGTCAAGGGCGAGGATTGGCGCGCGAAGGGCGTCGTGGGGCGCCGGAGCGTGGAATCGAGCGGCGGGCGGGTGGTGCTCGCGCCGCTTCTGGAGGGACTCAGCACCACGGAACTCGTGAGGCGCATCCGCCGCTCGGACGACAAGGGTTCCGCCTGAGAGCCTATAGCGCCACTTGACCCTTTTGCGCGGTGGGTTCGCCGCCCCGCTTGCGGGGCGCTGGCTGTTCCGAGCGCCCGCCAAGGCGGGCGGCGAACCAACCGAAGAAATGGAGGACGGTGTGTCGCAAACCATTCCGGACCGCATCCAACTGTCGATCCGCATGTGCAGCGACATGGCCGAGACGCTCCTTGAGCCGATCGCGCGGGCTGCGGACGTTCTCGTGGCCGCCCTTCGCGCCGGCCGCACGATCTACGTCTGCGGCGACGGCGGCAGCGCGGCCCAGGCCCAGCACCTCGCGGGTGAACTCGTCGGGCGATTCATGGTGGACCGCCCTGCCCTCCCATGCGTCGCCCTCACGACGGACACGAGCGTCCTGACGGCCGTGGCAAACGATTACAACTTCGAGCAGGTCTTCGAACGCCAGGTCGAGGCGCTCGTCAGGGAAGGCGACGTGCTCGTCGCGATTTCGACCAGCGGCGAGAGCGTCAACGTCCTGAAAGCCGCCAGCCTCGCGCGGAAACGAGGAGCCAGGACCATCGGCCTCACGGGCGCCGGGGGGGGGAAACTCGTGGAACTTTGCGACGAGTGCATCGCCGTCCCGGCCGAGTCGAGTCCCCTCATCCAGGAAGGCCACCTCCTCGTGCTGCACATCCTCTGCGGCCTGGTGGAACAGGCCCTTTTCGCGCGCGACGAACCCAAGGACAACGAGCAGGACAAGAGGGAGTGATCCTGTGGGCCAACCCGCTGCGTTTCTCGATCGCGACGGCACGCTGATTGAAGAGGTCGGTTATCCGACGCGGCCTCAGCAGATCCGCATCCTGGGCGGCGTCGCCCGGGGCCTCGCGCGACTTGCCGAGGCCGGCTTCAAACGGATCGTCGTCACGAACCAGTCGGGCATCGCGCGCGGCCTGATGACGGAAGACGATCTCGACCGGTTCCACGAGGCGCTCGACGAGCAACTCGGCCTCCTCGGCGCGGCCGTGGACGCCTACTACGCCTGCCCGCACCATCCCGACCGCTCCGAGGCCGCCCGCCCCGACCTGGCGATTGAATGCGACTGCCGCAAACCCAAGCCGGGACTCCTTCTCCAGGCTGCCGAGGATCTCGACATTGACCTGGAGGCCTCATGGACCGTCGGCGATACGTGGCGCGATGTCCAGGCGGGCCAGGCTGCGGGTCTCAGGACCATCAAACTGCCCGCGCCGCCGGGCCACGATGCGCCCCGGCCGGCCGACGTCCCCCCGCCGACCGCCGAGGCCGAGGATTTCGAAGATGCCGTCGCCCTCATCCTCGGCGACAAGCCTTGCGGTTATTTAGCCCCCGGTGAACACACCGGGGACGCCGTTTACGGTGCGAAGAAACGGTGTCAGGAACCGTTTCCAGAGCAGAAAACGGTGTCAGGAACCGTTTCCGAGGCGGAAGGGGAGGAAGAACAGCAGCAGCAGCAGGAAAACGCGGCGGAAGCGCTGCTTCCGCCGCCGGTCGCCGTTTCCGCCCGTCGAGAGCCTCTGGGTCGAACGACGCCGGTCGCTGCGGCGCCGAAAGCGACCGAGGAACCTCGCCCGGCCGCGCCGGCCGACGCCGCCGTGTGCGCCCGGTGCGGCCAGAAGATTCCTTCGACGGCCCTGGCCTCGGGTGCGGCCGGGCCGCGCGCCGGTCGCCTGCTGTGCGCCGAGTGCCTGGCCCATCAGCCGCCTGACGTGGATGAAGTGTCGGCAGCACGGACCGGCGAGACGGGGACGTTGCTGTACGCGATGCTGAAGGAACTTCGCCGCATGGGTCGCATCCAGCGCCCCGAGAGCCTGCCCCTCATTCGCCTGTTTGCCTACGTGATTCAGGCCGTGGCGATCTTCATCGGCGTATGGGGCGTCCTGAACCAGGACCGGCCGGTGTTTATCCAGGCCGCCGTCTTCCTCCAACTGGTGGTGATTACGCTTCTCCTAGTCGAGAGGAAACCATGACGCTGGCGGTGGCATTGCCGAACTGGGTCGGCGATGCCGTTATGGCCACGCCGGCCCTTCGCGCCCTTCGGGCGCGGTTCCCCGAGGATCGGATCGTGGCCGTCGTGCGCCCTTACGTGCGCCCCGTGCTGGACCCGAACCCGTGGACCGACGCGTTTCTCGAAGTGGAGCCTTCGGCCGGCGGGCTCTGGGATGCCGTGCGGCGACTGAAGGCCGAGCGCGCCGAGATCGGCATCCTCCTGCCGAACAGTTTTCGAAGCGCGCTTCTCTTTTTCCTGGCCGGCGTCAAGCACCGGATCGGATACTTGCGCGGGGGGCGGGGGCTGATGCTGACGGACGGCGTGCCGGCGCCGAGGGAAGGCAAGCGGTTTCTCCCCGTGCCGCAGATCTCATACTATCTGAGGCTGGTCGAGATTCTGGGGGCGCCGACGGCGGACCGCCGGATGGAACTTTTTCCGACGGAGGCCGACGAGGCCGACGCCGAGGCCGCCTATGCGGCCGCGGGTCTCGAAGCCGGCCGCACGCTCCTCCTCTGCCCCGGTGCTGCCTTCGGGCCGTCGAAAGCCTGGCCCGTGCCCCACTGGGCGCACCTGGCCCGGGGAGCGCGGGAGCGGTTCGGCCTGGAGTCGGCGATTCTATGCGGCCCGTCGGACGCCGGGGTTGCATCGGAAATCGTTGAGGCCGCCGACGGCCGATGCGCTACGTTTCACGATAAGGGGATCAACCTGGCTTCGGCCAGGGCCGTGGTGCGGCGGGCGCGCGTCCTGGTGGCGATCGACAGCGGCCTGAGGCACTATGCCGCCGCGTTCGGCCGGCCGGTCGTGGCCCTCTTCGGACCCACGGACATTCGCTGGACCGAGACGTGGCACGCGAAGGAAGTTCGGCTCCAGGCGGCGCTGCCCTGCGAGCCGTGCCAGAAACCGGTTTGCCCGTTGGGAACCACCGAGTGCATGGGGAAGATCGCGCCCGAGGAAGTCCTCGACGCGCTGGACGAAGCGCTCGCACGCGACAGTTAGGGCGCATGCCGTTTACGTTTAGCCGCCCGGCTTGCCGGGCGCGTGTTGGTCGTCGTTGTTCGCATTGGGAGTGGCTGTGATGCTCGACCGCGAGGAACTGGAGGCGATCCGCACCGGCCGCAGCCGGCCTGACGACCTCGCTTCCATTGTCATCCCGCATTACCAGACGGAAGACCTGGTCCGGCTCTGTCTGCGTGCGATTCGGCGGCTGACGGACCATCCGTACGAGACGATCGTCGTGGACAACCACTCGCAGGACAGGTCGTTCGATTATTTGAGGCGCGTCGGATGGATTCGCCTGATTCAGCGCGGGCCGGAAACAGAATCCGAGGCCGTCTTCGCCCACGCGACGGCGATGGACGTCGGCATGGCGGCCGCGAGGGGACGCTGGCTCGTCAGTTTCCACACCGACACCATCGCCCGGCGGGAAGGATGGCTCGGCGACCTGATCGCACGCATCGAGACGAATCCGCGCGCCGCGGCTCTTGGGGCGGACAAACTTGAGACGGTTTCCGGGTGGTACCAGGCAATGAAACGCCTGTGGGACGAACAGCGGATTAAGGCTGGCTTCCGCCGGCTCCTCGGAAGGACGCCGAAGGCGAAGCGCCCGCCGGCGCCCTGGTATCCCCGCTCGTATTGTGCGATTTACCGCCTCGACCTCGTGCGGCAACTGGGCCTCAACTTTCAGCCCGTGCCGGGCCATCCGGCGGGCGAGTTGCTTTACCGGGGCATCGAGGCCGCCGGTTACGAAGCCGTCAAACTCGACTCGGACGAGATGCACCAGTATGTGGAACACGTGGCACACGCGACGGCGTTTCTGGCGCGCGGCGGCATAGGCCATTGGCGAGGCAACCAGAAGGTGCGAGGGGCGATGCGCCGACTTCTCGGGTCGGACCTCGCGAGGGAACTCTTGAACGACGATTCACTGGACCGGTGAACCACGATGGACTTGTTCTCCATCCATCCCGATTATGCGGCGCTCCTGGAAGCCAACGGCCTGGCTTCCTTCGACGCGCTGTTTGTCGCCGGCGACGCGGGCCTCGTGGATGGGCACCAGGAACGGAGCGTCTCTCGCGTCGAACTTCGCGCTGCGAGCGGCGAGCCGGTCGTCATTTATCTGAAGCGCCGCTGGGGCCGCGCCGCTGGCCGATCGTGGACGGACCTCCTGCGCCTGAAATGTCCGGCGTGCGCGACGGCGCGGGAATGGTCCAACGTTCAGCGCCTCGCCGCCGCAGGGATCCCCGTGTCAGATCCTGTGGCCTGGGGGCGCGCCGCCGGCCCCGAAGGGCCGCGCACGCTCCTGGCCGTGCGGGAAGTGCGCGGCTTGTCGCTCGCCTCCTGGCTCGACCGGTTGACGCCGGGAGGGGCCGAGCCCGGCCCGCACTCGGTCGCGCAGGTCGCGGTAGCGGTCGGCAAGGCGGTTCGCCGGCTCCACGACGCCGGCTATTCCTTCCCCGACCTTTACGCCAAGCACGTGTTCCTCGAGGACGCGGGGGGCGAGGCGCCTCGCGTCGTCCTGATTGACGTCAGCCGTCTGCGACGTTACACGCCGCGGCGTGGCGCAGCAGACTTGGCCGCCCTCCACGCGACCACGCAGGTCCCGCCCGTCCGCAAGGAGGATCGCCTGCTCCTCCTTCGCGCGTACCTTGGCGACCGAGCGGCGGACGGCGATCTTGAACGGCTTGCTCGCCGCGTCAAGCACCTGTCGCGGCGAATCGCCGGCCGGGGACGCGACCCCCACCTGATGCCCGCGCGCCACGTCGCCCCTCCCGGGATGGTCCCTCTGGCGGAGGAGCGGTTCTCGACGGTGGACGGCGGGCGCCTGCGCATGAACGAGGCGTTCCGCCCCGCGCTCGAGGCCGCGGGCCTCTCGACGCTCGACGCGCTCATGGCCTTCGAGGGCGGCGAGACATACCGCGTCGGGCCGGGGCGACGGACCGTGCGGGCTGAACTCGCGGCCCCGGCGGGCGCAGCGCGCGTCGTTTACATCAAGCGGCACGACCGCGTGCCGTGGCAGACGAAGATTCGCCGGATGCTCAGCCTGGGCGAGCCGATCTCCCTTGCCGAGCACGAAGCGCGCAACCTCGTCCGCCTCATGGACGTCGGCATTCCGACCGTGCGCTGCGCCGCCGTCGGGTGGGAGTTTACGAACGGCGGCCGGGGCGAGCGAAGTGGCCTCGTGACCGAGGAACTGGCCGGCGCCGTACAGGCCGACGTTTACTGTGAGCGCCAATTCGGGAGCGCCCGCCGCGGCGGGGAGAAGACCGCCGCCAGGCGACGGTGGATCCGCGCGCTGGGGCGCCTCGTTCGGCAGTTTCATGCCAATGGTTTCGTCCACCGCGACTTCTATCTGTGCCACGTGCTCGTCCGGCCGGTCGGGGCGGACGATTGTGTTCTGCACCTCATGGACCTTCAGCGGATGATGCGGTTTCGCGGCGGCGTGCCCGCGTCGCCGCGAGGCGTGCCGGGGCGGTGGATCGTCAAGGATCTGGCCGCCCTCCTCTTCTCGTCCTGGCCGTCGCCCGCGACTTTCGTCCGGTCGGAGGTGTTCACGAACACGGACCGGATGCGGTTCGCGCGCGAGTACTTCGGGACGGACCGTCTGAGCGCGGCCCAGAAGGCGCTCGTTCGGCGCGCGATTCGTAAGGCGCGGCGCATCGACCGCCACGAGCGGCGGCGTTCGCGGTCGCAGTGACGGCGGCGCGCGAGGGTGGCATGCCCACCCTGTTGGGGTGGGCATGGAGCGCTGGCGCATGCTCACGCAAAGGCAAAGCGTGAGCATGCCACCCAACCCATTCGAGGTGCCAGGGACCGTGCCAGAAAATCTTGCCGCACCCTCCCCTTTTCTCCCCAAGATTCTGCTGGCCAAACGCCCGTCCGTGCGGAAAATGGGAGGGCGATCAAGCACGAGCGGCGGGGCGTTTCCCCGCCTCGACGGATTGGATAGCGCCATGGCAGGTTTCATGAGACGCTTCCGGGAAGGCCTCGGGCGGGCTCGAATCAGCCTGCGCCTGCACAAGTGGCCGGCATGGGTCGGTCGGCTGTCGCTCCTGTATAACCGTCTGCTGAATCCCGGGTTCACGGTCGGCGCCGGGGCGCGCGTTCGCGGACGCTTCTGCGTCATCATGTACGGTCCGGGCGAGGTGGTCTTTGGGGCGAAAGCCCGCATTGTGTCGGATTACAAACGATCCCCGCTCGGCGCGGGGTCGCGCTGCAAATTCATCACGTTCCCCGGCGCGCGGATCATCCTGGGCGACGGGGTGATCTTCGCCGGCACGGTCATCGTCGCCCGCAAGTCCGTCGAGATCGGCGACGGGACGGGGGTGGCGGCCAACGTTGTGATCGCCGACAGCAACTTTCACGACGTTTGGCCGCCCGAGCGGCGCTTTGGCCTTGCGCCGATCGAGGAGGCGAAGCCCGTGAAGATCGGCCGGCGCGTCTGGATCGGCTACGGCGCGATCATCTTGAAGGGCGTGACGATCGGCGACAACGCGATCATCGGGGCGGGCAGCGTGGTCACCCGAGATGTTCCGGCCAACGTGCTGGCGGCCGGTTCCCCCGCCCGAGTGATCCGGCGGCTGGACGAACCGGCTGGAGCCGATGCCGGCGCGGCGCCGGCGGATGGATGCCCGTCGGGCCGCGGACCCCAACCATGAGGATCGGTTTTCAAATCGAGTATCTCGACCCGGCGCGGGGCGGCGCGGAGACGTATGTGTACCGCTTTGCGGAGGAACTGCTGTCGGCGGGTCACGAGGTCCATCTGTTTGCGGCCGGTTTCGGGAAGGCGCCCGAGGGCGCCGTCACGCACCGGGTCCTGCGTTGCGGCCTTTCGCGGATGGAGCGGGACTGGCGTTTCGCGCGGGCTGCCGGCCGTGCCGCGCGTCGCGCGCGCCTCGACGTGGTTGCGGCCGTCGGGCGGACGTTCGGCGCCGACGTGCTTCAGCCGCACGGCGGGACGCTCCGCGGAAGCCGGCGGCAGAATCTGCTTCTGGTGCAAGGCGGCGGTCTGCGGGCGGCCAAACAGGTATCCGACTGGTTGAACCCGCGGGTCCGGACGCACGTGTGGCTCGAGGGTCGCCAGTTTGCCGCCGATCCGCCGCCCGAAGTCGTCGCCATCAGTCGCATGGTCCGGCGCGACATGCAGGAGTTTTACCGCGTGCCGGACGAGCGCCTTCACCTGGTGTACAACGGCGTGGACGTGAAACACTTCAGCCCGGAGGCCTGCCGGTCCCGGCGGGACGAAGCGCGCGATCGGCTCGGATTGGCGGAGAGCGAAACCTGTTTCCTCCTGGTGGCCCACAATTTCAAACTGAAAGGCGTGCGCGAACTGGTCGAGTCGGCGGGGTTTCTCCACGGCGACCGCGCCGGCGGCGACCTGTGGCGCATCGTGGTGGTCGGCAAGGGGAATCCGCGCCCGTATCAGCGCCTGGCGGAGCGTCTGGGCTGCGCCGGGCGGATTCATTTTGCGGGTCCGGCGGCGGACGTTCTGCCGGCCTACGCCGCTGCCGATGTTTACGTCCATCCCACCTGGTACGACCCATGCAGCCTGGTGGTGCTCGAGGCGCTTGCCTGTGGCCTGCCGGTGATTACGACGCGCTTCAACGGCGCGGGCGAACTGATTGAGGACGGGCGGGAGGGTTTCGTTCTGGATTCCCCGGCGGACGCGGGGCGGCTGGCGGAAACGATGGAACGCCTTCTCGACCCAGGGCTGCGTGGGCCGATGGGCGAGGCGGCGCGCCGCGCGGCCGAGCAGTATCCCATTGAGCGCAACTTCCGCGAGATGCTCAAGGTGTTCACTCGCGTGGCCGGCAGGAAGGAGGTCGGGGCGTGAGGTGCGTGTGGATGGTCGCGGCCTGGTTTGCCGGGGGGTACCTGGCGGGGTCGGTGCCGTTCGGCTGGCTCATCGGCCGGATGCGGGGCGTGGATATTCGCAAGCACGGTTCCCGGAACATCGGGGCCACCAATTGCGGCCGCCTCTGCGGGGCGCCGTGGGGCGTGCTCGCTTTTGTGCTGGATGTGGCGAAAGGGTTTCTGCCGGTCTTTGCATTGGTATCCATTGAGCAACACATGGAACAGGGCCCACTTCCGAGGTTGACGTGGTTCGCCATCATGATCGTCGCGGTTGGTCCCATTCTGGGCCACGTGTTTCCCGTGTGGCTCCGGTTCCGTGGCGGGAAGGCGGTGTCGACGAGTCTCGGCGTGCTTGCGGCGCTGCCGATGCTTCAATGGATGGCCCTTGCGGCCTTCGGCGTATGGGTGGTCTTGGTTCTGGTTACGCGATACGTGTCGGTGGCATCGTCGGTCGCCGCCGTTGTCTTCGTTTGTGGGTACCTCGTCTTCGAATCGGCGAAGGCGTGGGGCAATTACCTGCCTGTAACGGTTTTCGTCATTCTCCTCGTGGCGATGGTCCTCGTGCGTCATCGGTCGAACTATGCAAGGCTGCTCCGCGGGGAGGAAAACCGGCTCTGGGACACCAAGGGGGAGAAGGCCGGCGGGGACGCCGATCGGCCCGCGCTGGATCAGGATGCGACCGTGCCTCCACCCCGCCAGCCGGAGCCGCAGAGCGAAAAAGGCGCGTCGCGGCCGTGAGGATCTAGCCGCGGAGTTTGCGGACGAAAATGTCCCGAACCACCTTCGGGTTTGCTTTGCCGCTCGATGCCTTCATGGCTTCGCCGATGAGCCGGCCCAGGGCTTTTTCTTTTCCGCCGCGGTAGTCTTCCGCCGGGCCGGGGTTGTCGGCAATCACCTTCTCGACGATTGTCTCAAGTTCCCCCGCATCGCTCGTCTGTGCCAAGCCTTCCGCTTCGACGATCTTGACGGCCGACTTGCCGCTCGCGAGCATCTTGTTGAAGACCTCGGTGCCGGTGTTGCGGTTGATCGTGCCGGCCCTGACGAGGCGAATGAGTTCGGCGAGGGCCTCGGGCGTGAGCGGGAGGCCCGCCATGCCGACCTTCCGCTCGTTGAGGACGCGGGAGACGTCCTGCATCACCCAGTTGGAGACCGCCTTCGGATCCTCGCAGAGCCGGGCGGCGGTTTCATAGAAGTCCGCCACCTCGCGGTCGGCCGTCAACACGCCGGCGTCGTACTCGGGCAGCCCGTACTCGTCGATGAACCGCCGGCGCCGCGCCTCCGGCAGTTCCGGCAGGGAGGCGCGAATCTCGTCGACCCACGCGCGGTCGGGCACGAACGGCACGAGGTCCGGCTCCGGGAAGTAACGGTAGTCGTGGGCTTCCTCCTTCGACCGCTGGAGGAACGTCACTTCCTGGTCGTCGATCCATCCGCGCGTCTGTTTGCCGAGGCGCTCCTGCGTGTAACCTTTCGGGTCGGCCTCGTATTCTTCGCGGTGGCGCGCGATCTCGAAGGCGACGGCCCGTTCGACGCTGCGGAAGGAGTTCAGGTTCTTGATCTCGGTGATGGGCGTGTAGCGCGGGTTGCCGTCAGGCCCCGTGCCGATGCGGAGGCTGATGTTCGGCTCAAACCGCATCTGGCCCAACTGCATGTTGCAGTGGCCCACGCCCAGATAGACGGCCAATTGGCGCAGGGCGGTTGAATAGGCCCGCACCTCGTCGGGGCTGTTCATGTCCGGCTCGCTGACGACTTCCAGGAGCGGCGTCCCCGTGCGGTTCAGGTCCACGACGCTGTAGTTTCCCTTGCCCTCGGGGTGCATGAGTTTGCCGGCGTCCTCCTCAAGGTGGACGCGCGTAATGCCGATGCGCTTCGTCATGCCCTCGGCCGAAATCTCCAGAAACCCGCCGACGCCGAGCGGCTGGTCGTACTCGGAAATCTGGTAGTTCTTCGGCAGGTCGGGATAGTAGTAGTGCTTGCGGTCCCACTTCGCGAGGTCGGGGATCGTGCATCCGAGCGCCAGGGCCATCCGCACGGCCAGTTCGACGGCCTTTTCGTTCATCACCGGCAGGACGCCCGGCATGCCGAGGCACACGGGGCAGACGCGCGAGTTCGGCGGCGCGTCATACGCCACCTCGCACCCGCAGAACAGTTTCGTGCGGGTCGCCAGGTGCATGTGCACCTCGAGACCGATGGTCGGCGTTAATTCCGACGCGCTCATCCCCTGCCCTCGCAGACGGGCGGCACTTGGCCGGCCCAGTCCGTTTCCCGCTCGTACATCCGCGCGACCCGGAGCAGTTTCTCTTCGCTGAATACGTTGCCGAGGATCTGGAGGCCGACCGGCAACCCCGCCTTCGTAAAGCCGCAGGGGATGCTGATGCCGGCGATGGCCGCCAGGCTGCAGCTCACGGTGTAAACGTCGCACAGGTACATAGTGAGGGGGTCGTCGGTCTTATCCCCCAGGGGGAATGCCGCGGTCGGGGTGGTCGGGCCCATGACGACGTCGACCTCGCGAAAGACGTCCTCGTAGTTCTGCCGGATGAGCCGGCGGACACGCGCCGCCTTCTTGTAATACGCGTCGTAGTAGCCGGCGCTCAGGGCGTAGGTGCCGAGCATGATGCGGCGTTTGACTTCGTCGCCGAAACCCTCAGCCCGCGTCCGCATGTACATGTCGATCATGTCGGCGTGGTCGCTGGAGCGATACCCGTAGTGCACGCCGTCGTACCGCGCGAGGTTCGACGACGCCTCGCTCGTCGCGACGATGTAGTACGTGGCGATGGCATAGTCGGTGGAGAACGGCAGGCTGACGTCCACGAGCCGCGCGCCAAGGTTCTCGTACACCCCGAGCGCCTCGCGGACGGCGCGTTCTACTTCCCCGTCGAGCCCCTCACCGAAAAACTCCTTTGGGACGCCGATGCGCAGGGGCTTGAGCGGCTCCTCGAGCGTCGCAAGGTAATCGGGAACGGGTTCCGGCACGCTCGTCGAATCGCGCGGGTCGTGACCGGCGATGGCCTGGAGCAGCAGCGCGGCATCCGCCACCGTTCGGCCGAAAGGGCCGATCTGGTCGAGGCTCGACGCAAACGCCACGAGGCCGTACCGGCTGACGCGGCCATAGGTCGGCTTCATTCCCACGACGCCGCACAGGGCCGCCGGCTGGCGGATCGAGCCGCCCGTGTCGGATCCGAGGGCGACGGGCACCATGCGTGCGGCGACGGCGGCGGCGCTTCCGCCGCTCGAGCCACCCGGCACACAATTCAAGTCCCAGGGATTGCGCGTGGCCTCGAAGCCCGAGTTCTCCGTGGACGAACCCATCGCGAACTCGTCGAGGTTGGTCTTGCCGACGATGACCGCGCCCTCGGCCAGAAGCCGTTCGACGACGTGCGCGTTGTAGGGGGCTTTCCAGCCTTCAAGGATTCGGCTCGCGCAGGTGGTCGGCTGGCCGTCGGCCGTGCACATGTTGTCCTTCACGGCGACGGGGACGCCGGCAAGGAGGCCGGACATCTCGCCAGCCTTGAGGCGCCGGTCGACTTCTTCTGCGCGACGACGGGCGTCCCTGGCGACGGTCGAGAGAAATGCCCGGACCTTGGCGTCGGTCCGGTCGATGGCGGCGAGAGAGGCTTCGGTCGCCTCGGCCGCGCTCAACTCGCCGCGGCGGATGGCGTCCCGCGTCCGGCAGGCTGTCAGGTCCTGGGTTGACATGCGATCCTGCTGCACTCGGCGCTGTGGGCGGAAGTCCGGCGGCCGCTAGGCGCCCGTCCCGTCGTCAATGACGCGGGGCACGCGGAAAAAGCCGTCCGTCGCGTCCGGCGCGCCGCCGAGCGCCTGCTCGGGCGCCAGGCTCTCCCGCGGCTCGTCTTTGCGGAGGACGTTGTGGATCGGCAGCGCATGAGCCAGGGGTTCCGTCGCGTCGGTGTCGAGTTCGGTCAGTTTACCGACATAGTCCAGAATGGACGACAGTTGCGACGCAAAGCGATTCACTTCCTCGTCGGCGAGGCGGATCCGGCTCAGGGTGCCGACTTTGAGGACTTGTTCCTTCGAGAGCGGCATAGTATCCCCTGTCCGCGTGAGGGCCGAAGGTCAGGCTTTGTCGGTTGCTGGGACGACACGCTTGGTCCGCTTCAGGACGCGTCCGGACCGCAGGCACTGGGCGCAGACCCGCATCCGCGTCCTCGTGCCGTCGGGGAGTGTAACGCGGACGCGCTGCAGATTCGCCTGGAACCGGCGCTTGGATATGCCGGTGACCTTCCGGCCGACGCCGCCCAGATACTTGGCCTTGCCTCGACGGGTGATGCTCGAACCCGAGAGGCTTCCCTTGCCGCATATTTCGCATTTTGCCGGCACGTCTGTTCCTCCCTGCGTTCCTATGGTGAAGTCAAGGAGCGACAGTATACGCATTTCCCGCCGCGCTGCAACCCCTTTTCCCCGCCTGCGGGCACAAGGAAGGACGGTCGCGGCCGGTCCTGCCGGCGTGAAGAGGCGAAGCCGGGCGGGCGGGACCGCCTATTTCGCCGAGGGGGAGCCTGCCAAGCGTTCACGGAGCCAGGCCGCCGCCTGGTCCACGGTCATCGCATCGCGGTCGCGCATCACGGTGTAGTTGGCCTCCCGCATGGTCTCCACCGTGATGGCCCGGACCAGCGGCCGGAGGGCCTCGGCGAGGGCGCTGTCGTCGGCGACCCGCGGGGCAAGCAGCAGAACCGCGTCGTACGGGGGGATGACCTGCTTCGGGTCGTCCAGGGTGACCAAGTCGTAGGCGGCGATCCGGCCGTCGCTCGTGAACGCGGCGATGACGTCCACCTCGCCGGTGGCGACGGCCTTGTACATGAAGGTGGCCTGGAACTGCTTGCGTTCGGCGAAGGCGAGATGGTAGGCGTCGCGCAGGCGGGTCCATTCGGGTCGGCCGAAGAACTCATAACTGCCGCCGATCCGGAGGGTGCCGGCGGCCTCCGATAGATCGGCGATGGACACGGCACCCAGTTCGTCCGCCCGCTCTCGCCGCAGGGCCAGTGCGTAGGCGTTCTCGAACCCCAGCGGCCCGAGGCACCGGATACCGTGCTTGCGGGCCAGCCACCACGTCATGCCCTCAAGGACAGCCTGCCGGTCGGCCACCGTATCGCGCTTCATGTGGTTGACCCAGATGGTGCCCGAGTAGTCGACGTAGCAGTCGATTTCGTTGGTCGCCAGGGCACGAAAGATGATGGCCGAGCCCAGCCCTTCGCGCAGGGACGCCTTCAGACCGTGGGCCGACAACTGGTCGCGGATGGCGGCCGCCAGGATGTACTGCTCGGCGAATGTCTTGGAGCCGATGACGTACGTGCGCTTCGTGGCCGCGGTGGCGGTCCTCTGCTCTTCCTGGTCGGGCCCGCCGGCCAGAGACGCGAGGCTCGTGCCCTGGACCGCGGGCAGCGCAATGCCGCCGGCAATGACGACCACCAGCACCAGGCCGGCCGCCACCACACGGCCCGCGCGGCGTTGGCTCACGCCCGACTGCATGAGACCGATCAATTGGTCCAGCACCAGGGCCAGCGCGGCCGCGAACACGCAGCCGAACAGCACGGCGATCCAGTTCTCCATGTGCAAGCCGCTGAAGATGTACGTCCCCAGGCTGGTCTGGCCGATGGGCGCCGACAGCGTGGCGATGCCCACCACCCAGACGGTGGCGGTCCGTATGCCCGCGATAATGACCGGCAGGGCCAGCGGGAGTTCCACTTTCGCGAGGACCTGCATCGGCGTCATGCCCAGGCCGCGTGCCGCCTCGGTCATGGCCGGGTCTACCCCCGTGATGCCCGTGACGGTGTTCCGCAGGATCGGCAGAATGCTGTAGAGCGTCAGGGCGACAATGGTCGGCAGAAAGCCGAGCGCCGAGATCGATACGCCGAACGCCCGGCGCGTCAAGTACGACACGCCCACCAGGATCGGAAAGAACAGCGCCAGCAGGGCCATGCTCGGGATCGTCTGGATGACGCTGGCGGCCGTCAGCGTGGGCCAGCGCAGCGCCTTGCTGCGCGCCCCGATGATGGCCAGCGGCAGGCTGACGGCGATGCCAATACCCAGGGCTAGCGCACTGACTTGCACGTGCCGCCCGAGGTAATCGGGCAGGTTCATGAGGCATTCCGCGATGCGCTGGACGGCCTCGTCGGACATCAGGCGTGAGTCTCCTTCTCCTGGACGATCGCCTCCAGGCGGTCCGCTTGGCGCTTCGGCGTCTCCATCAGTTGGGCGACCACCCGGCTGGCGGGGTGCGTCATCAATTTCCGCGGCGTGCCGACCTGGACCAGCCGGCCGGCGTCCAGGACGGCGATGCGGTTAGCCATCAGCAGGGCCTCCGTCATGTCGTGCGTCACCAGGAGCGTCGTCAGGCCCAGCCGATCGTGGATGCGGCGGAATTCGTCCTGGAGGGAGGCCCGCGTCAGCGGATCGAGCGCGCCGAACGGCTCGTCCATGAGCATGACCTTGGGCCGAGCCGCCAGGGCCCGGGCCACGCCGACGCGCTGCTGCTGGCCTCCGGATAACTGCCGAGGCAGGCGGTCGCGGTACTCTCCGGCCGGCAGGCCGACCAATTCCAACAGTTCGTCCACGCGGGCCGCCGTCTCTCGCCGGGACCACCCCAGGAGGCGCGGCACGACCGCCACGTTCTCGCCCACCGTCATGTGGGGAAAGAGGCCGATCCGCTGGAACACGTATCCGATCCGCCGGCGCAGGAGCACCGCGTCCTGCTCGCGAACGTCCGCCCCGTCCACCGTGATCCGGCCGGCGGTCGGCTCGATGAGGCGGTTGATCATCTTCAGCGTCGTCGTCTTACCGCACCCGCTCTCACCCAGCAGGACGACCAACTCGCCTTCGGCCACCTGGAGGTCCACGTCGCGGACGGCATAGGAAGCGCCGCCGTCGTACGATTTGCATACGCCGGACAGTTCAATCATCGTGCCTTGGTCGCACTTGGGCATTGCTGTTTGATGTTTGTCGTTTGCCGTCGCCTCATTGCCGTCAGTCTATCCAGCCGTCCGGCAAATCCCGCAATTTCCGCGCCACCACGGCGACGTAGTGGAGCGGCTCGCCGCGGATCGAAACCCGGTGCGGATATCGCCGATACGCTTCCACCCGCATCACCCGTTCCCGACGCAGCCGGTGGACCAAGCCCTCGAACCCCGTCTCGTCCGAACCCCAGAGGAAGTCCTCCTTGATGTTGAACGCCACCCACGCCGGCGTGTCCACCAGGTCCAGGGCCTTCAGAAACGCCCGCGGCGGAATGTCGCCGTATCCCAGCGCCGCCACCGTCGTCAGGCAGTTGAGCGCCTGCCGCCTCAGCCGCCGCTCCGTATCCTCCTCCAGGTCCGTCAGGTCCGCCACCACGTAATCCGCATAGACGTGCGAGCGGTCCCGAAGCGCCGCCTCCTTCGCCTCCTCGATAATGTCCACTCCCACGATGGACGCTGCCCCGAGGTTCCATACCTGCTCCCCGACCATCCCGTTCCCGGCCCCCACGTCCAGAACGCGCAGGCCCCGCGGCGCCTCGCCGGCGTCCCGCAGCACCGCATCCAGCAAATTGACCACGCGCCGCGGCGAACAGCACCGCAGCAATCGGTAGAACAGCGATTCATAAAGGCCGGGCACCTTGTAGATTTCGGCGTAATCGTGCAGCCGGAGCCGCCGCCAGTCGTCCCCGTTCCGCAACTCGAACCATTCCTCGTCCTGACCCAGAGTACGGTCCGTTTCGGGGAATCGCACCTGGAGGTCGTCGTAGCCGGCAAATTTCAGGGTCAAGGTCTCTCCGGTCGGAATGGACATGGTATCTCCCTCCCTGTATTAGGCCCGTCAGACGGTACGCCGGACGCTACGCCACAACGACGAGAACGCCCACATGGAAACTTCGGAATCAAATCAGTATACCAAACGCCTCTCCCCGCCGTCAAGCGAAATTTTCCGCTTTTTCCCGTGCACCACATGCAGATGTGTCTCTTTCGCCGACGTGGCCCGCAGAGTGACGCGGGGTGTCGCCGCCTTTTCTGAAAGCCCCGATAGCTCCAAAGGGGTCCCTCCGGGAGGGCGCTTGTGCTCCAGCCATGGGCGCGAGAACATTTTGCATCGGGCTCCTCTGTAGCGCGGGGGTTTATCCCCCGCGGCCGTGGGATGCAGGGCCTTTTGCGCGGGGGATAAACCCCCGCGCTACGGATTGACAGCGGGCTTTACTTGAAATTCCGCAACCCGGATCCTGGTATAAGTAGCGCTGGAGTACTAAGCCTCATTTTTTCGGAGCCCGATCTCGGGCAACCCCTGGCCTGGAGCCATTTTTTGCTTGCCCGATGGGTGGTGAAGGGCTAGAAAATGCGGCTCTCGACAGTCGGGTTGTCCGGCGAGAGCCGTTCCCGTGGTAAATTCCAAGAACCTGGGGTGGAAGGACATCAGGATGAGCACACGCTGGCTGGGGTTCGTGCGTCCGGTTTTGGCGGCTGCGTTGGTGGTGCTGGTGGGATTGCTGGCCCTGGAGGCCTGGAGCCAGTCGGCGGATCTGCCGGCGGGTCCCGCTGAGGGGGTCGGCGAGGCCGCCGGCGCGATGCCGGTTCTTCCCGCGGCCTGGTGGATTGCGCTGGGCAGCGCAGTGCTCGCGCTCGTCATGGCGTTCTACTTCTACAAGAGCGTCATGAAGGAGAGCGAAGGCACGCCGGAGATGGCCGAGATCGCCCATGCCGTCCGCACGGGCGCCTACGCCTATCTGAGGCAACAGTACAAAGTCGTCGCCATCTTCTTCGTGGTCACGAGCGGCCTGCTGGCCGTGATGGCCTTCGGCCTGCACGTTCAGCACACGCTCGTGCCTTTTGCGTTCCTGACGGGCGGCTTCTTTTCGGGTCTCGCGGGCTTCATCGGGATGAAGACGGCCACGCAGGCCTCGGCCCGCACGGCGAATGGGGCCAAGAACAGCCTGAACCGCGGCCTGACGGTCGCGTTCCGCGCGGGAGCGGTCATGGGCCTGACGGTCGTGGGCCTGGGCCTGCTGGACATCAGCCTGTGGTTCGCGTTCCTCTACAAGGTCTGGGGCCACATGGCCACCGACTCGCTTTCCTGGGAGCCGATGACCCTCGAGCAGATTACCGTCGTCATGCTCTGCTTCGGCATGGGGGCCTCCAGCCAGGCGCTCTTTGCCCGCGTCGGCGGCGGCATCTTCACCAAGGCCGCCGACGTCGGCGCCGATCTGGTGGGCAAGGTCGAGGCCGGCATCCCCGAGGACGACCCGCGCAACCCCGCCACCATTGCCGACAACGTCGGCGACAACGTCGGCGACGTCGCCGGCATGGGCGCCGACCTCTACGAATCGTACTGCGGCTCGATTCTGGCGACGGCGGCGCTCGGCGTCGCTGCCACGTTCGGCATGCAAGGCGAGTCGGCCGAGACCGCCAAACTCAACATGCTCATGGCGCCCCTGATCCTCGCGGGTCTCGGCATCGTCGCCTCGGTCATCGGCGTCTTTGTCGTCCGCACGCGCGAGGACGCCAACATGAAGACCCTCATGGCCGCCCTGAACCGCGGCGTCTTCCTGGCGAGTTTCCTCGTCTTCCCCGCGGCGATCTTCGTCATCTACTATCTCGAACTGCCGCCGCCCCTCATCGGCAGCGTCGTCGCCGGCCTCTTGTCGGGCGTCATCATCGGGAAGGCCACCGAGTACTATACCTCGCACTCCTTCAAGCCGGTCCAGCGACTGACCGACCAGGCCCTGACCGGTCCCGCGACGGTGATCATCGCCGGCATCGCGACCGGCATGATTTCGACCTGGATTCCGATTCTGGCGGTCGGCGCCGCCATGCTCACCGCCTTCGCCCTGCCCGGCGGGTTCAACAATATCACGATGGGCCTCTACGGCATCTCGATCGCCGCGGTCGGCATGCTTTCGACGCTGGGCATCACTCTGGCGACCGACGCCTACGGCCCGATTGCAGACAACGCCGGCGGCAACGCTGAGATGAGCGGGCAACCCCCCGAGGTTCGCAAACGCACCGACGCCCTCGACGCGCTTGGCAACACGACCGCCGCCACCGGCAAAGGGTTCGCCATCGGCTCGGCGGCGCTGACGGCCCTGGCGCTTCTGGCGGCTTACGTCGAGGAGGTCCGCATCGGCATGCACCGCGAGGCCGCCACGGTCTACGCCTGTACGGCCGGGACGGAATCCACGGTGCACGACCTCGGCTATGGCAAGTTCGCCCAGTACGTGACGCCCGGCGCGAAGACCCGCCAGCAGCAGATGATGTCCACCACCGTTTACATCCAGGCCCCGGGCCAAGCCGACAATACGGTCGTCCGCAACGCCCCGGAATCGTTCCTCGCGGGCCTGACCACCCAGGACGAGGAGCGCGCGCATGGCATCTACCGCGAGGACGGCAGAAAGATCCTCTACCTGATTCCCGTCGCCATCGGCGAGACGGCCAAGGCCGGGTTGCCCGACGTCGGCAAATACCAGGCGGGCATGCTGGACTTCATGCGTCACTACGGAGCCACGCCGATGAACCCGGCCTTCCTGGTGGGCGTGTTCCTCGGCATGCTGCTGGTGTTCGTGTTCTGCGCCCTGACGATGCAGGCGGTCGGGCGTGCGGCTGGGCAAATGATTGAGGAAGTCCGCCGCCAGTTCCGCACCATCGCCGGCATCATGGAAGGCAAGGCCAAGCCCGACTATGCCTCCTGCGTGGGGATTGCGACGGCCGGCGCCCAGCGGGCCATGATCTTCCCCAGCCTGCTGGCCATCATCGCCCCCATCGCCACGGGCCTGCTCCTGGACGTCGGAGGCGTCCTGGGGCTCCTGGTGGGCGGCCTGACGGGCGGATTCGCCATGGCCGTCTTCATGGCCAACGCCGGCGGCGCCTGGGACAACGCCAAAAAATACATCGAGGCGGGCCATCACGGCGGCAAGCGCTCCGAGCCGCACAAGGCCGCCGTCGTCGGCGACACGGTCGGCGACCCGTTCAAGGACACCTCCGGACCCTCGCTCAACATCTTGATTAAGTTGATGAGTATGGTTAGCGTGGTTTTTGCGGGCCTGATCGTCAAGTTCGGCCCGCAGATCGGCGATCTTCTGCGGATACACTGGAACCACCTGGCCCGGTGATGGCAAAGCGCACAACCACCTCGCGCGGGACCGGCCGAAAGGGAACCTCCCGTCGGCTGGCCGTCGCCCTGGCG
>Ga0307379_10002857_pt1 | contig 25274 bp, 45 predicted proteins | sample UN2MG_FD_202237 | JGI IMG/M metagenome (GOLD analysis project Ga0307379, IMG submission 202237) | Soil microbial communities from Risofladan, Vaasa, Finland - UN-2 | ecosystem: Environmental > Terrestrial > Soil > Coastal area > Acid sulfate soil | place: Finland: Risofladan, Vaasa | collected...
GCGTTCACCGACATTGTTCTTATACGTTCGTAATATTGAAGGCACTTAAATTTCTATTGGAGAAATCATGAATTGGAATATGGATAAGATCGCATCGACCGTTGTACTTGGCGTTGCCGCGATGGTTGGTGTGGTTGTGTTGTTGGGATTGATGGTGCTTGTTTTCAAAGAGCATGGCATCTGGGGAATCATCGGATTCATCGTCATGGGTTTCGTGGTATTCTGTGGCATGTATCTATATGGCAAAAACAATTAACCCACTCGTCACCCAGATCATTTACCGCAAGGATGGTGAAGAGATCATACTGGGGTACATCGGCGAGTTCAGGGGTCAGGGTGTCACCAAGCGATACCGCAAGGCTGACCCCAATTACATGTACAAAGACTTCATGCATTCTTACAAGGCATCTATGGATGGTAAGAAGTGGACCCGTGGGTGGAATACCTATTCAGGTGCCATCCGCAAATTATTGAAGACTCACAAGAAGGATGTGGTATGGAGCATGTATCACATAATGCCGATACCGGAGACGTTTAAGAAGCAGTGGAAGTAGCCGGTTAGTAGTCAGTCATTACATGACTGTATGATGATTTTTCACCACGCAATTTGAATGTAGCCCATACAGAATTTTTGCCCCAACCCGTGGGGGTGCTGATCATTACTTCCTGAGCACCATTCGCTTCTGCGGTATTCTTAAGACGATACTTCAGTACTGCCATCACCAGTTCGTGTTTACTATCCATAGAGTCTTTATCTACGGTATCCAGAAAGCGCTTATATTGTTCTGTTAGTTTATCTGCAATGTCATCGGCGCAGGCATGAAGATTGGACAATGTGGGAATGCCGATGTATCCGAATGGTTCCAGTATGGATACGGGTATTATCATTTTATTATACCCTGTGCTCGTAGTAGGTCGGCAAGGTCTGCTCTGACACGGAGGGACATTCTTTCTTGCTCGTCGCTGGCAGCAGGGTATCCCTTCAGAAACCCATCGACGTAATTTTGCTGTGCTGCCGCCCTCAGATCATCAGCGAAGTCATTCATTATTTTGGCATACTTCTCGTCAGCCCAGTCGATCTTAGGAAACCCGCCGAGCATTTGCAATGTGGGGATGTCGGTATACCCAAATGGTTCCAATAATGATTTAGGAATCAACACGGATCATCTCGTAGTCGGTGCCGAACTTCTTGTTTGTTTCCTTCACAAACTTCTGGCACTTGAATACCATGCGGGAATCGAGGAAATCCCACTCGGGATTGTCGGGCGCAATTGGACCGATCATCTTGCCATCATACTTCAAGTAGTATCCTTCGGTGTTGGGGGTCATCACGTGGCTCTGACTATATAAAACATGTCATCATTGGGATCGTTCACGAGGGCTATATCAATGTAATCCCAATCGGAACCACTAGGAGGGGGAGAGGCCGGTGGTGGGTTGTCCTGAAGTTTCAATAAGGGAATGCCGAGTACGCCGAATGGTTCGATTGATGATGCGGGTATTTTAAACATGGCCGAACACTTTTATTTTTAAACGATTCTCTAAAACGAAACATATCATATAACGATTGTCTGGCGCTACCGTACTTTTGACCATAGTGGCTCCCTCTATACGAGCCATGTCTTCCATCTCACAAGCCAAGGGGTCAAATGGTAAGTCCAATGGTTCAAGCACTGTATAATAGTCGTCCAGAACTTTACACAGGTTGTTGATACGGTCTGAGAGAGTACGCCCCATTACGTCAACCTTCTCTATTAATGTGAGGACCGGAATACCAAGATACCCGAATGGTTCGATTGATGTCTGCGGAATATTCATGGCGCATTATGTCCACCGGGGTATTCCATGAAGTCCCCATATCTCAAGGTATTATGGGGAATACCGAATGAAATATTAATATAAAATCCCACATCCTGTTCGATAATGTTAACTTGCACATCTTCACCACCGTGCAGTTCTGTTCTGAGAGCGAGATTATCATACCACCATTCGTGTTCGAGCTTAACACCGGCAGCACGAGCACGCTGAATAACATGCCACCGCTCGGCTGCATCCGCGAATGATCTTGCGACGGCTTTGAATAATATTCCGAGGAGCACATCTTTGTCACAAAACTGTTTCACCATCAATACGGGGATGCCGGTGTACCCAAATGGTTCGAGTGATGACTGGGGAATGTTCATGCGCCGTTTCGATCCCGCAAATTATGTTTGTGTCTTTTCCAACTTGCTGTGAATTCCACTATGAGAGTTATGCCAACGAGTTTTCCATCCTTTTTGAGGGTAACGGGGATAACGCTAACATCAGCCGCACCACTCATTATTGCGATGGTTCTCACTCCATCGCAGAATTGTTTCAACCGTTCCGTGGAATTATTCTCGTCCATATCGTATATCTCGGCGGAGAATGTCATTGCCCAGAATATATCATCGAGTTGATTAATTATCTTCGCCACTTTGGTATCGGTGATTACAGGAATCCCGAGGTATCCGAAGGGCTCAATGATTGATGCGGGAATAGTAGTGGGCATCACATTATTACTACTTGCTCATACTCGGTCGGGGAGCCGAGTACTTTCCAAGTGACTACAAACCTAGTAGACTCGATGCCAACGGCTGACCCGATGTCCTTGGGAAGTGTGATGTGTATGTCACATCGGGAAGTTCCTGCCCCACCCTGCAATGCCGCGTTCATAAACAAATGAGAAATGAGGGTACGTTTCTCGTCATCGAGTTCATTTATGAATCCGTGCCTTGCCAGCCTCTCGATTATCTCCTCGATTTTCTCTAAAACCTCTCCGGCGATCTCCATTGGAGTCAATCGAAGGAGTTCGTTCAGCAATAGGAGTGTGGGGATACCGGTGTATCCGAAGGGCTCGATAATTTTACTTGAAATCTGTGTCATGTATGGAGTATACTTACGATCACGATGTATTGCAACAGGAGGATTAGTATGGGATATCATGATGGTAAGTTCGCAGATGTGCCGGACGCAGTCTGGAAAGACCTCGACTATGAGATTGGTAGAGCCGACCTTGAATTCGTCGATAACTATCGCGCCTATCGCTTCGATGATGGGTTCCTAAAGGAAGAGTACGAGGCAGCTAAGCTGAAAGGTTGCTGCGGGGAGTTCGATACTTGGGTGACCGTAGACGGCGTGAAGTGGGGTGTTGGTTGCAACCATGGCCACTAGTGGTTTATATTTCCTGACAACTCGGTACTATGAGTACCTATAGCGATCCATTTCATTACCTGCACCTAGCCTCGCAGGAGCGGGCGAGCTACCATGTTCGTCGGATTCCGGCCAAGTACCGCAAGGTGGCGGAATATCTAGCCTACGTTACCGGATGGAGTAACGAGTTTTTCCAATGGCGGTCCGGTAAGGATGATAGAACAAAACAGGAATTAGAACAAGAGCGGGATTATGCTCTGATGTTGGTGTCATACATTACTGATGCGGAGTGGAAATTAATTTACGAGTACTGGATAGCACAGTACCGGATGGCAGGTTCCTCGTGGAAGGCTGATGTGCAAGAATGGATTCGTAAAATCGAACTGCTGAGGGCATTCAGGTGAGTTACACCAAAGCATTCAATCATCTATATCGGTTGTCCCAAGTGATGGACAATTTGCGTACACGCACACAGTATAATCGTGTGGCGATTTACGTTGGTCGGGTTATGATGGCCGAGACTGCTATTACCAAGAAGGATGACGAGAAGCGCAATTTGGACAGTCCGATCACTACCGATATGAATTGGGTCACGCAAGTGGAGGGGCACAAGGATGCAATGATCGATCACTTTCTTGAGATCAATAGTTATGAGTGGAAATTGATTCGTGAGGCAATGCTGAAATATGCCGACCAAAGTCGGGGTAGTGTGGTATGGCATCGGAGGCGTTTAGGTATGATAACTGATCTTGACACGCTCCGAGCATTTCATTTAAAGTGATTACTTGAATTTCTGATTCACGTAAGCCATCAACTCGGTGGACGAGTTTATTTTTAACTGTTGTAGCACTGCTAAGAACTTATCCAAGTGTGGGCGTTGACTGTTTGTCCGTGCATTGTGTATGTCGGCATCTAAACCCTGATTAGCGTCAAAGTAATGTGCTCTGTTAAGTGCATCCTTACCAGCCTTTGATAGCTGACTTGCGTCATCCACTTTGAGTAATTCAATCCACCCACCGAAGTAGTTCCGTGGCGGACCACTACGATATCCACGGGGCTCTACGTCGGTTCCGGGTAATGGCAATCTATCTGCGGTCGAATCGACGGTTGTTACTGATGAAGCCTTTGCCTTATTCAATAGACCGAATGCTTCGGAGTCCGTGTAGATGTACAATGGAATGCCTAGCCGTTTTGCTTTGTATCCCAAGTCTTTCAGATTGCGGGCAGCGTACTCGTTGTCGCTGTTGAACAGTATGTGAATTTCTTTGATGTATTTGGATGCCTTCGGGATGACTGGCTTCTTGCTAAAGATGCGGTCTTCCATCTCATCCTTGCCCAACTTGCGGAATTCTGGACCCCAGTAATCAATCGCCTTGCCGGTGTATCCAGCAGCCATCAATGCCTGCCCGTCAAACACCACCATTGCGCCCTGCTTCTGAGCATTGGATACAGGGTACCCGTAGCCGCCTGTTTTAGATCGTGCCGTAGAGAGGTAATATATCTTCCCCTCGGGTTGGTGTTCTTTCTCTGCACCGGTACCGAAGTCGGGAGTCAATCGAATGGTATTGTCGGTCAGCATGTCACGGATGTTGCTTATCTGTGAGACGTGGTACAGTATCGGACTAACGCCTTCGGTTATGCTTTCGGTAGTAGCCGATGGGGAATCCCATACGTTTCCACCAGCGGCGGCATGAGCGGCGGCAGCATCGTTCTCGGCCTTCCACTGTTGGGTTTGCTTGTCGCGGTATGCTCTTCCACCATTCCCCATATCGCGATGAGCTTCGTACTCCAATCGGGAATGAGGATTATCCATAAACGAGATGAGGGTTGGGCTTTTCTTAATAAGTGCTTGTTGTATCTCGATAGGTAATTCACCACCCATAGCTTTTTCAATTGCAAGGAAAGTACCCCTGTGCAATATGCCATTCTGTAATAGATACGTTGCTAGACCGGCATGGTCGAGGTTTGGCATCTTCTGCCATTGGATAGTATCAGCCATACGTTCCATGTTATTATTTTCGGCAACGTAGTTGGAGTTGGGGGTGCCGCTAGTGGCGTCGCGACCAGCAGCATATGCATACGCCCGCTTCCATACATCGGTTCCGAAGTAGTCTAAGCAGTAGCGAACCAATTGTGGTTTTGCCTTGATTAGTGATTTTAGTGTTGCTTGCCCCCTCGGATGATCGCGGAATACTTCCATGATAAAATCGTTGACGGGGTCTGCCAAATAATCATGTGCCGGTAGCCAATCTGCTGGTAGGTTGTTGACATACCCTGCTGCTATCTTCAACCATGTTGGATCATTTACACTCGCATCGATTACCCAATCGGGATTCTTCTTAAGCTGTTCTATCGATGCGTGTTTTATAGATCGGGAATCCACGCGGATAGCAAGTCCAATAGCTTTGTCCGGTAGTTTGATACCCTTGTCTCTGGCATGCCTTAATATCTGTAGCATCGATTGGCTCGCATACCCCGATCCTTCGGGCTTCTCCGCGTCCGCAACAATTGCCGTTGTATAATCTTGTACTGTGGGCTCACGAACGTATTGATAAGCAGTCATTGGTGACGCTTCGCGTGCAATTGCTTCGAGGGCCAAGAGGGTTTCTTCTGATGCTCTATGCTCCCATACTTGAATCAGTTTAAATAACATGTCGTCGTACTCGCCTGTGGCGTGATACTCTTCTACTTTTTCTGGGGTCCACTTGCTCGGGTCCAACAGCGCCGATTGGTGATGCTCTATGGCATCTTTTTCAAAGATAGTCATGAGTTCTGGATAGGCTTCGATTAATTTGTCAAGCTCGTCATCGGAGAGCATATCGTCATGGATGTTTGCAAATTGTCCGGTATCAAAGTGGAACTGAAACTTACCCATCTTGTCGGTGAGAATGACATACAGTGGGCTACCCGGTGCATAGTTCCAGAAGTAGTTTTCCGACTCTGTGGATGACGTACACCATTCGGTACCCTTACCCAGTTCGCATGCAGCCGCACGTGTGTTGGGTTGTAGAACTGCTAGGCGGTCGGATTTATAGATGGGCTTGATAGCAGTAGTGGCATCTTCGCCCGGTTGGTTAACAATCCCACCGTACCAATCCATGGTATCAAAATTATCTTCGCCATTTTCATCAACATAATTACTTCTAAGATCGTCGAAGTCGAAGTCACCTTCTGGTCCGAATGCCTTCTCTGGGTCTGGTACTGGCCAGTGCATCATCTGTTCTATTTCAGGTTTCTTGAGGAAATTAGATACCTTCTCTCCAGCCGCCTGTACGCCCGTTAGAGGGCGTAAAATTCTAGACAGTATACGCTGGTCAGTCCACGCGTTGATGTCACCACGGCGCTCAGGGGACGGAGCATAGGCATCATCTGGTATGTCCAGCTTCTTGAGGTTCTTCTTATGCGCTTCAAACGTCTCCAGCATGCCTGTTATACGCTGTGCGTCTTCGAGCCAAAGATTTTCACCAAGCCATTGGTGAATGATCCAATCGGTGTATTTCTTATTCTTCGATGGGTCTTTCTGCGCGAACCACTCGACTATCCACTTGACTGCACTTTCTGCACGCTCTTCGGTCCAGTTATCATTGTTTACTGGGTCGGGGAGAGTTTCGTCGTGTAGGGCATCTCTCCACTCTCGTGGCAATCCTGCTATACCAGCTTCTTCCATGTGCTGCACCCACCGGTCAAGAATCTTCTTCTGTAGATTCTGTGCTAGGTAGTTGAGCCGGTCGGTGCGTTCCATCAATAGGAATACTTCTAGGAGTCTCATGTCGCTCTCCCTTCGTATGCATCCACGTCAATGACATCAACCTTCATTCTCGGTTTGTTATTCAGGTATGCTTGTACGACGCGATTGTTACCATCGACAATTAGATAGTTTCCATCAACTTTGTATATCACTGGGCGAGCAGAAGATGCTTTGGCACCAGCCTGTCGCTGTAGTGCGTCTGGATTCAGGAACCGCTCGGTACTGATTAATTGGTCTATGGGGAGGACTTGTGTATTGCCACCGACGTGAGGTGCTGCATCGTCGCCACGCTCGTGCCAATCTCTCCAACGCGGGTCATTAGGTGACATGAACGGGAGCGGATTAGGGTATACACGATTGTCTGCGATATCTTCTTCGCGATCATTATCATCGCGATCATCAACTGGTGGGTTAGCACGTAGTTGGTCGATGGCAGATATAGTTCTTTCGAGTAGCTGACTTAGGCGCATGGATGTTACCCTGTGAGGGCAACACCGGCCATAGCATTGACCAGCGATTCTTGTGCTTGCTCTTGTTCACCATCCGCAGCATTTTGCTGCTGTTGGTCGCGGGCCTTCTGAAGGTCTTTTTCAAACGCATCAGCGGCTTTGTCAAGCGCACGTTGCTGAGCCATACGATTCTTTTGCTCGTTCCGAGAGATGAAATACTCGCGCATTGTCTTGGTATCATACGGAAATTTCTTATCCGTGTGTGGGAAGGTCATCGTGAAATCTTCGGGTTCGAGACTGGACAGCATAGCCGCTTGAATCATGAGTGCATCGATGTCTTTCATCTCTAGATTTTCGCGGTCGAATTCCACGTATACATTCTGGGCTCCGACAACAGTTTCGGAATCACCGTAGTCTGCGCTGATAACCCCATTGGACTGTTCACAGAATGCCTTGAATGGTAGCGTTGCTTCGGGAACACCCTTCAGGAAATATGCGATTACTACGTTGTCGGTTTCTGGATCACCGGGTATGAACTCATCCACGGAGATACGCGGTAGGAGTATTTTGTACAGGTCGCCCCTCACCATCCCCTCAGTCAGGAGTCGGTCAGTGAGTGGGTCACCAAAGTCTGCCTGTGGGCGATAGTACTTCTCGATGATTGGACCGAGCTTCGTCAAATGAGTTTCGGCCTCGCCACGGGTATTGAAGTCCTCGGCGATGCGGTCATTTGGTGATTGCTTATGTACTAGAGTCCACATGGGTTATTCTTTCTCAATTTGTTGTGCAAGGAATATAATATTCTTGGCAGTCAACTCGGCGTCCGCCGTATCGTTCTGCATGTAATTGGTTGCCAGTTGGACAATCTTCTTCATGGTTTGGAAGTTACCCGCTTGATTCCGCGTTGGTTTCATCTCGTTCAATCCGGCGAGGCGTCTGATTTCCGTTATATCTGCGTCTTCACTCTGCATGAGGGTAGACCGCTGTGGGCCATTCAACCCAGAATTCGTACTCATGGCAGCAGCCATGGCATCGATGGCGAACTTTTGTTTGGCCAGCAATCGTGTCTGTATCTGGTTGAATTCGTCAGGGGATAGACCCGAGTGGTCTCCGTTGATGAACTCCTCCACTTCTTGCGCAACAGCACGACCCTGCGCTGCAAGGTCTGCCAGTGTTGTTCCGTATGTGTCGTTTGGATTATCCATGGAGGTATTTACCTATCACGCGGATATCAGGCCGTTACAGGAATTCCATTTCTTCGTCGGATAGTTCTTCTGCGCGTTCCTGATTCTTCTTCTCTACTTCATCGAGGTATCTGCGGAGAATTTTGAATTGGAGGATATGGCCACCCTTGATACGGCGCTTGCCAACTTCGTTCTGTCCTTCCTTGTCATTGATGAGCCGCATTGCGCCACGCAAGTCGGTTCCGTCTGGGCAAAACAAATAGAATGTGGTCCAGAATTTCTCAATTTTGGGTTTGTAGCAAACGATGGAATCGCCCCATCCGTCGAACAGGTAGATGTCATGGTCGTCCAGATACTCTTCAAACTTCAAGAGGTAGTTCATGGGCATGCGATCACCACCCATGGCACGGATGATTTGTTGCTCTTGGTTCTCGTTGAGCAGGTGTTCTTCTGCCCGTTCGGTATCACCATTGATGAGCATATCCACTACCGGTGCTAGGTTTGTGCCTTGGGTCATTCAGAGAGTCCTCGTGGTATCTTCTATATTTAGTACTTTTGTAACATTATTTCCACCCGTTTCCTCCTGATGTTTCGTCAAGAAAGTTTGACATGTCGTTTCATTCGTGCTATGCTTCGGAGAATTACAAGTACATTGGCGGTATTATTATGACGAAACCAATCGAGAAGAAGTTCGCAGGGAAGGGTTGGGGTACCGAAGTGGTTCCGAAGGAACTATGGATAGACCCATCCAAGACGTATACCTGTGGCGGTAATCCCGTGCATGGTCTCCAGATTGTACTTCATAATGGCAACGGCGACGAAGTCACCTTTCCCGTAAAAGGAACCATCCGCTATAACGGATTCCCCCGCAAAAAGAAGTATACCATCTGGACTCTTGATGGTCGGGCCGACCCCACATGGGGTACCGGTGATGATCTGGTGGAGGTCAAGACTGATGGCGATAGTTGATGTCAAAAGTGGTGATACTGTATACTACAACCAGTGTAATGTTATCAACTTCGAAGCAAAAACAACCGTCAAACCGGTTGTGGTGAACGAAGTATTTCGCACCTTCGTCACGGTTCATGGGTTTGGCGGCGACCGGTTTAGGTATCCCGGTGGTGGATTAATCGGTAACGGTTGGGGCGAACACTTGACTCTGGAGGATAACAGTGAATATCATTCTACCCGATGAAGAAAAGGATGGTTTCGAGTATTTCATACTCATGACCCTGACACTTCGTCCCATGCAAATCGCCATGGTGAAATTCCCCGCTACACTTAAGGACGCATTCGCCGCCGAGTTGGGAGAGTGCGACTTCGCGCCCGACGAGGGTGGGCTGATGTGGTATCTGACGGAGCGTCGCGACGAGGCTGACGACAATGGTGAGAACGCTGCGAGTCGTTATGAATTGCGTGGCTCAGTATATTCGCCGCCTGATTCCGCGTTGGTCTCACCGAAGTCTGAAGAAGAGGCTGAGCAACAGTTACAAGAATTCAAGGACACGCTGGACCGTAACAGCAAAAAGGATGGTTATGTTTATCTACCGAAGGCGTTGCGTGATGGTCGGCATGAGGACCAGTACATCCTCCAGCCGGTCGATAAGGAATTTTTCACTACGCGCACAGAGCGCGGCATGTTTGAAGAAGTTGCATGGTCCCCGTTTGGCACCATCGACGAGGCTACCAAACAGGAAGCCCAAAATTTAGAACGCAATCCGCTAATGAGAAATTGGCAATGAGGTGATACTATGAGAAAGAAATTCACTAACATTAATGACGATTCTCCCGATTTTATATTCGCAGAACGGAAGGGAGATCGCCGGAAGAACAAAACCACAGTGGTTGGAGAATTCTTCATCCGGGTGGTTGGTGATCGCAAGGTCTTTGGTAAGAACCGCAGGAAGGGTGACCGACGTGATGAACTACTAATCGATACAACGGGTTGGACGGTTCGTGATGTCCAGATCGGTGATGTCGAGACGGATGACACTACATGGAGAACCATATGAAAAGACTACTGATTCTTGTATTACTATTGCTGCCCATTGCTGCTAGTGCAGGGGAACTCTTCGAGGATGGCCGCGTGGCATTCACCGTTGGGTTGGATGTTGTTCATGATCCATCCGAGCCCTTCGCGGAACTTCGTTATATCGACACGAGTATTCCATTTTTCCATGGTACCAAATATGCACTCGGTTGGTCGGCATTCGTCGGTACTAAAAATACCATCGGTGCCGAGATATTTTACCCGTATGAACAATGGGAATTTGGTTTGGGCATCGAGTATTCCGACGTAGTAGAGGATGTGGTCGGGACCGAGGGTAAATATAATTTACGGATTGGTTACAATATTACGGAACAGTGGTCCGTCCAACTGCTTCACAAAAGCAACTGCAAGTCTATATGTACGGAAGTTCCGCTATTAAATAACCTACCACATGGTAGTGAGGATAAGGAAAACCATGGGTATAATTACTTGAGTCTTAGTTATCGATATTGAGGAAAATCATGAGCGATACAATTTCAGATTACCAAAAGGTTGCAGCACTGCTGTCGATGGATATCCAAACACACGCGATGGCTGCTGCCAGTAACCCAAAGTTGGCTGGAGGTTTGATGGAGAAGCTGGAAGAGCGACGCCTTCGAATTATCAACGACGCAGAGTATCGGGACATGCGCTACGGTGCTTCCCAGACAGTGCTCGCGGTCGCAGCACACAGTGATCTAGAAGAGGGGAGTATCGACTAATGTACCATCGTGTTTTTGAATTATTGGATAAGCTGGATGTCATCAAGAACAAGGCTGAAGAACTCAGACGGCTGCGGGAATATATAAATGGTCATCATTCCGTTCCAATCAACAGGGTGCGGCTCATCGAAGAGAGAGATTTCCTAGTCGCTGATATTCAAGCCCTGTGTCGCGAGGTCGCCAACGATACCAGAAAGATTAAAGATGACTGAAAAAGATTGACAAACAGGTTGACAATGTTTGTCAACGGTAGTATAAATACATTATGAAGACCACTGGATTGACCGGTGGCAACCAAAGACACTAAGGGAGACTTAGTCATGAAACAAGATTTCGATTATCTGTCATTCGTTCTACGCAGTCAGCCATTCCATTACGGTCACGCCAAAGTCATCGAGACGGCACTGCAACGTTCCAAACACGTTATCCTATTCGTCGGTTCTGCCAACAGAGCCCGAGACTGGTTTAATCCGTTCATCTTCGAAGAGCGTGCAGGCGTAATCCGCGAGTGGGCAAAGGATCACGTCAGCGACTACGCAGACCGCATTACCATTTTACCACTGGACGATTACCTATACGACATCGATAGCTGGCTGGTTGCAGTTCAGCACAAAGTCGAGACGGTCGTTCGTACCAGAGAAAAAGGATGGTCCGACTATCCCCCAAAGATTGGTCTCATCGGCCATTCCAAAGATCACACCAGTTTCTACCTGAACCTGTTCCCACAATGGGGCAGTGTAAACGTCGAGGCTTTCACAGATCGCCGGTTGTTCAACAGCACCGACATTCGTGACGTATTCTTCAAAGACCCTGCCGACACTTCGTATACCGATTGGGGCAGCGTGCTGGAAGGAATCCCCGACGCCACGATGGCGTTTCTGGAAAAGTTCCACAAGACCGAACACTACAGTCACTTGTGCGAGTACCACGAGTACATCCGCAAGTACAAGGAAGATCACAAGTTCAGGAATCCCAATATTCCATACGATGCGATTCACACCTGCGTTGATGCATGCGTGATCCAGTCTGGTCACATCCTGCTGGTCAAGCGCAAGGATCATCCCGGTAAAGGTTTGTGGGCATTGCCCGGTGGATTCATCAATCCCAACGAGCTTTTGGTTGACGCCATGTTGCGGGAGCTTTGGGAAGAAACCAAACTGAAAGTTACACCGCGTGTACTTCGTGGATCGCTCACGGACTCACATGTATTCGACGAACCTCACCGGTCCGCACGTGGTCGCCTGCTGAGCCACACCTACCGCATGGATTTGGAACCGATGGGCAAGCTGCCCAGAGTCAAAGGCGGTTCTGATGCCAAGAAGGCGGAGTGGGTTCCCCTGAGTGAGTTGCGGTCCGAGATGTTTTTCGAGGATCATTACTTCATCATCCAAAGCATGTCCAAGCGGGCACGGAGGTCTTATGTCTAGTCAATCTGAGCAATTAGTAGTAACCGAACGGAAGAAGTGGGTGAAGGAACTTGGAGAGGTTTCGAAAGAAGCCATGAACGCGAACATCTTTGTTCAGAGTGTCCAGTTCCCCGTTGGTGTAATCATCGAGCGGATCGTTACGGATTGTGCCAATAAATCTTTGGACGCCGGATTAGGCGGATGCCATCACGACGGTGGAGCCCGTGCACTGATGGGAGCGCTCAAGGCATGGATTGCTGGTATCGAGCGGGAAACCCCGCCAGAGTTCAGCAAGGTAATGCTCGCACTTCACAAGGAAAACAACCCCGAAGAGTACGAACAGTACCTCCACCTGAAGAAAATCTACGGAGATTAATATGTTCAGTGAAAAAGAATTACGTGACATTGTATCCAAGGTTGCATACTTGGACTGGGAAATCCGACTCATGCACGACGGTGACCGACCGTATCTTCAGATACATGGGCACGGCCCCGATCCGAAGGAGGGCATGAGGGACGCTCAGTGGTCCGGTAGGAAGTGGTTTATCTCACCACACATGTGTCAGAACGAAGTCATTCGGACCGCTTACAAGGCAATTGAGTGCGCCGTAGCACACGAGATGAACGAGAACTTCCTTTATAGGAATATCGCCATCATGACGCCGCACATGGATTACGACGAGATCGTGGATATCATGGAAGATCACGACTGCATCGATTCCCGTGATAACGGAATGCAGGGGCCAGAATAATGGACCTCCCAGAGTACGGAAATCGCGAGCAGGTTGCCGATGCCATTCAGAAGCAGGAGTCTGCTATCGTTGGCAAGAAGGCAGAACTGGATATGGAGTATACGATACTCGCCGCCATCAAGAAAATGTGCAAGCACGAGTATTATCGTATAACGTTTTGTGGTCGTGATGCCGGTCAGAAATGCGAACATTGCGGCGATGTTAAAGAATAGAATTGGTGCATAGGCACCGTAACCCAAGACCTCTGGATTGACCCGAGGCATTAACTTGATAGAGGAGCTTTATCATGAAGAGCAACGTAATCTTAAACACAGACAGCTACAAGTGCAGTCACTTCTTACAGTATCCACCGGGTACTGAATACATCTCATCCTACATCGAGAGTCGCGGTTCCGATGTCGATGGTTGGACTGAGTGTACATTCTTCGGACTTCAAATGTTCCTGAAGGAATATCTGACTACACCATTCACGCAAGCCGACATAGACGAGGCCGACGAGCTTCTGACAGCACACGGCGTACCATTCAATCGTAAGGGTTGGCAGTACATCCTGAAACGCCACGGTGGTTATCTCCCCGTTAAGATTCAGGCAGCACCAGAAGGTACCAACATCCCACTGGGTAATGCCTTGGTACAGATCATCAACACTGACCCGAATGTTCCATGGTTGACCAGCTACACGGAAACCGCCTTGCTTCGCGCCGTATGGTATCCGACGACTGTAGCCACACAGGATCGCTACATCAAGGAATCCATCCGAGCCGCATTGATTAAGACTTCGGATTCGAAAACAATCGAGGCCGACATGCTGTTCAAGCTGCACGGCTTTGGCGCTCGTGGTGCATCAAGCCTTGAGTCTGCCGGAATCGGCGAGTGTGCACACCTTGTACACTTCATGGGTACGGACACCATCGAGGGACTTCGTTACGCTCGTGCCTTCTACGGTTGCAGCATGGCGGGCTTCAGCATCCCTGCGGCGGAACACAGCACCATTACTGTATGGGGTGGACCGGATCAGGAAATCAACGCGTTCGAGAATATGATTAGACAGTTCGGCGGTGAAGGAAATCTGTACGCAGTTGTTTCCGACTCTTACGACATCTACGCATCAATCGAGAAGTGGTATTCGCTGCGGGATTTGATTATCGAGAAGGGTGGTACGCTGGTTGTGCGTCCCGACTCTGGGCACCCTGCTACGGTGGTTCTGGAAGTACTGAACCGCATGGGTGAGTTGTTCGGTTACACCACCAACGAAAAAGGCTTCAAGGTATTGCCTGACTACGTTCGAGTCATCCAAGGTGACGGTATCAACCACATCTCCATTGGTGAGATTCTGGATACGATCATCGCGGCTGGTTGGAGCGCTGACAATCTGGCATTCGGTATGGGCGGTGCGATGCTGCAAGGCGTCAACCGCGACACACTGAACTTCGCCATGAAGGCATCTGATGCAAAGGTTGAAGGTATGTGGAGAGATGTCTACAAAGACCCTGTCACACAGAGTATGAAGAAGTCGAAGCGCGGTCGTCTGGCATTGATCAAGAAGGATGGCGAATTCAAAACCATTCGTCAAACTGATTTGGAAAATCACGCAGACAACCTGTTGGCCACGGTGTTCGAAGACGGAAGACTCGTCGAGACCACATCCTTCGAAGAAGTTCGGGAACGTGCTGCCGCATAAGCTGGTTGACACTCTACCATCTCGGTGGTAGAGTGTTCTTATGAGAATCATTTCCAAATTCAAAGATTACTACGACTCGGCTCTGTCCTTCGGACACGATGCCCACGTGGTCTTCGAGCGTGAAGTTACTTCTATCCACATCAGCCAGCGAGCCGATATCAATCCAGAATACCATTTCATGATTCCTTCTCTAGGAGCCCGCCGTTCATCACAGCGATGGATCGAGGAAGCGATTACAAATAGCAGAGGTTTCGAGTTTGAATTCGATCCATTCACTGTTGCCTTTTGCGGCAAGCTGTATCACGGTATTGATATAAAATATCGGAAGGATGGTTCACTTGGTGATTGGACATCCAATCACTGCTATGACTTTGATTCATACACGACCCAGATGACGCGCTATGGGTTTGGGCTGTATGAGAAAAAACAGAAAACATATTCATGGGAACAGTTCCCCAAGGGTTCTCCGTGTTGTGAGGAGGAAGTTAAGAACTACTTCGATGCGTCCGGTTCGGACCACACGGACTTTTTCGCCGAGCGCCGTCAGCCGATAGCAGTTTGCCTCGATAGTGAGCGGACTGGCTTCAGGGATATATATTTCAATTGCATATTGAAGAGTCAGGAATTCTATCGAGTGTTCGATGCATTCACCGCATTCCAAGAACTGGACATGTTCATCTCCGGCGTTATGGCCCACGATGGGAACCCCATGGAAGCTATCAGCGATACGGACATGCGGGACAAGAAAGGATTCGACAAGATGAGCTTCAAGAAACCCCCAACGAAGCGGCGATAATGGCTGAAGAATTCGGGCTTAGGCATTACATTGTTCAGGACGATGTGACTAGAGAGGATTTGGGTGTTGCAACCATTAAGCATGCCGCCAAACCAACAACCCACATTAAGCATTGGATAACATTTCCTGACGGTACGGTACGGAAACAATACAATGCGCGGCGTATACTAGATACAGAAGCCGATTTATTAATTGCCTTCGACTCGCTGCCGAAACTCAAAGTTAGCTATCGACCAATATCCGAGCACTTTTATCTCCATGAGTATTTGTATTTTGCCGTTCTGCTTATCTTTTTTGGACTATCGATGGCGGTCGGAATGACACTGATGGTAGCAATAGTGCTCGGCAAGATAGAACAATTGATTTCATTTCCGTTTAGTTATTACATTTCTTCCTTTTTACTTTATGGAACGGTGGCGAGTGGACTCGTGTATTTGTATGCCAATCAAATTGCATGCCCTAGTCATCGAAACCTAACAGCGGATGATCTAGAAATGAATCTCATTGTAGGACGCATCTCAAAAAAGGATAGGGAGGAGAGAGGCTAAAGCCAATGAAGCGATGCTACACGTGATGGATATGAAAGCGGTTGAGATCAATGAAGCGATACTGCGCGATGTGCTAGTAGATACCCGCGTCCAACACCCCCCACCAATGAAAAAGGGATTCCGCATCAAAGCATGAATCCCTTTATGTTCGTACTCTAGGTACGTTGTGTGAGCATCACGCTGCTTGTGTGATAGCTCCAGCCCCGTTGTTAGTGACTCCTGCTACAGGCCATGCGGTTAGGATGTTTTTAACTGTCTCATGCCGAACTACGTCGTTCTCCCCAAAGCTAATGAACGCAATACTTGGTACGTTGCTAAGGGTTCGTTCCGCCATGCGGAAACATGATTGTCCATTTACGTCTGACTGTATAGGGTCTCCTGTGATTACCATTTTCGATCTTACACCAAATCTGGTGAGCAGCATCAAAAGGTTTTCGGGTGTTGCATTTTGCATCTCATCTGCGATGATGAACGTGTCGTCAAATGTTCGACCGCGCATGAATGCTAATGGGACGATTTCGATGTCACCACGTCCGATGTAATCTTGTATTGTGGTAGCTCCCCAATACGTTCTGAATGCATCGATGATGGGCCTGATGTATGGGTCCATCTTCATCGTGATTCCACCGGGGAGGAATCCAATGTCCTCTCCTCCGGCTGTAACAGCAGGTCGAGCTATTACGATCCTATCCACCTTATTTTCCGTCATGTATTGCATAGCAAGTAAGGCAGCGAGATAACTCTTGCCTGTACCTGCGGAACCAATACCGAAAGTGATGTCATTCGTATGAATAGCGCTAACGTAGTCACGCTGCGCTGTGGTGATAGGGTCGATTTCGACCGGCTTGCGGGCCTGTGGAACATGCCCGCGATTTCTGTTTTTCTTCGCCATACTGTCGTGATCCTCCAAAAGGGTTGTACGGAGGTAGTGGGAAGGATAACTACCTCCACTGACAATAGTACTTAAGGCGGTGGTGACGATATGGTGGACAAAAGGGGCAATTTGTGATAGTGTAAAATTTTACTAAGAATCAATAACTTATAGTAGGCTAACAGGTATTTACTGTGGATGATGAATCGGCAACAGACAATTACTGGCTATCCAGAAATCTAAAGGGTGAAGCCCTTTCTATGCTTGACGAAACCCCAATCGAGGGAACCTATCAATCGGAATCGGATTCATCGGTAGTGATATTGATTACGAGGAATGGTGATGGGTTTGACTGTTTTAAAAAGCATTGGGCAATGGAAACCCCCACCGAGGTTGAGGAACCGGTATTCCTTAGAGGCTATGAGTCTGCTGAAACATGGGAACCCATCGGTACCATCGAGCGTATCAGCAAGGAAGATTACGAGCACTACAATGCATTCAGGCTATTCGGATGAGAATGTTACTCGAACCAGAGATCGGTGACTTTAGGTATTACATCGCGTTCGATAGGATTCATGATAGCCATCGTGATGTAGTCGAGGAGGATGTCATCTATGGACTGTACAAAGTTGATTTCACCAAATGCCATGCGGCGTATGTAGAATTTCATAACGAAATTAGTGCAATCGATCTTCTCATGAGGGAGGTGACTCAGGCAGAATGGGAAACCTATGTGGCGTTTGAATTGTTTCCCGTGCTGTACGCGTATGATAGTAGTACCTTCCATGAAGTAGAGTTCTCCCACGTGTCTCGCCCGTCCCGGTTGGTAACAACATACAAGGTGCGCTTCCGTGACTACTAAACGTGGCAAGCACACTTCCACCTGTCCCAAGAGTGGCCGACGCCTGCGTAGGCTGGAACGTGACCCCCGCGTCACCGGGGTCAAGCACGGTGCCATCGATAATGCCAGAACCAAGTATGGTGCCGGTCATCTACGATTCCAGCGATTTGTTGATGCGGGGATGAAGGTCAATTGTTATATGGATGGGGCGGTTCTGACCGTGTATGTCTATTGTGAGGACGAGGATAAGCTCGGAGTTAGAGCCCTACTCGATTCCTAATTTCCTCAAGAGGGTTGACAGCCCTGAAGTTTCCTGATAATATTTGGTCATTCTTAATTAATGAGTGCGCCGATGTTTAAAGAACCAACCAATTTATATCGTGTGGTAGCCCAAACCCTGCAATGGGTCGATGGGGTTACCAGTATGAAATACGATGTCAATCGTTCTCATCTCATAAGGGAGAAACACGAAGGGCAACTACGTTATTCCTTTGATGTGGTCACCAATGCCATTCGTCTCGGACAACTCAAACACCCAATGGCTCTCGTCGCCGATACTATTCACATCGCAATGGCTGGACAGGTCGGGAATTTTCCAGATGAATACGATTTCGGCGATGATAACGCCGCCCATGTGTCAATAGCAGAGATGTCGGGAGTAACGCTAAAGGCCGACAATGGTGGCTATAGTGCGGTTTCCGTCCAAACCAAATTCACAACATTCGGTGGTGACGAGCATAGTTTCACTCGCCAATTTCTATACAAGAACAATATGCTGTACCAAATTCGATAAGGAGTAATACTATGGCTAAACCTGCAATGAATTATTTTGACGTACCTGACGAGTTGGATAACATCGCCCAAGTTCAGGACGACGGGCTGACTGGTACTCCTTGGGAAAACCTCGGTCACACCATTCCGAAAAATTCCACTGTCCCCGAGATGCTGAAGGCAGCAAAGCTGGACTGGAATGTTGTACGTGGCAGTACAACTGTCAAGGTCAGCACTGCGGATGGTAAGAAGCATACCATCGATAATCCCAAGTCATTCGCATTGGTTCGCGACACGGACTTGAGTATCCTGAGCCCCCACGTCGGGCCACGGTATAAGGTCATCCAGAATGAGGATGCCTTCAATGTGTTCAATGAATTCGTACAGGCTGGTCAAATGACTATGGAAACCGCTGGCTCGTTCAGCAACGGTCAACACATTTGGGGTCTGGCCAAGACCGGTCATGGCTTCGAGCTTGCCAACGGTGAGCGAATCGAGAGTTACTTCCTGCTGCTCCAGAGCCATCTATATGGCTACGCGCTGAAGGCGATGTGGACTCCTATCCGGTTCCCCGGTGGTTTCACTCTGGTACAGAACATCAACAAGAAGGGTATTGGCTGCGCGAAGACCTACAGCATGTCCCACGCTCGCGAGTTCAGCGAAGCCCGTGTTCAGGATATCAAAGAGGTTGTCGGCATCGCAGCACAGTCCATGGAAGACTTTCGTGGCAAGGCTGAGTTCATGAATGAGATGCGAGTCAGCCCATCCAACGCAATCAAGTACCTCATCAGTATCTTTGACAAAGACCTTGAAGGTCGGTGCGCGGTCGCCAAGGAGCCTGTGCCTCGCACATTCGCCGAGATCGCGTCATGTCGCAGAGCTAACCGTAACCTTAAGAAAGTGGGATCGATGCTTGACAGGCACTACAGGGACGGTCAGGGCACTGCTTGGGGATGCTGGAGCACAGTCAATGCAGCCTTCGATCACGAACTGGGTCACGGTGACAATACACGCCTTGAGTCAATCTGGCTTGGTAAGAACAAAGATACCAAGAATAAGGGATTCAATCTTGCCTACGCATTAGCAACTGCGCACGGAGAATAAGTAATCTAGAGGAATACAGTTATGAAATTAGCAATAAGATTTGGGCAGATAATTCTCGCAACCGCGTGGTTGATGGTTGCTTCCACAGTATGGACAAACATACACGCGGCTAATACCATCACACTCAACGCCGCGAATGGGTCGAAGACAATCGACATGGATGATCCTGAAGAGCGAGCTAAATTCCTAGCAGTATACGGTCGCGCCAAAGGCGTTCCAGTGTGCAAGGACAAGGCGGATTATATTGTCAAACTCATGAAGGAGCGCGACGCCGGTATCACCAAGGAAGAACACCTACAACATGTGAGGGATAATTATGAAAAAACTAAACTGGACCCACAAGGCGCTGTACCATGGCATGTCTACATTGACTTCGGGCGTATGGTCCGCGATGTACATCGTAGCTCGGGACGTGATGCGAGCCGGTACAACCGCACTGATGCAGACGAACTATGGGGTCACGAGTTTACCGGTTGTATCTCCGCAAGATAATATGGCCGATAGTCCATTACGTCACGCGTTCATTCTCGACACCGAGGAGGACATTGCTACCAAACTGGCACTCGTCTGCAACGCATGCGGGAACGAGTTGGAGATTGTTGCCATCGAGGAGGTACCGGAATCGGCGATAGTCTTACAGGTTCTCTGCTGTGAGACCTGTAGTAATAATACTCATCAGCACGCCTTCAATGAGGGTCTAACTGAACGAACACGAGGATTTTAATACAGGCACAAAAAAGGGGACATAGTCCCCTTTTCTTTATAGCGTCAGAGCTTAATCCTTCCACCACTCTTCGATACCAGCGCGACGCTTGATGAGTTTCATCTCGTCGTCCCAGTCAGCATCATCAGGAGCATTCGTAGCGTCGCCACGGAGAACACCGGGGATGCTACTCATACCAAGGCAGATAGCTTCGTCGAGCTTCTTACGGCTGTTCTTAGCGCTTTCAGCGGCCAGAGGCTTGGAGCTACGTGGAGCCGGAGATTCTGCATCATTGCTGAATGGAGTGTTCTCAGCACCAAGTTGACTACCAGAGTCGTAAGCCGGTAGGTTGTTTGAACCACCGTCCTTAGAAGGCTTCTGGCCGAACTCGTTAGAGTTGCTACCACCGGCACCAGAGGTACCAGTTCCAACAGGCTTGCCCTTGTAGGACTTCGGCTTGCTGAGGTCAGTTTGGTTGCCACCACCGGAACCGGAAGTGCTACCGGTACCAACCGGAGTTCCAGAGCCCTTGTTCTCAAGCTGCTGTGACCTCTTCGGTGCACGGCGCTTCATGGACTGAGCTTGACGCGGGTCTTTGTTCCGGCGTCCGGGACGCTTACCATCAACGTCAACCTTCTTCTCGGTCATGTCACCGTCGCAATCCATCATCTTGGTCTTGCCTTCGTGTTCATCGCCACCTTCAGGTCCGGCAACTTCGCCATCACCAGCAGCCTTGTCTTCGAATTCTTCGTCGCCGAAATCATCTTCGCCGTCGCCAACAGGATCGTCGCCCATGTCGTCGTCGCCCATGTCGTCACCACCTTCGCTGTATGCTGATGCGGCTGCGGACTTGATTGCGTCCCAGTCTTCAACACCGAGGCCAGAGTCACCCTTGTCAGATTGTGCAGACTTCAGGCCAGCACATAGAGCAGCAAGTTTGTCTGCATCTGGTGTTTGTTCCGAAACGGCAGCGAGAAGTGCATCAAGCAGTTCAGAAGTGAACGCGATTTCGCCTTCGCCCATTGAGTGCTCGTTCATGCTGTCGTCTTCATAGTCATCGTCGTAACCGTCGGAATAACCATTGTCCATTTCAGTCAGGTCGATGCCGAGGTCTTCCGCTCCGAGCCATGCTTCGTTCTTCATTTTGTTTTCTCCCCCGTTATCGTCTTCGGGCTTTGATTCATCGTAATCACCAGCATCGGCTTCAGATGTGTCGTTGCTGCTGTCACCCGAGTCTCGGGTATTCCCACGGTCAGATGATCCTTCAAGATCACGTATCTGTGGGGTTTCTGGTGCGTCTACAGGATTGATGTCCTGATAGTCGCCGTCTGGCTCGCTACCGTCACCGGCAGAATCAAATCCTGCTTTGGTGGATAGCGGGTCAGCACTATATGATTGTTGGTCGTCTGTATTGGTAAGAATTGAATCTGCTGGTCGTGGTACGTTGGTGTAGTCCGCTCCCTTTGTAGTGTCTTTCTCTGGTGCATGGTTCTCAGAACCTTCACCACCTTCAGCACTGCCGTCGGAGTCATCTTCACCTTCGTCTTCGTTCCAAGGCTGCTTCCAGTCGTCGCCATCTTCAAGAAGGTCTTCGAAGCGAATGATGTCGTCCACCATGGATTGTGTTGCGGTCCCACCACGATGCGTTCCACCGATTGGAGCCATACCAACAGCAATCATGGACTCATCTACCTTTTGCGTCTGCTTCTTCATATCTTTTTTGATGCCTTTGTCTACTCGCTTAAGATTCTTTTTTGCGTTGCCAACTTGGGCGTCTGCAACGTCATCAGTGTACTCTTCAGCCAACCGTGACAAGTATTTAGCGTCAGCGAACGGTAGCGTGGCCGGTGCGGTTATTCTTTTGTCCATACGATCCCAAATGATGGTGATATAGGACTCGGTAATTTCTTCAACGGTACCATTTCCGTGGAGGGGGTGACTGACTCGGATGGACTCACGTGCCTGCTTGCGGTCATGCTTCTGTTGGGCTTTCATCATTGATTTGTGATACGCTCTGCCACGTTCGGTACCGGCTTGTGGTTTTTTACCACTGGACGGTTTAGGAGCGCGTTCGGTATGGTGTATACCGTCACCGTTGGATTGTGGCTTGCCACCAGCTTCATCAAAATCGAACTGCATTTTGATTTCGTTGGGATCACGGATAGGCTGTTCGGGCTGTTCGGTGTTGGGATCGAGTGTTCTCATTTCTTCGCCGTAGTCAAGCATGTCTTCGTAGGACGCATCTTGCATCCACTGCGGAGGCGGCACGTCCTCTATTGGATCACGACCGGAACCTTCAATTTCACTCATGGATTCCTTATCGGCACCGGATGCCTTCTTGTGGGACTTGTAGCCTTTGTTCTTCATCCACCACGCAAGTGCATATGGATTGTCAACATCGCCGTCCTTCTTCATCGCCTTGACAGTACCTTCAAATCCCGAAGGTGCTTTTTCAGCGAGCACAGCTTTCCCGTGCTTCATGGTGGCATCAATCAATTGCTTGAACGACATATTGTGAGAACTCCGAACCGGTTATAGTTCTATTTACTGGCGGCTAAGAGTTAGGTGGTTACATCCTATGCCGAGTCCTCGAAGGGGTTGTAGGGGCAGTAATAGTAGCAAGGTTCCTTCTCTGTCCAGCGTATGGGTCGGTACGCCTCTATATCCCTTACGAGCTTGAGATATTTGGACTCACCTGAGTCCCACAACCACTTATCATAATAATACAACCTAGCGGCTTCTAGGACGCTTGGTGAGCATCCACGTAACCAATCATTTAGGTCCGCTTTTGATTTAGGGAAACTGGGGATGCAAACCTCTTTACCTGTCACATCATACGCACGCGTGGTTCCATTTTCTTCACGAAGTTCTATAACAGGATAGATTTTATCTCTGGGTAATTCTGTCGAGGCTTTGTAATTCACAAGGATTGGTGTGGAGTCTGTCATTTTGCTATCAACGGAAACTCTAATTGGTGCGATGGGCGGGAGGACAATCCATTCTTTGGGGTGACTGAAATCTTGGCTGCATCGTCATCGTTCCATTTCCGGCGCTGTTGTTCTTTGTAAAGGCACCGGTATGCTCGTTCTTCAATCAAACCACCGTTGCCAAAGTTCCACTTGTCGAAGAATATTTGAAGTCCCACATCTAATGAGTCGGTACTTAGTGACATGGACCAGTCTTGCCAGTCGGCTTCATCAGGGGGAAGAAAGGGGAAGTCTATGCGTTTTACTGACTCGTAGAGTTGCCCGTCGTCGCTGCGTTTCATGATGCGGCGATACGCGGTATAGATGCCGTTATGTTCTAAGACCTTTATGGTCATGGCAATTATTCTCTTTCTTTTTTCTCTTCTTCCAAAATATCATAGTACCTTCGGTCCTTCTGGCTGGATGAATCGAAACACCATCGGTCATAATAAATCTGACGTAAAATTTCGACACCATCGTTGTCCAGATTGTTAACATAGTTGACGAATTCTTTGGTGGTATTAAACTCTGTTAATTCCCACTCGGTCTCTTCAACAAATGCAGCAGGACGGAACGCACGAACTGTTCTCGTTACCTTGTATCTATTCTCACCCGCTGTTCCGATGGTAATATCTAATGCATTTCCCTCACAAACTACTTCGGTATTCTCCCAATGTTCCGCCGCTATCTTGAGGCGGTACCTCATGCTGAAGTCGAGGGTGTTGGGGTTAGTAATTATGTCGCTAGAAATTTCCCCTACGGTGTTACCATCATTGACGATGGTAGCATCCAATCCGTTCCCACCTCCCAACAAATCAGATATCGATATCTCGGTCGTTTCCGCGTGGGGGTCTACGACCAACAATATGTCATCAAACCACTTCACTTTCATATCCGATTCCGAATGGTCGAAGTTATTTTATCCTCGAATATTGTCTGAAGATTCTGCCCGTTACTACCAGACATCGTGCCTCCATTCATTTCCTGCTGGAGGAAATTTATAATGGCTTGCTTGAGTTCCCACCCGAGTTGGAGGGTATTGGATTGACTTACTTCGAATAAATTATGTTTGGCTGCTGACGGATTAGAGGCATCCGTGACCTGAACCGTCTTGCATGTCCCCAATACCAAATCCTGCATATTGTTATCCATGGATAGGATAGGGATCGAAACACCATTACCGTCAGTGAAGTTGATAGCGGTTGGATTACTCATGTTTAACTGGACTCCTCGTTCTTTTAAGATTTCTTCTGCAATTTCAAACCAGTCCTTGTCGGTATCAGAACCCGTATCCCAGTTCCAGCGGTCGAATGCTGCTACTACAATCTTTCCTAGATGGGGTGTGTCGAATCCCGCTAGAGCGGTTCTCAGGATGTCTTTAGCTTGCTCGTCAGCCACGACCACGTCCTCCCTGTCTTGATGTGATTGATGGTGCTCGTCGTAACACTGTAATGCAATGCCAGTGCCTTCTTCGACTTGTCAGTGTTCAGGAAGATGTCAACCACGTCGGCCTCGCTGAGTTTGGCTTTTAC
>Ga0307379_10002859_pt1 | contig 25252 bp, 21 predicted proteins | sample UN2MG_FD_202237 | JGI IMG/M metagenome (GOLD analysis project Ga0307379, IMG submission 202237) | Soil microbial communities from Risofladan, Vaasa, Finland - UN-2 | ecosystem: Environmental > Terrestrial > Soil > Coastal area > Acid sulfate soil | place: Finland: Risofladan, Vaasa | collected...
CCCGGCGCTATTGTACAGGATCGCATTGTTCCTAACCGTTGGTGAGCCTCCATACCAGAAGACCCCGGCACCGTAGCCGGCAGTGTTGTCCTCGATCGCGTTGTTCTGGATCATCGGTGAAGTGTAGTAGCAGTATATCCCGCCACCGCACGCCTCGGCAGTGTTGTCCGTGATCGTGTTGTTTCGGACCGTTGGCGAACTGTAACAGTCGCAGTAGATCCCGCCGCCGTAGGCGACGGCAGCGTTGGCCTCGATCGCATTGTTCTCGATTGCAGGCGAACTATAGTAGTAGCAGAATATCCCTCCGCCGCAGTAGTACTCGGAAGTGTTGTCCGTGATCGCGTTGTTTGTGATGATTGGGGAACTGTCCCAGCAGTATATGCCGCCGCCCGAGTAGGCAGTGTTGGCCGTGATCGTGTTGCTCACAATAGTCGGCAAACTTTCGTAGCAGTATATCCCGCCGCCGGACGAGTGCGCGGATGAATCCCCATTAGCGTTGCCACCAGTGATGGTGAAATCCTCGATAGTCAGCTCGTTCGCGTTGTAGCAGAAGATAACATGGTAGGCCGAGTCCTCCGCGTCCAGAGTCGTCGTGTTAGGGCCATCACCTGTAAGAGACACCCAGCTCTTCATTCTGAGTGGAAACCGCTCGCCGTTGGTCGAGGCAGAGTACGTTCCGGCGGCCACGTGGATGGTGGCAGGGGTGTTGAGCGCGGATGCGAGCGCATGTGTTATCGTTTTCCAGGGCGAGCTTTCAGACCCGTCGTTTGAATCGTCCCCTGTTTCCCCGTCAACGTAGTAATGAGATGCAGGCCAGAGACGAACTGCGAATGGCGCAAAGCTCGCGTTGCAGACCCACTCGTCGAAGCTGCCCGCTCGCGTCAGGACCGCCGCGAAGTCGTAGTGACCCGCCCCGCCGATTGGCGGCATCGAGCAGGGCACATCGAACCACCAGAAGGGCGTCCGGTCCATAGCAAAGCCAGGTGGCACGTAGATGTCGGGAATCCACGCCTCGAGGTTCCCCGACCAGCCGCTCTGTCCATAGGGGCTAAGCGTATAGAGACCGCCGTCTGGCGTCAGAAGACCGACGTATAAGTCAACGGACACTCCCGATCCGAGGTTCAGTGCGGCCAGGCTCACCTCGATAGTGTCGCCGTATTGGTACGTCTGAGCATCCGTGTAGATTGTAATGGTTGGCTCCGCGGTCACCACGATCGGCAGTAAGGCAGAGGCCGCAATTACGACGCAGGCCAGAATAGCTCTTTTCATATCTATCTCCTTCTGATAGCCGATGCAGCGTTTATTCACTGCTTATGAACAAGACGAACAGAACGATAAAAAGCCATAACAAAAGGTATTATACTGAGGAAGGGGCGAGATCCCAAGCGAAAGATAAGCCTGCCGCAGGACGCGTTCCTTGCGATGACGGCCGGCCGCAAGCCTACTCCGCCATAGCAGCTGTGGCTGCGAAGGCCGGACTGCCGCGGCTTGCCGACATTCGCCCTCATCTGCCCAGGGCTATTATCGCACCCATTGAGCCGACGAGGCGCCCATCGCGGCGAAAAGAATAGAACAGCTCGGGCAGACAAGACGTGCACAGCCCGATGTCCATGACGTTTTTCTGGGCCAGCCCTTGGGCAATGAGCTCGCATTTGACGAACGCTGGCAGGTCAACGAAAAACCGCCCATTGTCGCTGTGGACCACCTCTTGGCCGCAGCGCCTCGAGGCGGCCATGAACCTCCTTGCGACGTCCCGTCCCACCTGGAAACAGCACTTCTGAATGGCGGGGCCGAGGACCGCGATCAGGTCGGCCCGCCTGGAGCACAGGCGGTTCACCATCAGGTCGATAGTATTCCGGGCGATGCCCGCTAGAGCACCCCTCCAGCCTGCGTGAAACGCCCCAACCCGGCCTGCGGGATCGTAAATGAGAACGGGCAGGCAGTCGGCGGTGAGGATCAGAAGCGAGGCGCCCGGCGCCTCCGTAACCATCCCATCCGCATCAGGTATCCCGTCCTCGGCGGACCGTGCGCCTCGTCCGACATCGCGGCTGTCCACCACGACCGCACGGCCGGAGTGCACCTGCCTGGCCACTGTCAGTCCGGAGAGGTCGGCGGCTAGTATGTCACAAGCAGCGCGCCTCGCCTCCAAGGGCATCTCTTGGGCGGCGCAGTTACGAAAGCCGATGTTGAAATCCGCGCGAACGCCGCCTCGGGTGCTGATGCGAGTTGAGAAAAGATGTTTGACACCGAGCTCGTGCAGCCGTGAAGAGCGGAAATAGACGAAGCGCTCATAGTCAATCTGCTCGAACCCATCTGCCGGCATGACTGTCATCTCGTCGTTACACTTGGCCAACCTCGGTCGCCTATCCAACGTTCAGCCTGCGACCCACACTCGGTAGCCGAACGAGAAGTGCGGGGAGAAACGTTATCGACGCAAGTAGCGAGAATCCCACGCCCAGTATTGTGATGATGCCTATTTGAACAAGGCCCTCGAACCCAGCAAAGACGAGCGTGCCGAAAGCGAGAATCGTCGTTAGTGAGGTCAATATCAGGGCCTTACCTGTCCCAACAATGGCGTCTTGAGCGTGAGCCTTTTTTTCGAGGAAGCGATGGACGAGATGTATTCCGTCGTCGATCCCGATGCCGAGTATCATCGGCACGACGAACAGGTTGACTGGGTTGAGGTCGATGCCGAGCATTGAGGCCGTGGCAAGCATCATCAGGGCGCCGGAGCCAAGTGGCACGATTGCGATGAGAGCGACCCAGAGGTTTCTGAACTGCATCAGAAGAATCGCGAGCACGAGGACCGCAGCCACGATCGCTATGAGCCATATATCCTGCACGATCAGGTCCTTCAGCACGGCAGTGAGGTACGTGGTGCTGACTATGGACGGAGTGTTGCCGAGTCGCTTTCGGAGCTTATGCTCAAATGCCACGGCGTCGCGCTTGGCGGAAAGCAGTTTGGCGGGGGAGACGTAGCAGGCGATGCTCAGGCCGCTGCTGTCTGCCTCAAGGAAGCGCCTCAGCAGCCTCTTAACGGACTTGTCGGCCGCAAGTGCGTTCAGGTCGATTGGCTCTTTGACCGAGAGAGAAGCCGCCAGCTGGTTGATATACTCTCGATATAGGTCAGTCATTCTCAGCCCGCTGCCCTCGACAGCAGCCTCGAAGGCCGGAGCAATTGCCCGAGGCGACAGCTTGCCGGAGAGCCGCTCAAGGCGCCTTATGTTCTCCAGTTGCCTCGCGAGCGAGGGCACGAAATCGAGCAGCGATGATGCGGCGGCAAGCGTTCCATCAGCGATCATAGCGGCTGACTCGGTCTTCACGTGTTCTGCGAACTTCAGAGCGGCTTCACTGTCCGGGACAGTCTTGAAGATGATCCAATCCTTGAAGCTTCCTCCGATGTCGCGGCTTATCTGGGTCTGAAGTCGCGCTGCCTGGGAGGTCTTCGCTCTCAGTTTGGTAATGTCCTCGGAGAACTTGACCTGAGAGACCCTGATGGCAGCCAGGAGCGTCAGTATCGTCCATACCGCGATGATTGGGCCTGGGTGGTTTGTTACAAGTCTCGCAAGTTTGGTCAGGCCGAGAATAGCGGCCCTTGGAGTATTGACTTTGTGTCGTCCGAGTCGTTCCTGCTGTTTCAGAACTGCTCCCATGAAAAAGAACGTAGTAGAGAGACAGATGACGATTCCTGCCGCCGCCAACAGCCCTATATGTTTTACGCCTTGAAAGCGGGATAGGGCGCAGCTGAGAAAGGCTAGGGAAGTAGTCGCTGCGCAGGCAAGGGTTCCGGACCCGGTGCGGGTATATGAGATTCTCAACGCCTCCGCGGCCATCCTGCCCGAGGCGCGCTCATCGACGAACCTGCTGTATAGATGCACGGCGAAGTCGATCCCCAGGCCGACTACCGAGACCACGAGCACGATGGTCAAGATGTTGATGTAGCCAAGCGTTACGTAGCATAGGGCAAGTGTGAAAACTAGGGAGGAGAGTAGCGGCCCGCCCACAAACAGCAGACTTCCTGTGCTGCGAAAAGCTACGACGAAGAGCACAACAACGAGCGCGAAGGAGCTGATGAGCGTTGTGAGCGTGTCGTCTTTGATGAGTCCACTCTCCTCAAGCAGGATCGCGTGGGGGCCAGTGAACGAGATCGAGAGCCGTTGGGCAGCCTCGCCCATCGCCCACCCGTGAAGGTTGTCCTGCCACGCGAAAGCCTCATCCGCGCTCTCGCGCAAGCTTGCGAGCAGCGCCCGGTCGAAATCCAAGTCCTGGGGGTTCTTGGTCGGATAGATAAGCACGAAACCCATTTTGTGGTCGGCTGAGAAGTAGTAGCCGTCAATTAGGTCAAGTTTCAGGCCCTGTTTGAGTTTTGGGCTGTATTTGAACATGAACCGCCGAAGGTTGAGCGGATCGTGTTCGATGAACTCCTTCTGGACGATGCCGGCCTGAGAGATCAGCGTTGCCCGCGCTTGTTTGAGTGCCCGGCTCATGCCCTCCTTTGACAGGGCATCGATGACGTTGTTAAAGTCCTGCTCGTCAAGGAATAGAAAGATATGCTTAAGGAAGAACTTCCTGAAGAACCTGAGCGCCAGCTGGTTGGCGTTGAAATCGACGTCGCCAACCATTCGGCTCCCGGAAACGGACTCCCCGAAGTGTTTCACAAACTCCTGCACGAGGTGGACGTCCTGCGTCCCAGATGGTCTCACAACACCGATTAACGTCTCGGACCCGGCGAATCTCGAGAGCGCCTCGAAGTACTGATTGACGCGGGGATGAGACTGGGGAAGCAACTGGCGGATATCAGCCGAGAACTCAAGCCTAAGCGCTAGCACGACCGCGATCAAAAGCAGCGCCAAGGCCACAATGATGATGGTGCCAGACCGTCTGAAGCAGAGATTTGCTGTCCAACCGAGAACCCTCTCGAACATATCGTCTCTAGGCTCTCATAATTGACGCGCGCCGGCAACAGACGTCCGAGACAGCCGGCTGCATGACATTGGACCTGACCGGACGCCGTGCCTGAGGGCCCCATGAAACGAAAGCGGTGCCATGAACCAGTCCACGACAGAATGGGGGAACGAGTGTTCATGTGTGTTGATCCTTGGGCACTTTGGTGCAAGACTTACCTCTCGTCTCGTAATCTGCGGGGCGATTTATGCGTAGAAAGTAAAGAGGCGATAGTATTTTTTGTTTGGAGGACTATCATGGCAAAGCACAGGGTCGCCTATCTGCCGGGTGATGGTATCGGGACTGACGTTCTTGATGCCGCGAGACTCGTTTTGGAGGCGCTTGAGTTTGATGCGGAGTATATCCCAGGCGACGTTGGCTGGGAGTTCTGGTGCAACGAGGGCAACCCGCTTCCCCAAAGGACGGTCGATATGCTCAAGATGACCGACTGCTGCCTCTTCGGCGCGATAACGTCTAAGCCGTCGGAGGAGGCGGCAAGGGAGCTAGCCCCGCACCTCTGGCAGCAGGGCTTCGTCTATTTCAGCCCAATAGTAAAGCTGAGGCAGCTGCTTAATCTGCACACCAACATGCGGCCATGCAAGGCGTTCAAGGGCAATCCGCTCAACTACCGGGACGACATAGACATAGTGGTCTTCCGGGAGAACACCGAGGGCCTTTACAGCGGGGTGGAATTACATCCTGTCCCACGTGAGGTGATGAGATTTCTGGCGGATTACCAGCCGAAGGCGAGGCGCTTCATTCACGAAAGCCCGGATGACCTCGCGATCACGGTGCGGGTTTACACGCGGAAAGCCTGCCGCTCGATCGTTATGCAGGCCTTTGAATACGCCAAGAAACACAATCGCGCAAGTGTGACCGTCGTCGAGAAGCCGAACGTCCTGCGCGAGACCGGCGGGCTGCTGCTTAGCGAGGCTAGAAAGGCGGCAAAGAGCTATCCCGGCATCCAGCTCTGGGAGACAAATGTGGATGCAATGTGCATGTGGCTGGTCAAGAACCCACAGATTTACAGCGTGCTCTGCGCAGGCAATATGTTCGGGGATATAATCTCGGACCTCTCGGCGCAGCTGGTCGGCGGGCTGGGCTTCGCCTCGAGCGCCAACATAGGCGACGACTACGCTCTGTTCGAGCCAACTCATGGCTCGGCGCCCAAATACACCGGCATGAACAAGGTGAACCCCATGGCGGCAATCCTTAGTGCAAAGCTGATGCTTGAGTACCTGACCGAGCTAGAAAAGGCGCAGGTTCTCGAGAACGCCGTCGCAAGAGTCATCGCCGAGGGCAGAGTCAGGACCTACGACATGGGTGGCAGCGCCTCGACAACGGAGGTTGCGGAGGAGGTCGCCAAGTATTGCAGGTAGCTGAGCTTGCGCCGAGGATCAAGGAGCTCGGAGCCAGCATTCTTGCGGCGATTCGCTCAGTCGCATCAGAGGGCGAGATGCGGTCCACATCAGGATTGACGGACAGCGGAGACGCGTCGTTCAAGGTCGATCTCTTGGCTGAGAGGGTCGTCAAGGACTGGCTTGATACAAGCCCGGTCCCACTCGCAGCCTATACTGAGGAGATGGGTTTCATACCGGGGCGAGGCAATCCCCAATACGTTCTCGTGGTTGATGCGCTCGACGGCTCGCGCGCCTTCAGGGCTGGACTTGAAACTGCCTGCGTCTCCATCGCTGTGGCGCGGTTTCGTGGCAAGGAGGAGACACGCTTTAGGGACATCTTGCTCGGCTATCTTTGGGAGATAAAAACCGACACCGTGTTCGAGGCGAGCGCCGGCCAAGGCGTCTCAATAACGCGGGAGGGTGAGTCGCTTGCGCCGCTTTCAGCCGTGGCTCCGGGGCTTTCGGAGATGGCCTGGGCGTTCGAGGTGTGTGGCCGTCCGGCAAGGGAGCTTTTCTGGGTGATCGGGGACCTTGTGAACATGTCGGCCGTCCGCGGCGGGTGTTTCCTCTTCAACAGCACTACTTTCGGCATCTCTCGCATAGCCCTGGGCAGGCTCGATGCCTATGTCGATGTCGGCGTGCGCATTGTGGAGGAGCTCCCCGACTCGGTTGATGAGATGTTCCGGGCTGGCCAGCGACAGGTGCTGGGCCTCTTCCCTTACGACATCGCTGCGACTTTCCTCATCGCAAAGGAAGCGGGAATCGTCATGACGGACGCCTACGGTCAGGCGCTTGAGCCGAGGCGCTTGCTCGGCTCGGGGCCGGACACGAGGCTGTCCTGCATCGCGGCGCGCAGCAGCTTGCTTCACAAGCAAATAATGCATTATATTGATGGCAAGTTTGATGAACTGTCGCGGCGGCCAAGGGCCTGACGAAGGTCGGGCGCGCAAGGAGAAGAGAATCTTGCTGTTTCACCTCAACGTTACACTGGCTTATGCGATTTGCCGCTAGTTAAGGAATGAAATGGGCTACATTCTTGGTATAAATGAGCTGCTGCACGATACGTCGGCCGTTCTGCTCAAGGACGGGAAGATTGTCGGCGCGATTGAGGAGGAGCGGCTCTCCGGGGATAAGCACGCGCTCGGGCTCTGCCTCATGGGCAAACCGCCCTCCTACTCAGTGGATTGGTGCCTCGAGTACTTCGGGCTTGACGAGAGCCAGATCGATGCCGTGGCCATCAGCTTCGATGTCAACGCTCTCACGATGATGAAAATGCTCTACAATATCTTCTCCGAGGCGCTTCAGAAGATGTCGATTAGGAGCGCCTTCAAGCAGAAGTCAAAGAACGATCCGGGCATGAACATCATCCCAGGCGCAACGTTCGGCTTTCTCGTCAGGCGAAGGGCCTACTTCTCGGAGCTCAGGCGGCGCTTCAAAGAGGTCATATTCGTGAAGCACCACCTCGCACACGCGGCAAGTGCCTATTACTGCTCAGGTTTCGACCGGGCCAACATCTTCGTTACCGATGGCGTTGGCGACGAATCGCCCACCTCGCTCTACTACGGTCGGGACGGCGAGCTGATCCCGATCAAGCAGTTTCATCCGCATCAGTCCCTCGGCACACTCTATCGAACGGTCTCGCAGGTCTGTGGCTTCGTCTATTTCGACGCGGGCAAGACGATGGGGCTCTCTGCATACGGCACGCCGCGGCCGGAGCTCGGCGAATACCTGTCCGTATATCCATATTCGTACTGCATCGACTTCAAGGCCTTGCGCAAGCTCTGGAGATTCGCGCGAGATGACGGCCAGCCAATAGCCGACATTCACAAGGACATAGCAGCGACGCTTCAGGAGCGGCTGGAGCTGGCCGGGATGGAGATGACCAAACTGCTGCACGCCAAGACGGGCTGCCGCAATCTCTGCCTCGGCGGCGGCGTCTCTCTCAATTGCGTGATGAACTCGGCGCTGCTTGATTCTGAGTTCGTTGACGACATCTTCATTCAGCCGGCTGCGATGGACATGGGCGCGGCGCTTGGTGCTGCGGTCTGGATTGCCCATCTGAGAGGCGAACCGATGCCTGACGCAATGGAGGACGTGTTTCTGGGCCCTGAGTATTCCAACGACGAGATTAGAACTGTGCTAGATGCGACGCCGGGTATCTCGTACAAGCATTACAAGCAGATCGAAAAGCCAGTGGCGAAGCTCCTGGCCGAGAACAAGGCCGTAGGGTGGTTCCAGGGTCGGATGGAGTTCGGGCCGCGAGCGCTTGGCTCAAGGAGCATCCTTGCCAGCCCAATAGAACCTTATATGAAAGACCTAGTCAACGACATCAAGGGCCGCGAGCGGTGGCGTCCCCTCGCCCCTGCCATTCTCGAGGAGCGAATGCCGGATTGGTTCCATAACCCTTATCCGAGCCCGTTCATGACGCTGAACTTCCATTTCAAGGATGGGGTCAAGCAAAGAGTCCCGTCGGTAGTTCACGTTGACGGCAGTGCGAGGGTCCAGTCCGTGCCAAAGAACTCACGCGCAAAGCGATACAGAAGGCTAATTCAGGAATTTGAGAAACTAACTGGCGTCCCGATGCTTCTGAACACCTCGTTCAATGAGCGAGGCGCACCGATCGTCTGCGCCCCCAAGCACGCCTTGGCATCGTTCATGAACACGGCGCTTGACTTTCTTGCGATTGGAGACTTTCTTGTATCCAAGATACGAGAGTAACCTTACTTTGGCCAGGGGAACGACATGAATGCAGACTCGGGAACTTACAGCTCTCGGGGTTGTGTTTCTTTGGGCTAGTCAGTTTACGGATAATGGGGAGGTCATCTTGAAGTTCTACGCTCTGCGTATTCGGGCTTTGGTCACCACGCTGATTCTGCTCGAACTACTCTTGCTCATTCCTGCTCGGCTTTCTGCCGAGACTCTCCGTGTCCCCGAGGAGTTCCCGACGATCTCTGCCGCGATGAACGCGGCGTCGCCGGGCGACGAGGTTCTGGTTGGCCCCGGCGAATACAACGAGAACGTGTTGATGAGCCCGGGTGTCTCGCTTGTCGGCGCGGGTCCTGATAACACGCTTGTTGACGGTGGTTTGAAGCCTGCAATCGTATGCGCCGAGGACTGCAGCGTAGGCCAACTGAGGCTCATCTCCGGCTCAACCGTGGCAACGCTCTACTCGCGGGACGTCTCGGTTACACTTTGGTCAAATGAGATCTCAGGGGGTGGCTACGGCATCTTATGCACTGGTGGGACGATCGTCGCCGTAGGCAACGAGCTGCATGACAACTATGCCTCGGGAATTAAGGTCGATGGCTGCGACGCGCAGATTGACCAGAATCTCGCCTACTTCAACGATCTTGACGGCATTCTCTCCTTCCAATCAACTATTGAGGTCACGGGCAATTTCTGCTTCGGAAACGTGCATGCGGGAATAAACTGCAGAGACGGCACGGTTGCTTACATAGAAGGCAACATTGCCCAGAGCAATCATCACACCGGCATATTCTTCATCCGATCAACTGGAAGTGTGTTAGGAAACGATTCAAGCCGCAACGCACAAATGGGCCTTCGGGCCGTTGACTCAACCGATGTTACGTTCAGCTTCAATTCAGTAACCGAAAACTTCGACCACGGCGTGCAGTTTATGAATTCTTCCGGCCAGGTACTCGGCTGCACTATTCAGTGCAATCGCCTTGCGGGGATACACCTCGCGGAAGGCTCGGACGTTACCATTTCTGGCAACGTGCTCGAGCGCAACTTCGAAGGAGGCGTTCTTGTAGAGGAAGGCTCCAACGCTGCCCTCACGAACAATTATTACCATAAGAATTACACAAACGGGATATCGGTCCTGTCCTCTGCAACCGCCCAGATCGTCAACGAAACGAGCCTCGAGGATAGATTCAACGCTCTCCACTGCGAGCAAGCAAACCATGTTACTGTAAGACGCTGTATGTTCCTAAGAAGCCACTTGCTAGGCATCGGGGCGATCGATGCGGATGTCGAAATGAGCAACTCCGTTGTGGCCGGCCCCTTCTACAATGGGATTTTCTCGGATGGGTCTTCCTTAAACATCTCTAACAACGCTTTCTTCTCTATCCCGCTCACCTGTATTCTCTGTCAGGACTTTGGCCCTCACATCATTGTGAACAACATCTTCGCAAACGCCCAACACGCCGTCTGGGCGGCTGTTCAACTTCTGCCGGTTGGCCTTGAGATAGCCTATGACGATGCCTGGGCCATGGAAGCCCCCCCGTATGTCTATGACGACGGGTCGGTGGCTTTTATGCCCTCTCCCGGCACCGGCCTGATCTCAGCGGACCCACTGTTTGCAGACCCCCAGAACTACAACTTTCACCTACAGGCAGGCTCGCCCTGCATCGATGCTGGCTTGCCAGAGAGCAGCATGAACGACAGAGACGGTTCAATCAACGACATGGGCGCCTACGGTGGTCCTTACGCGGGTTTCATTGGCGCCGCCCCACTCATTCGGCCGCATTACTGGTCTAGTGAGCCACGTCCGTTCACTTGCACTATCCCTTACGGTTTCTCAATTCACGCGCCGCTTCTGTCCGTTGAAGCCTCGTTGCTCCCGCTTGGGAAATACGAGGTCGTCGCAGGGGCAATCGACCCGAACACTCCGAGCTAGTCGGCGAGTTAGGACGCGCTGTGTTTCGCATCTTGCCAAAAAAATCCTTGCCGGCCTTACCGGAAGAAATCCGCTCGCAGACCTATGACGATGCCGGCACGAGTTTATTCAATCAAAGCGATGCGGCCGGTGTCTGACAAGACAAAAATCATCAGGGCCGGCGACATCGTAGTTTTTGTCGTGCTGGGCGCCTCTGCGCTGTTCATGATCTGGGCGGGAGCGGGGGCGCCCAAATCTATTTCAGAAGTTGAAGTATCCGTCAACAGCGATGTCGTCCATCGCGCCTCGTTGGGTCAGAACTTCACCCAAAAGGTGCTCGGGCCGCTCGGCATAACAACAGTGATGTGCCTGGATGGATACGTCTGGGTCAAAGACTCGTGCTGCCCGAACAAGTTATGCGTAAAGACCGGCAAGATCCATACCCAGGGCCAGACCATCGTGTGCGTCCCCAACAGGGTCGTGGTCAGGATTGTCGGTGCGGACGCTGTCGATGCCATCACCATGTAGCCCGCGAGCGTGGGCCGGGCTTTCTAGCCTGCCACCGCCGTTGCCGATTCAGGTAGGGCTGCCGCTTGCCGCACCCATCTATCTTTCGGGCGGGGCAAGGAGGCCGTCTAATAAGTTGGTTTCAACGGGGATGGCGCAGCGGGGTATGCCACATGTAGGGGCAGGCCTTGTGTCTGCCCGAATATATAGATGGGCGGAGACAAGCCCCGCCCCTACAAATGCCTCTGTGCGACGGAGACTCAAATGCCTGGAGTGAACCATTAAAACGCTGATCGTCAGGCCGCCTAGAATCATGGGGGGCCTCGAAAAAAGCTCTGTGCAACATCCAATAAACATCGCCTCGCTTGCTGCATTCCTGCTCGCGAACGGAATCGACACGAGGATAGTCGACTTCGAGGTTGAACATCTCTCCGACAAGGAGTTTGCGGCAAGGGTCTCCGATTATGGACCTGACCTCGTCGGCTTCACGTGTCTGTCCGCAACCGTTGTCGCCGCGAATCGCCTCGCCAAAGTGGTCAAAAGCTGCTGTCCGGACGCACTCGTAGTCGCGGGCGGCCCACACATTAGCGCCATGCCAGAGCGCTCGCTTCAGGAGTTCGAGGGGTTCGACGTGGCGGCCTTCGGTGAGGGCGAGGAGACGCTGCTGGAGCTCTGCCAGCGAGCCTCCGAAGGCGCCAAGCCGAACCTACACGGCGTCCGAGGCGTTGCATACCGCAGCGGCTCGGAGACCGTCACCGAAGAGAGCAGGCCACTTATCAATGACCTCGACAAGCTGCCTTTCCCCGCAAGACACCTGCTCAATCTCGACCTATACCGAGCCGGCCCAACGCCCGGAGTCGCCGACTCCGCCTGCCGTTCAACCGTCCTCTTCACCTCCCGCGGCTGCACCGAGGACTGCACGTTCTGCGCCTCGAAGATCACGTTCTCCCGCCGGCTTCGATTCCGCTCGTCCGAGCACGTTCTCGCCGAGGTCAAACAGTGCATCGAAAAGTTCGGCTTCGATCACTACACGATCGACGACGACACCTTCACACTCAACAGGAAGCGCCTCAAGAAAATGCTCGATGGGTTCGCGGCACTCGGTATCAGCTGGGACTGCGACACCCGAGTTAATGCCGTCGATCAGGACATGCTCGCCAAAATGAAGGCCGCAGGCTGCAAGAAAGTGGCGTTCGGCATCGAGTCCGGCAGCGACCGGATAAGGAATCTGATAAAAAAACGCATAACAGAGGAGCAGATAATCACGGCTTTCGACGCCGCCAAGAGGGCCGGCCTCGCCACGGAGGCGTTCTTCATCATCGGAAGCCACCCAAGCGAGACGCTCGATGAGGTCCAGATGACCTTAAAACTTGCAAAACGCGTCGCGCCCGACTTCATCGTGGTCAACGTCGTTACCCCCTTCCCGGGCACTGAGCTCTACGATACTATGCAGGCGGGCGGCTACATGCCTGAGACGCTGGACTGGGAGAAGTTCGACTGCACACACACCCAGCCGTCGTGGCACACCGAGCACTTCTCCTCAGATGACCTCGTCCGCTTGCAGCGCTGGTTCTACCTTCGCTACTCGCTCTCGCCTCGGTTCATCCTATCGACTCTGAGTCACATCAAAAGCCTCAAGGCGCTCAGATACTACGTCTCGACCGGCCTCGGCTTCTTCAAATACCTACTGTTTGAGAGGCGCAGGTAGCTAGCGGGACAAGATCAAGCCTGATGACCACGATTCTAGGCCATTTCATCTCGGGCCTCTCATCTCGTTTCCGTGTTGGCGATCTCGATTGTGAGCGCCTCGAACTTGCCCAAACTAGCGATTGTCCTCGAACATGACACCTTCCGCGAGTTAGTTGCCCTCGTTGACCTCTATGCGGAGAGTCTCGAACTTGCGGTCGAGGGGGCCGATGAGCTTCTGCGTGCCTCGGCCGGTCATGCAGCCCCAGAACGTGTAGCTCCCGGGCGGGATGCTCGCCTTCGGCATCTCGATGATCGTCGCGGATTGATTGAAGCCCGCGTAGAGATTGATTTGGATGGGAGAGGGCTCCTGCATCCAGTTCGGATAGAATAGAAGTGAAGCCCCTATCTGGCAAGCGATGTAAACGTCAACCCCGACAACGGGCTGTGTGTTGAAAACACTGGCCACTATGGCAATGGCCTCAGGTGTCTCCAACTTGTTAAGGGCAAGTCGCATCTGTGGCCAGCCCCCATCAGAGATCCTGGTCAGGCCAGCGCCAATTCTATCAGAGAGCCACACGTTTCCGTCATAGTCGATGATCATTGCGCCAACGTCGTTGCTTGAAATACCATCTTCGCTGGTGAACGTTCTGAAGCTACCATCGCGAAATCGCCTAACTCCAATCCGTTCATTAAAGGGACCTCCCCGCAGGATCGTCCATATAGTCCCATCGGTTGTCATCCAGAGGCCTTCGCAGAATTCATCATCTCTCATTGAATCGTCCAGCGTCTGAAAGTCTGAGCCGTCGAAGCTAAACAACCGACCGGCCCCCCAGAACCAGAGGCGACCGGCGTCGTCAACTGCAAGCGGCTTCTCGTCATAAGGCAAATACTCATCCGACCTGATGTTGGCCAGTTCCTCTCCTGTTTGCAGATCGATTCGATATAGTCCGGACCGATATGCCTCGTCCCCTTTCCCCCAATAGGGCGTCCAGGCGCAAACCCAGGCTTCGTTAGAACCTATAATCAACGGATCACTGAGGATGAGAGCGGTGAATGTCACAGTGGCGCCGTCCGGGCATACGCGATAAATCACGCCAGAATTGCGCCTTTCAGCGGCCGCTTTGCAGTAGATCCTCTCGGTTGGGTCAAAGAATATGAAGCTTGAATAGTATGTCCGCGGGAATGGCAGATCGCTGCGAGTTAACCCTTTCTCCGCAGAATATGTATAAATCGACCAGTCCCAAATCCCTGGCAGCAGCTGCTCTAACCACATCTGCCCATACGGGGCGAAATGAACCCTCCCTCCACAGCTAAGATCGAACCAGTCGGGCCCTTGCACGGAAATCCTCTCAAAGCTGTCGCCGTCGAATCGCAGCAGTCGAGGTGGATCGCCGGGAAAAACCCAAATCGACCCGTCAGGCGCAACGGCAGGCGAGCCGGGCGAGTCGAATACAGTAACCTGTTGGGCGCGGATGCCAGTTGAGGCAAGCAAGGCGAAAACCAGTAATCCGACGCAGCTAACGCATTTGACATTGATCATCCTAATTGCCTCCACTACAAATGCCCCGGTATCGACAGTGCTTCAGATATGATCCTATCCAGATCCTCAAGCGGCAGGACCCACGGTGGCGTTGCTGCTCTCGGGATCTTATAGACATGGCGCTCGTAAGGCTCGAAGGTATCCCCCAAAACAACCCTATCAACCACTTGAGTCATGCCCTGAGATGGCGGAATCTGAAGGTCAATTGTTCTGTTCTCGAACATAATAGTTTCCGCGAATTAGTCGCCCTCGTTCACATCTATGCGGAGGGTCTCGAACTTGCGGTCGAGGGGGCCGATGAGCTTCTGCGTGTTGCGGCCGGTCATGCAGCCCCAGAACGTGTAGCTCCCGGCCGGGATGCGCGCACGAGGCGCGGAGATGATTGTCGCGGTCTGGTTGTGCCCGGGACGAAGGTTCACCTGGACGGGATACGGCTCAGGCTGCCAGTTCGGCCAGAATAGTAGCTCGCCGTTCAGCTCGAGCGCCACATACACGTCAACGCCAACGACCGGCCCGTTGTTTATCACCTGCGCCTCAACCGCAATGCCCGCCGGCGTCTCCAGCCGGTGCAGCATCAGCCGCATCGGCGGCCAGCCCCCATCCGAGATCATGCTGATGCCCTCATTTGTACTTACAATCCACATGTTGCCATCGTAGTCGATGACAAGGGGTCGGTCTCGGAGGTAGCCGACACTACCAAGTCTGACGCCAATGGACCCATTGGACAGAAGACCATCTTCCATCGTATATGTACGCTCATCTTGGCCCCTAAATCGTGTGATCCCAATCGGATAACGATTACCCCACAGTGACGCAGTCCACAATGATCCAGCAGCGTCGAGGGCTACCGTCCTGTAGCACACATCCCATGGGCACGGCTGCTCCAACCGGAACTCCTGGCCGTCGAAAAAACCCAGACCACAGTATGCCATCCAAAGCCGGCCTTGAGAATCCTTTGCCCAAAGATCCTCAAGTGAGAGCCGAGGGGGAAGCCTGAAACGCTCAGTTTCATCCCTGTCCAAATCCAACTTGGCGAGATGGAATCCCACATCACTTTCATAACACCCAAGCCAGCACTCGCGCGCAGAGACGATGACCGGCACGCCCATGATCCATCCGGAGGATTCTGACTTGAGGATCGGCGCTCCTCCCGCTACCAGCTCCCACACGGTTGCCGTCTCTTCCCAAAACGTGGGATTTCGAACCTTGCGATAGTAGTAGCTTGAGGTAGGGCAGGGATAGGTTTGACGAACATGGAACGTTATGCAGAAAACGCGCCCTTCAGCATCGAAGACCGCGCGAATATGGGGCTCGTCGTCCTCCAGCTGACCGTAGTCCGTCAGGCACAACCCCCCACCCGGCCAATACCTATACCGACAATTGTCAATATAGATTGCCCCGTCCGGCGAAATGGCCACATCGGGGGCGTATATCAAGACATCGTCTAGCCCATAAACGGTCTCAAGCTCGCCATCGCGTATCCGCATCAACTCGGAGCAGGTTGCGAACCATATACTGCCCTCTGCGTCAACGACCAGCCTTGAAACATACTCAGAGTAATTGAACGTGAAGACCTGCTCATCCTGCGCCATCACGCAGGAGCTGATTACCAAGAGTGCAGAGATACTTAGCAAATACTGTTTGGCGCCCACTCTTTCCCTCCTCCTATATGACGAGTCTCATGGCCACTCGAGTTCGCAGATGACATGGCCTCTCCTTACATAGCCGTAACCAGACGCTCTAGGGTGAGCGCTTGAGGGTCCGATAGCCGCTCAATTGGAGGCTGGGGCCGATGCCCCGGCGGTATCCGGATCTGGTATATGTGCCTCTGATATGGCCCAAAGGTGTCCTCGAATCCTCCCCTGCTTATTTTAGGTTATTTTGCCTACTATAAATCAACCTTGATTACAACGCAAAGCTCTCTGAACAACTTTATCAAGCCGAATCTTGAGCGGGGCTAGAAACTTCTACGGCGAGGCGTGTTTGTCCGCTCTTTGAGGGGGGAACTCACGGCCAGAGCAGGGCTTTAGATCAACAGCTCCAATATCTGGACTGCGTTGAGGGCGGCGCCCTTGCGGAGATTGTCCATGACTGACCAGAGGTTGACGCCGAACTCGACGGTGTCGTCCAGCCTGATCCTGCCGACGAAGACCTCGTCCTGCTCGCTGCATTCCGAGGGAAGCGGGTAGTCATTTTCGTCGCCTTCCGAATCGCCGACCCGTGCGGTTAGCACACCGTCCACAACCTTGAGTCCGGGGAAGGCGGAGAGGGCGTCCCGGACATCTTTGCGCGAGGCGCGTGATTTCAGGGAGATATTGAGGGACTGCGAGTGGCAGTGGAAGACGGGCACCCTGATGCAGGTAGGTGAGATAAGGATGTTTGGCTGGCCGAGTATCTTTGCCGTCTCGTCCACGAGCTTTCGCTCCTCCACGGAATAGCCCTGCTCGTCGAAGTCGCCGATCTGAGGCAGTAGGTTGAATGCGATTCGGTAGGGGTATTCCTTGACCACAGGCTCCTTGAGCGTGAGCATGGCCAGCGACTGGGCGGCGAGTTCGTCCAGCGCCCTCTTGCCGGAGCCTGAGACCGACTGATATGTTGAAACGATGGCCCTTTTGACACCGAACTCGACGTTGATGGGGTGAAGGACCATTAGAAGCTGGATTGTTGAGCAGTTGGGGTTTGCGATGATGCCGTCATGGCGGCGGGCGAGGTTGCCGTTTATCTCAGGGATGACGAGAGGGACGTTCGGGGCCATCCTGAAGTGGGCGCTGTTGTCGATAACGACTGCGCCGGATTTGGCCGCGACAGGAGCGAACTTCTCGCTCACCTCGCAAGTTGCGGTGAAGATAGCGAAATCGACGTCCTCAAACGCGTCGCTGTCAAGCCGGCCAACCACGTGAGGTTCCCCAGCGAACTCCATTATTGTGCCGACCGACTCCTCGGTTGCAAGCGGGATGATTTTGCGAATAGGGAGGTCTCTTTGCTCAAGGACTGCAAGGACTTCCTTGCCCACCAGGCCCGTCGCCCCCACGACCGCCACGTTGAACTGTTTCATGGGACCTCTTGTTGCTCGAGTGCCCCGCGCCGTTCGCGTCTTTTTATCATGGACGTCTCAACCAGTCCCAAAACGAGGTATCCGAAGGCGAGAATGAAGGGCATCGTTCCGGGGAACGAGGCGAGGACTATCACACCCGCGACGACAAGTATCATGGTCCCGAACGGGTGCATCTTGGCGAAGTCGAACTCCTTGAAGGAACGGTATTTGACGTTCGAGATCATGAGATAGGACACGCAGACAAACACGATGAGAAATAGAACCTTCAGGAAAGTCCCGACCGGCTCACCATCTGCGAGCAGAACGGACGTTGCTACCACAAGCCCCGCGGCCGGAGTCGGCAGCCCTAGGAAGAACTTGGGCTCGGCGGTCTTGCACCGAGTGTTGAACCGCGCCAGCCTCAACACGGCGCAGATCAGGTAGGCGAACGCAACCACCCCGCCGGCTCTGCCAAAACTCGATAGGGCCCAGTGATAGGCAAGAATGACCGGTGCAACACCGAATGAGATAACATCGGCCATCGAGTCGAACTCGACTCCGAACTCACTCGTTGTCTTGGTGAGCCTTGCGACTCGGCCATCAAAGGTGTCAACCACGGCGGCGACGACAATTGCGACCGAGGCGGCAAAGAACCTGCCCTTCATCGCCCACATTACAGCATAGAAGCCGCACAGCACGTTCGCCGTGGTTAGAATGCCGGGCAGCAAGCTGATGCGTATCTTGATTCTCCTACGCCTCGGCTCCTGCTGCGACGGACGTTGCTCACGTTTAGTGCGTCGTCCAGAACTCGTTATGCGCCGCGCCGCCATCTAGGAGTTACCTCACCCTCGTCCGTGTTATCCAGTCACGTGCTCTTGGGTGAGCACGCGCCGCCTGCCTATTGCGTCCACCCCCGCCTTGACCCTGTCGCCCGCCTTGACCAAAACCTCATACGTCGAGGGGACGAGAACATCAACACGAGAGCCGAACTTGATCATCCCTATCCTCTGCCCGGCTCGGACCCGGTCTCCTTGCTTGATTCGGCACACGATGCGCCTCGCCACGATGCCGGCAACCTGCACGCATGAAAATGTGTCGCCAAGGGTGTCAACGAGCTCGATGTTTGTTCGTTCGTTGACCTCACTTGCGCGCTGATTGAACGCGGCAAGGAACCGGCCGGGCGTGTGCTGCACGCTCGTTACGCCTCCAGTGATCGGTGAGCGGTTGATGTGGCAATTGAACAGCGACATGAATATGCACACTTTTGTGCCAGGTTTGTCGCCAGCATGCGACGGCGCCACCTCGCTAACCGCAATTACCTTGCCGTCCGCGGGAGATACAACATGCTCATCTTTGGCCTGAACCTCTCGATTTGGGTCGCGAAAGAAAGCCGCAACAAAAACAGAAGCCACGAAAGCAAGAGCGGCAACGATATGCAGGTTGAGCAAGGCGAGCACAATCGACACCGCCAGAATAAGCAGAACGTAGGGCAGACCCTCTATGGCTATGGGAAAATGCACTGTTTGTCTCGATCTCATCGTATAAGGCCACGTTCTCCAGACCGAAAAACGGACCACCCCCAAATATGGCCTGCGGCGGGCCTCTTCCACAATCGGTCCCAGCCCGTCGTGTCAAACACTAAGCTTAAATAAACACCGAACTACGAGGCGCTCTTCTGCTCCTCTGCGAACTGTCTCATCGTCTGATACATCTCATCTTTGACCTTCAGCTTCAACTTCTTGAGCCGTTTCTCTTCCATTTCATTTTCCAGTGAATGGTCTGAACTCTCGGACAGAGCGACCAGTTTCTTGTCCAGCGAACTGTGCATCTCCTCGAGCTTCCGGAAACTCTCTGACTCGGCTCTCAAAGCTTCCCGAAGTGATGTATCGTCCATGTTCATTCAAAAGGCCTCCTGTTTATGTGTTCTTTCTAAACTCGATGTCGGCAGCCGATGGATGCCGCGCTAACACAGTCACGGGTGTCCCTGCGAAGCTAGATTGTCATTAGATTCCTCCAGCACTTCATAGCATTCGTTTGCTCGCGTTTTATTGAACGATTTTGCAGGCAGCTCGAGCACCTTGAGCGTTTTAAGATGTCCCCGCTTGCTTATCTCGATATGGTCTCCAACTTGCACGGCTCGCCCTGCCTTGGCGACGTTGCCGTTGACTTTCACACAGCCCTGGTCGCATAGCTCCTTGGCAAACGCGCGGCGCTTAGCGATCGAGCTAGCTTTTAAGAATACGTCAAGGCGCATCGAGCATAACCCTCACGTAGCTTTTGGCCCTAAGTCCTTTGATGAAGGCGTCGTAGCGACTCTCGAACTGCTGTGCGTAAAGCTGTTCTCGTATCTGCTGCTTCAGTTTGGGGGTCATCGCAGCATCTCCGCCCTGCCTGCCAAGGAGCCGGACGATATGAAACCCCATGGGGCTCTTGATGATGCCGCTCACGTCGCCGACTTTCATCCCAAACAAAACTCTCGAGAGCGAGGGAAACATCTCGTCCCTGCCCAGGAACCCCAACCCTTCACAGCTCTTGAGCGCATCCTTAACGGATTGACACACCTTGTCGAACGGATCGCCCATCTGAAGCCGCATCAGCGCACGCTCAGCGGCCGACTTGGCGGCCGCGACCTGGGACGCATCCTCGAAATCAGCAACCCTAAACAGTATCTGGGCAAAATTGACCCGCTCCGACGAGGCGATAATGTCCTTGTTCTTCTCGGTGTAGGCAATGATCTGCTCCTCCGAGATGTCGATCAGTGAGCGCACCTTGCCGTCGAGTATGGCCTGCTCCATATATTCATCCTCAAACAGGGCCTTCAGTGATGGGAGCGTGAGACCCTCTTCAGCCAGCATCCGCTCAAACTTCTCGGTTGACCCGGCGCCGAGCCTCTTCATCGTGTGGTCGATTCTCTTCTGGATGAGCGCCTCGCCCGGGGAGACCCCCATTCGCCTCGCCTCGGAGACGATCAGACGTCTATCGATTAGAAGGTTAAGAACCTCACGTTCTCGCTGCATAAGGCTCTCCGCTCTTTGGCTTGAGCGTGGTTGCTTCTTAAGGGACCGATACTTGTCGTCGGAGGATAGAGCCCGCACAAGCTCGTATTGGGTAACGACCTCACTGTTGACTATCGCGACGATCCTGTCGGCGAGCTCCCGTTCTGGCGACTCTTTTGCGAAAGCAACCCCTTGCAGCATCGCTAGAACCAGCACCGCCAGCAGCACCGATAGGCAGACTAGGGAACGCATCAGCCCTCGCCCGAGCACTACACAATCTCCTCCGGAAAAAGCTTGACCCTCCACTTCATCTTAAGCTCCTTCACCCATTCATCATACCGAACTTTCGCTTTTTGGGCAAAGACCTTTGCTCTCACCTTGTCCTTCACCTCATCAAAGGGAGGAATTCGCGACTTTTTTATCTTTTCCACCTTAAAAATGTGGTAGCCAAAGGAAGTGTGCACAACCTTGCTATCCTCACCCTCTGAAAGCTCAAATATCGGCGTCTGGAGCTCGACCGGCAGATCGCCTCGTTTGACCCACCCTAGGTCGCCCCCTTGCGCCGCCTCAGGCGCCACCGAATACTCAGCGGCCAGGCTTTCAAAGCTCCGCTTTCGGCGGGATAGCAGCCGAAGTATCTGCTTAGCGGTCTCGTCATTCTGCACGAGAATCTGACGCGCCTTAACCTGGCGAGGCACCCGGAAATCCGAGCTGTGGTTTGCGTAATACTCGCCCAGCTCATCATCCGACACCTCGATCTTTTCAGTTACATTGGTGTCGATCAGATTCGACCGAATCAGGTCTGCCTTGGCCTGATTGAGCCACTCGGCATAGCTGAGGCCACTCTGCGCAAGATACTCGTCAAACTGCCCCAAACCGTAAGCCTTCTTCAGCTCCTGGACGTAGTCAGCCAGCTCAGCATGAGTGAAGCTGATCCCGCTTTGTTTCGCCTCTTGCATAATCACCTTCTGCAAGGCCATGTCCTCCAGGTAAGTCCTCGCCTCGCGGTAGTTGGCTTTGGCGAAACCAGACAGGAACTCATCCCTAGTTATCACGCCCGAGCCGAACTGCGCCACCAGCCTCGGCGGCTTGGCGACCGGCCTCTCACTTGTGCAGCCTGTCTCAATCGCAGCAAGAAGCAAATATACTGCGCAACCAAAGAGCGCAAGTCTGCGACTGCTAAACCGCTCGTGCATTTTTAACTCCGGTTCTCCCTAGTGAGAAATGCCCGAATAAACGGGTCTATATATCCATCCAGAACAGCATCGACGTTCCCCACGTCAACATTAGTCCTGTGGTCCTTGGCCATTTGATATGGCTGTAGGACGTAAGAACGGATCTGGCTGCCCCAGGCGATCTCCTTCTTGGCGTTGTGCTCGTCCTGTTCAACCTTTCGCCTCTTGTCCAGCTCCAGCTGATACAGATTGGACTTGAGTATCTTCATCGCGAGCTCCCGGTTGCGATGCTGCGAGCGCTCGTTCTGACATTGTGCCACAACGCCCGTTGGGATGTGCGTTATCCGAACGGCAGAATCTGCTGTATTGACGTGCTGACCGCCTTTCCCGCTGGCATGGAAGGTATCAATCCGTAGGTCCTTCTCCTCGATATCGATCTTGATCGAATCGTCAACCTCTGGCGTGACCGAGACCGCCACGAACGAAGTGTGCCGCCGACGATTGGCATCGAAAGGAGATATCCGAACCAGCCGATGAACGCCTGTTTCGCCCTTTAAGTAGCCGTATGCATGAAGCCCTGTTACCAGAATCACCACGCTCTTGATGCCGGCCTCATCCCCAGGCAATCGGTCGAGAATCTCGCATTTGTAGCCACCTCTCTCTCCCCAGTGAAGATACATCCGCATCAGCATCTCGGCCCAATCCTGCGCCTCGGTTCCGCCGGCACCGGGCTGAATCTGAATAATGGCGTTCTTGCCGTCGCTTTCGCCGCTAAGAAGTGCTCTTACCTCCATATCAGAGAGCAGGTCCCTCATCGCCCGGACCTCGCCCGCTACCTCTGCCAGAACCGCTGCGTCGCCCTCCGAGGCGCCTAGCTCCGCCATCACGGACGCATCCTCAAATCGCGCAGTTAGGGCGGAAAACTCCTCCACCCGCTTGGCGAACGTGCCCCGCTGCTTCATCAGCTCACCAGCCGCAGCTGGGTCCAGCCAGACATCCTCCGACTTCAGCTTCTCATCAAGCTCCTTCACCTTCTGCTCGGCGCCATCTACGTCAAAGATACCCCCGTACTGTCTCAATCCGGCTCGAGAGCTCCCGAAGCTGCTGCTCTATCTCTTGCGCTTCCAATCATTGCCTCCTCACATCATCGATTGAACATCGGAATAATACCAACTGCCACGCCGGCAATCACCCGCTCAACTTACCAGAAACTCCAAGCATCGCATCGCGGTTGGGAATATGAAATCCCGAAATACGCCAATATACAAGAGGAAAACCAGTATTAAGAAACCATACCGCTCGACCTTCAAATACTCTACCGCAAGGCGTTTGGGCAAAAGCCCGGTCACAATGCGGCTGCCATCGAGCGGCGGAATCGGTATTAAGTTGAACAGGCCAAGGATCAGGTTGATGAATATGAACATGACCGTCAAGTCAAGCACCACTGACTGCCCAGCTACGAGGCCTTTCAGAAGCCTAAACACCAGTGCGCCAGCGAGCGCTAGAATGAAATTGGCCATAGGTCCCGCCATGCCGACCCACATCATCCCCCTCAATGGGTTTCGAAAATACCTAGCATCGACTGGGACTGGTTTTGCCCACCCAAAGATCACCGGGGAATGGGCGAGATATAGCATGAGCGGGAACAAAATGGTGCCGAAGATGCTGATGTGCTTCGCGGGGTTCAGGCTTAGGCGCCCCATTTCCTCGGCCGTGGGGTCGCCCAAGCGCCTCGCCACATAACCATGGGCGACCTCGTGGAAGGTCAGAGCCAGCAAAAACACCGGAATGCTAAGTAACAGCCCGTGCAATTACCTGCGACTCCCGAACCTAAACGTCCAAAGCTTGCTGTTCACATCCTCAACATAACAAACTGACTAAATGCAATCAACACAGTCTGGTCATCTCATCACAGCTTTCCAACATCTCTTTGCATGGTGCAATTCGATGCCTCCAACAGGAAAACCACCCGGCGGTCGATATGTGCCGGACTCTCCTCAGCCGCTCCGTGTGCTGCGTCGTCCGATTTAGCCTCTCGTCAAGGAGGCTGTCCAAAAATCGGGTGGGGCGGAGGGGCGGTTTACGAACCGGCCTGGTTTGACTTGCAGTAGAAGCGATACGTCGCAACGCCTGTTCGTATCGGAGCCGGTCAGCATCCAACAAAATAAGTGTTCTATTCCGTGGTGCCCGCAGTTTCCCGTCATGAGAGTCTTGTTTCGTCTTTGCCGGTTTTCCTCAAGAGGCAACGACAAAACGAGTCTTCCCATACTTGGCGTAGTAGTAGTGCACGCTTCTCTGGGCGACCTCATACATGACACTCGCCATTTCATCCGGCGTCCAGCTCTTCTCACGGAAGAAGAAACTGCCGCGGTTAAACCTGCCGTGCTCACCTGCGTTCACAACGTTGATCCGGTTGAGTGGGCCGAACATAGCTATCGTGACGACCCTATCCAGGATGCTGCTTGTGTCCGCGAAGTCACAGCCATCGCCGAAACATACAAATGGGACAATGCCCTCATTCAACATAGCAGTGCGAAATCCGATTACATTTTCCCCAAGGCGCTCAATCGCGTTGCCTCTTGCCTGTGGCGGTTTGCCTTCGGCCCGCCGCAAGTCGTTGGTGCCCTGATTCTTAACCTCAACAATGAGTACGGGAAACAAGGCGCCGTTCTCGTCCTCAATCGAGAGAATCCCTCCGTCGGGCCCCATTGCAGAAGTACCGAAGTAATAGTGGAACTGCATGTCCGGGAAGAGAGCTCGTAAGCGGCTCACGATAGCGGCCAGCTTCCACTCTCATGGTGCAACCTGACCCTGAACTCAGGTCTGGAGCCGCTCTGCAACTGCCGCCAGGGCCTTCCCAAGACGCCCTTCTTGCTTCTTCGAGCTCAGGTTTATCACTGTGCCGGCGCGCTGTTCTCGCAGTTGATGTTTACGTGCCATGGCTGCTATCTCCGTTCCACCAGTAAGAGCTGCTCCGTCACATGGATTGGCCGGTTGTTGAAGTTCCTGCTCCCCCGGAACGCATTGTACTGCGTTTCGAGAACATCGACCGAACCGATCTCGTTTAGCATCGCGCGCATCTTGTCCGGCGAAATGAAACCCTCGTTGTTGAATGAGACCAAAAGGAACGGGGCGTCGATCGCGTGTAGGAGTTGTTTTAGCAGAGGCAACGACCGCGCGCGCACGTTGTAGCCAGAGCGCCGCCAACCGGTGGGTATGCCGGAGACACGACTCACGTGCGTTGGCCTCTCATATCGCACCAGAAGATTGAGCATGAAGTAGTTTGATCCATAGGGGTGTTGGTTGTAGGGCGGATCGATGTATGCGAGGTCGAGATTCTCCAGACTGT
>Ga0307379_10002860_pt1 | contig 25244 bp, 40 predicted proteins | sample UN2MG_FD_202237 | JGI IMG/M metagenome (GOLD analysis project Ga0307379, IMG submission 202237) | Soil microbial communities from Risofladan, Vaasa, Finland - UN-2 | ecosystem: Environmental > Terrestrial > Soil > Coastal area > Acid sulfate soil | place: Finland: Risofladan, Vaasa | collected...
CCGCTCCGCCTCGTCGCGCTTCCGCCGGCGATCCGCCTCGTCACGCTCGAGACAGGCTCCGCACCTCGTTCCGCGAATCCAGCGCGGCAGTTTCCCCGCTGGCCACCAGGCCGGCACCACAGGCGTCCCACACTCGCACAGCAGCGGCTCAGGCTGCGGGGGCGCGTCTGGGGGTGGCGCAAGTAGCTCTGCCATGCTAGCCGGGCGTCCAGCCCTTCGCCGCGCTTTCTCGGGGAGCGGCTTGACTCCCGCTGCTTCTCTCACCGTCCCATCCTTTCTGAATTCGGAACCAGTTCCACAGCTCGACCCTCGGACGGGCCTTCGGCTTGAGGGGGTCATCCTGGCGGCGCAACACCCAGGAGCCGACGACGTGCCGCACGAGGCCTATCCCGTACAGCCCCACCGCTCGCACGAGCATGTCCACGTCCTTGGGCGCGTCGGCCTGATAGCCCGTCACGGAGTGCAGTTGCTGCACCAGCGGGACCAGCTCTGGGTCGATCCCCGACCCCTCCCCCTGCACCTCCTCCCCTCCCTCCTCTGGCCTATATCCTCCCCCCTCCTTTAGGAGGAGGTTGTCTGGAGCGAATCCGCCGCTAATTACTCGCGAGAACTTCGCGTAGAACTCGCGAGTCTTTAGCGAGCACTTCGCTAGAATTCTATCGGGTGGAACGGGGTCTCGATTCGGGCTCGGATTTCCGATGGTTTGCTCGTCGCCCCACCTGGGGAAGATGGCCCACCGTAGCTTCGATGTGCGGTCTATCCAGGTCAGCCACTGGCCGCCCTTCGTCAGCAGGGTCAAGGCGCGCTCAATTTTCGCGATGGAGGCTAGGTTTGTGTCGAGCAGTCGCGGAAAACCACTCGTCCGAATGAGCTCTGCCGACACCTGAAAGACCCCGAAATCGTTCGCCACTTCACCCCAACACACGTCATATATGTCACGCGGGAGAAGATCGTTCATGGTCCGGCAGCAGCCGGATATGGTGTTACTCGCGAATCGGTCAGGATTGGCCAGTCGTCGCCTCGCCACTCTGCTTCCTCCGCTGATGCGTCTATGCTGCAATCATTGCGCCACCCGGTCACCCCAACCGGGCTACTTCGCACCTACTCGACCGAGTGTAGCCTCACCGCGTCTGCCGCAGGGCCAGGCGTAAGTACGCTCAGCGCGAACGCGAGAACCTCGATGAAGGTGTCGTGTTCGCTATCGCCCCCGAGAACGATCTCGATGGAATCAACCGGCTCGGCCCGCCCGCCGTTGATCCCGCATCTCAAGTCTGTCCCCGCCTCATCGGTTAGCCTGAGTACGGTCCTTCCTCCATGTCCAGAATCGCCGCCCATAGGGCAGTTCGTTCCCACCTGAATTTGCAGACAATTACAACTCTCCGCGGTGTGCTCCATCAGCTTGATCTCAATGCTCATTACACCGGCCTCCCTTCGCCCTTGCATGCATCACTCTGCCCGCCCGACAAGTCCAGGGAATAATCCCCGGAATAATCCTGGAATAAGTCACGCAGGCACGTCCAGCGCCTGCTCGATCACTGCCTGCTTCCGCACCAGCGTCTGCGCCACCGCCGCGTCCAGGCTGCCCTCGAAGACGATGTGCTGGACGAGGACGGAGTTGTGCTGGCCGTATCGGTGACACCTATCTTCTGCCTGGCTCATGTTCCCGGGCACCCAATCCAACTCGGCGAACACCACATGGCTCGAGGCTGTCAGGTTGAGGCCCACTCCTGCCGCCCCGATCGTCCCGCAGAAGACCGCGACCTCCGGGTCGTTCTGGAAGCGGTCCACCGATCGCTGCCGGTCCTCCATCCGCGCCATGTCGCCGGTAAGCAGAACGGACTTGATACCTGCCGCCGTCAGGCCCGCTCGGATCTGGTTGAGGGCATCCTTGTGGTGACCAAAAAGGATGATCTTCTGGCTGCTCTCGACGGCGTCCGCGACGTGTTCGATGACGGCAGGCACCTTCGCCAACGCGGTCTCGTGTCGCAGTCGGCTGAGCTCCCCGAAGGCGGCGAAGTCCCGCTGCTGGAGGCGGGAGACGGCCTCAAGGAAATCGTCCTCGCCGATCGTCGGATCGGCGCGCCGCAGCACCGCGAGCTCGGCCTGTACCTGATGGTTCGCTCCGTTGGCCGACACCTCGATCACCTGGCGGCGCTTCGCAGGCAGGTCGGCCAGCACGTCCTTCTTCAGCCGGCGCACCATCAGCTCCGATCGGAGCCGCTTCTGGAGTTCATCCAGGTTGGTGGCGCCGGAGACATCCCAGCCATACTTCGTCTGGTAGCCACCGCAGAACTTCGTCACAAACTCGAGCCAATTCCAGCCCTGGGACCGCAGGATAGGCCAGAGTTCGATCGGGCGATTGAGGATCGGAGTCCCGGTCAGGTAGAGACGGCGGGCGGCCGGGATAGGGTCGATCCGCTCGCGCTTCTTCACCTTGTTCGCCCGCTGGCCGAACACCTCGCCGGTGCGCTGGGCGCCGGGGTTCTTAACCATATGCGACTCGTCGAAGACGGCGAGATCCCACACCCGGCTCCGCAGCGGCACCCGGAACTTCCTCAGCACGTCATAGTTCAGAATGACCATGTCGGTCATCGGGAACGCGTCGCCAGCAATGCCGATGCTCATCGGGCGTGTCAACCAGGCCCGCGCCTCCCGCTTCCAGTTCAGTTTGAGGGAGGCGGGGCAGACGACGAGCACTGACCGGATGGACGGCTCAGCGTTGATCAGCGCCAGAGCCTGTATCGTCTTCCCGAGGCCCATTTCGTCCGCAACGAGAGTGGTCTGGCGTGCCAGCGCGTAGGCGACGCCTGCTTTCTGATAGCCGAGGAGCGCCTTGCCCTGCGGCACCGGTATCTCTATCTCGGCGTCGACCGCGCGGGATTCATCCAAGGTCTTCTCGGTCCGCACCTGGTGGCGGTCGATCTCGGCCCGCGCCTTCTCGTCGCAGTAGGCGGAGAGCTTGGCGGCGGTTTGCCAGTCAGGGGTCCACCAACGCTTGCGCGTGGGATCCCAGCGCAAGCCCTGCCGCTTGCACAGATCCCGCTCCATATAGGAGGCGATGGCCTCGAAGCGGCGATCAGCGTAGGTCAGGATCACAAGCCAAGCCTCCCCTGCTCGCCCGCCTCAGTCTCCGGCTCCGGACCCAGGCGTCTGCCGTCGTGGGATGTGGGGGAGGGCCTAGTAGGGACGTTGGCCCGATTCGCGATCCCGGTCTCTTCACCGGCTTTCCGCTCGGCGTCGGGCCTAGCGGTCTTAAGCCCGTTCGACCCTCCCCGCAACTCCGCTTCTCTCCGCTTGATCTCCTCGCTGGTCCGCGCTATCTCTCCGCTCAGCTCTGGCCGCCTGTACCGCCGCACCGTCGGGTCTTTCGGATCGCCGGTCAGCATCACGACCTCGGCCCGCCCCTGCTGCCAGGCATCGTGCGCACGCGGGACCGCTTCCTCGGTCACAGTCCAGAGGCGGAAAGCACTGCCGTCTCCCGTCATGTCTGCGTTCACATCCATGTACTGCCAGCACAGGCCGCCGAGCAGTGCCCGCAGCTTTGCATTCCTCGTCGCTCCCTGGACGTTGTTGTAGGCCGTCCGCTGGCCGATGCGCTCCGATTCGATCTCGACGTGCGACATGATCTCCTGCCCGCTCCGCCATCCCTTGCTCAGGTAGTCGATCACCAGGCCGACGCGCACGAGGCGGCCCGGTGATCGTCCTCCCCGGGTTGTGGTCGGGGCGGTGGGCATCAGGTCACATCCCCAAAGCCGCGAGGTTGCGTTGTGTGGCAGAAGAGGTCGCGAGGTGTATGGAGAGGGAGAGGGCCCCCGAGAGCCGCAGGGGGAGCGTGTGGTGCGACGTACAGCCCACGAGAGCCCGGGGAGAGAGTGCGGACCCGACGTCCAACTCGCGCGCCTCGGGCGGCCATGATCTCCAGGTCGATGATGTTGGCCATCAGGCGCTCTGCTCCCTCAGCCACAGGATCAGGGCCACGTCGACGACCGCCATCCAATAGGACGATAGCCGCAGCGATCGCAACCAGTCCCGGCGGTAGATGCGGCCCTTGGGGGGAGCGTCGGGGCATCAGTCCCGCCTCCGCTTGTGCTCCGCGTTGACCCGCTTGAGGAAGCCGGAGATGTCATCGAGGCAGGAGGCCGCCAGCACGAGCAATCCAATGGTGAAGAAGCAATACTGCCGCCACGGCGGATGCCAAGCGACGTAGCCGAGCACGTCCTTGCTCTCGCGGTTCCGAATCAGCCACCGCTTCGTCTTCCCGGACGGCGGCTGCGCCGGCGCCAGTTCCACGACCATGTAGCGGCCCAGGTCTTCGCGGGTCGGGGCGGCGGTCTCGGGCATCAGTCCGCCTGCCCCTCGATCGGCTCGTCGCCAGTCTCGGGCTGCTCCTCCGCCTCTGGCTCCTCCTCTGGCTGCACCAGGATCCGCACCGGAGGGCCGACCAGCACGAAGGCGGCGCCGTCCTCGCCCAGGGTCACGCGCAGGTGCTCCAGGGTCTCCGCGCCGTTCTCGTGGTAATCGCCATCGAACTCGTCCATGGGGACCGCGCTCCACGCCTCCCATGTGATCGGGTCGGAACCCGTGATCTCGGTGACGACGAAGCGGTCATCGCCCACAGTGACGATGGCCTTCGCCTCCTGATCGTTCTGCAGCGCCAACCCGCAGACAGCATCAGCGATCTCATCCACCCGGTCGGGGCCCACGAAGCGCACGAGCTCGCCGCAGGCATCGACCACGGGGGCCACGCCAGCCAGGTATCGGCCCTCCTTGCAGAGGGTGCAGGTGTCGCCAGGCTTGGCGGTGGAGAACTCTGCCGGCTGCCGGCACTCCGAGCAGTAGAGGGGCACCATACCGACCAGCACGGTCTCGCCATTTAGGCAGAAGGGGCAGACCCGGCCGGGCTCCGCGCCATCTGTGCGGTCGATCTGGAAACAGACCGCGCAGGCCACAACCTCGATCGGCTCGGGCTGCTGCGGGGCCTCGAAGTCCATGGCCGCCTGCCCCGGGAGGGCCTCCGAGTCCGGCTCTTCGGCGGCGAAGGCCAGGAACACCATGACCTGGCGGCCCTTGTGTCCGACGAACTGGTCGCGGTGCAGTCCCCAGGGGTCCGCGACGTTGGGGACCAGCGTAACCTTGAGCTCGCCCTCATCGCTCATTACGCCGCCCTTGAAGGTGGCGTCGAACTCGACCGTCGCGTTGTCGGCCGCCCTCTTCCTCCGCAACAGGGATGCGATCGCACCAGGCACATCGGCGACGTGACAGTCCAGGGCGCAGCAGGCCTGCCCGTCATGCGACCCGTGGGGACAGGGAAGCTGCTGCCCATCGGTGCTCTCGGCCGCCTCTTCCGGCTCGGCATCCTCCGGGTCCTTGCGGCAATCCTTGATCTCTTCCGGCGTCGGCTCTCTTGCCGGCTGCTCCTCGGGCTTGTGCTCCTCGTCCTTCGGCTTCTTCCCTCTCGCCATCGCTATCCTCGCCTCCTGTGATTAAGCTGCTCGTACGGCAACCCGGCTCCGCGGTCACGTCCTTTACGTCGTGCCTCTCGGCACCGTCGGGACTTACCGCTCTGCGCCGCTTACCCGGTCCTCAGCGTGACGCCGGGCCGCCGAACCAACAGCCGTCCTTCACGGCTAAGCCTGTGGGAGCTCCTCTGGCATCTCGGCCGCCTTCTCGATCCGCAGGCGGATGAGGTTCGCCAGGTTGGCGATGTCCGCGGCCTTCTGGAGGGCAGCGGGGGCGCACGCCTCGGTACCGTCGTCTATGCCAGCCGCGTCCTTGAGCTCGCAGACATTGGTGTGCAGGCGAGCAAAGAGGTCCTTCGAGCTCGCCTGTCGGAAGTGCGGCATATCACCGGCGTCAACTGCTGGCACCTTCTCGCGCATCCGGCGCTCCATCTCCTGCCCCAGTTCGCCGATCTCCTGGCGCACCCGGACTGTCGTCTGCTTCTCCTTCTCCTTCTCGTCGTGCTCCGCCATATCTCCTCGCCTCCTTGGTAGTGACTGCTGCTCACGTGGGCCGGCTCAGTGTCCGGCATTACGCTGCTCTCGGTGGCATGGCCGGCCCACGGACAGCAACAGTCCGCCTTCACGCAGGGCCTTTAGGGTGCGGCGTCGGCCGTCGATTGCTCCTGCGGCGCCGACTTGGGCTCGACGAGCACCAACTGCCCCTCATCGATCCAGACGGTTCGAGGCGCAGTTCCGTTCACACTCAGCGGCGTGACCTCATACCGATTCACGCCGCTGAGCTGGTCGTAGCGACCGGTGATGACGCCCTCCACCCCACTGATCTCGCACCTCGCTTTCTGGCGCAGGGCGAACTTGAACGAACTCTTCGCGGCATCGTCACACGTCATTGGCTGATCGCCTCCTCTATGATCTCGGGCAGTGATTGCTGCCCGGAATGCGCCGACTGTGAACGCGAACACGTCCTGCCGCATCGCTCCGGGCCATCCGCAGATGACCTGGGCATCGTCGGGGAAGGGCAGTAGCTGCCCAGCCGACCGGGCCATGTGGATGTGGTTGCCGTCGATCACTACGCATGGCGTCATGGCCCATAGTGGAGTGATAGGTGATATGCTCAGCTCCTCGCCTTCCAGCTTCGCGAACAGCGCCTCGGTGTCGTGGCGCAACCCCTGGGTCTCGTATGGCATCAGTCCCGCCTCCTCTGTTTTGTGAGCGGCCCGGACCCGGCGGGAAAGGAGGGTAAACCGCCGCTCAGATGGGTTCTCATCGCGATAGATCCGGGCCGCGCCATCAGTCCTTGACCTCGTCGCGGATCGGCGCCCGCTTATCGGTCGGCAGCTCGTACCGGAATTCCAGCGCCTCGCCGTCCTCACGGCTCAGCCTCTCCGGCCCGAAGGATTGGCCGAAGCCGGCCACAACCGACGCCCCACATTGTGCGCAAGTCCACTGATCGCCGAGCCAGTAGGTTGACTGGAAGCCTCCTGCCTCGGCGTCGTGTACCAGATAGTTGTTCTTCGTGATCGTCATTTGCAGGCGGCACGGAACGCAGATCGGGGGCAGCATCAGTGGCTCTCCTCGCGACATTGTGCCGCCTTCGCTTTCTCGCGCTCGCGGAAGTAGTCTGCCGTCCCGCGCCGTGTGTACTGCTCCCCGGTCGGCACCATGAACTCGCCCTCGTCGGTGAAGAACAGCCGCCAGTGGTGGACCGGCGATCCGGGCCGATGCTCCAGACAGAGCAACTCGTGATGCTGCGCCGGGAACACCGCGTCGATGACAGCCCGTTCCCGCTCCGCGTCCGGCTCCTTCGGGACGTGGGCCGTCTCGGACAGACTCAGATGCAGGCAGTTCTGCCAGTCCTCATTCGGGAACCAGTGGCCCTTGTCGACAGTCACGATCACCGTCAGGCCGCACTGGAGGAATGCCCGGTGGGGGGCGATGGTCTCAGCGGTGGCGGGCCGCAGGAACGGCGCTCCGTGCGCCCTGCCTTTGAGGAAGGCGATGCTGGCGAGGTCCTGGGGGGAGAAGGGAAAGGCGCTCATTGGTAGATCACCTCCACGTTGCTCAATCCCTCAGCGTCCAGGCTCACCTGCAAGCGCACGGGCAGACTTTCCTTCAGGCGGTCGAGGTGAGTCACGAGAAGGATCGGCGAGAAGTAGGTCTGCAACTTGCCGATGCACTGGATGAGCTCGTCCTGTCCGCGCTCATCGAGGTAGCTCGGTTCATCGAGCACAAAGAGTTCGCATCGGGCACCAGCACGCTTGGCCAGGAATCGGGAGAGTCCGGCGCGCAGGCCAATATCAGCCCGTGTCTTCTCGCCGCCTGAAAACGTCCCGTACTCTCGTTCCCCCCGCTCACTCAGGACAACTATCTCGAGGGACTCCGCCACCTCCCCGCTCTTATTCTCCTGCTGAGTCCGCAATGCCAGGCTCATGCGCCCATCACTGAGGGTGTCCAGTATCTCGTTCGCCGCCGCCTCCAGTTCGGGAACCGCCTGCTCGACCAACAGGGCGGGAATGCCAGGAAGGCTGAAGGCTCCGTCATGTGGATTGCTCAGGATTTTGAGGATGTTGATGTGACGGTCCAGGTCCGCGATCTCCTGCTCGAGCGCCTTGACCTGCTCGGCGGCCTTGTTCGCCGCCTCCAGCCGTTCGGTGAGCGCACCCTGGTTCTGGCGGGCAACGTCGAGTGACCGACCGAGGCGGGCGTGCTGTTCATGCACCGCGGCCCGTTCGCTGTCGATTCTGGTGAGCTTGGCAGGCCAGTCCGGCATCTGTCCAAGCTCTGTCTCGAGCGCCGTCACCCCGTCGCTGACCTGCTTCAGTTCGGCCTGCGCCCTCTCGAGCGCCTGCTGCGCCTCGGGGATCTGCGCCTGCGCCGCCTCGATCGCGGCCAGGCTCTTCTGCAATTCGGGGAGCTTGGCAGCGTCCGCCTTCGCCTCAGCGTGCACCGCGGCATCATATTCGATAGCATCGTACGCCGCCTTCAGCCGAGCGAGTTCGGTGACATCGGCCTTCCACGGCTCCTCTGCCAGCAGGGCATCGCGCTCACTCTCCTGCTCGGCCCAGGGCGTCTGACCCGCGAGCGCCACCAGTTCCTGCCGCTTCGAGGGCAGGAGAGTGCGGGCGCGCATAGCGTCTTCGATGAGGGGGCATTTCTCAGCCATCGGCGTATCGGTACACGGCACGTCGGAGAGCAGCTCCTCCCGTGTTGCGAGAGCGTCGATCTCTATGCCCAGGGAATACGCCTCTCTCTCGTGATCTTTGCGCGCCGTCGCGACAGCTGTCTCGAGCGCCAGGAGGCTGCTGGCGTGTGTTGCCTTCGCACCCTGGACCTTCTCTGCCAGCACCGTCGCCTCTGAGCGCAGCCGCGTCCGCTCCTTCTGGCGGGTATCCGCGACCGCGGACGCCTTCTCTGCCGCCTCGGCCTCCTCGATAGCGACGAGGGTGTCGCCTGCGCCGGCAACCTGGAACGCCAGGTTCTCGACCCGGACCTTCGCCCGGCCTTCATCAGCGGTCAGCGTCGTCTGTCTCGAGCGCAGGTCCATCAGTTCCTTGCGCGCCGCCAGGTCCTGGGCCTGCGCCCTGACTGTCTCCTCGCGCTCAGCCCCCAGGGCGTCGATGGCTTTGGTGCCCTCGGCCCGCTGCTTCTCGATGCCCATGACTTCCAGCCCCACCAGCGCGAGCTGTTCCTCGATCACAGGGATGGCAGCGGCGGCCGCAGCGGCGGCTTGCAGGGCAGCGTCCTTCGATCCCCGGTCGGCCATCGCCAACTTCTGCTTGTCGCGGGCTGCCTTGGCGAGGGTCTCAAAGTGGCCGAGGCCGAGGATATTGCCGAGGATGCGCCGGCGGTCAGTAGGCTGGGCCCTGCCGAAGCGACTGGCATCATCATCTTGCATAGAGATGGCCGTGGCCTTCAGGAGCCCCGCGGTCAGGCCGGTGACGCTCTGTATCTTCGCCTCCGTCTCTGCAATCGAGTTGCCGTCGAGCGTGATAGGCTTCCCGTCAGGCCCGATGGTAGGCTGCCCATCCGCGTCAAGCAGCATGAAGGTGAGCGTAGACTTCCCGCCTCCCTTCACCGAGTATTGACGGGCGACGAGGTACATCTGTCCGTTCAACAGGAACACGTACTCCACCCGGCACAGTGCCTCGCCATAGGTCACCACGGATGCCAGGGTTCCGCCCCGGCACTCGCCAAACATAGCGAACAGGGGGGCATCCACGATGGCAGTGGACTTGCCGGCGCCGTTCGGGCCGACGACAACCGCGCGCTCGATACCAGACAGGTCGATCTCCGTGCGGCCGCTGAAGCTCTGGAAGTTCTCCATCACTACCCTAAGCGGACGCATGGAGCACCTCCTTTATCACTGCTACGGCGGCCATTGGGTCTGCCGCGACTCGCGCGGCGTCGAGTCGCAGAAGGTGCCATCCTTGATCGGCTATAGCAAGAGCCTTTGCCGCGTCCTTCTCTGCCACGCCGGGCAGCGAGTGCCAGAAGGCACTGTCCACCTCTAGTGCGGTAGCGCCCGCGATGAGAAAGTCAACACTCCATCGGCCGACCGGAACCTCCCGTCTGAAGCAAATACCCTCCGCTGCAAGTGCCCCTTCGAGTGCTAGCTCGGCACCGCTTGGGCCCATGCCCGCGTATCCGTAATAGCACTGCTTGCCGCAGAAGCGTCCCCTTTCAGGGTCCTGAGCGCGATGCCGGGTAATCTCGAATGCCTGGCCGCATTGGGCGCACTGGCGGGTTACGCGGTCGCGTAGGGCACTGAACTTGCACTCGTTGCCGCAGTAGAGGGCGATGCCGCGACGGACCCTGTTCTCTGGCGCCTGGAATGCCCGTCCGCAGGCCAAGCAACTCCGCGTTACCTGTCGCTCTGCCCCGCGAGCACGACATGCCATGGAGCAATATCGACGGCCATCGTTGACCTGAGACCGCCACGCCCAGAACCGTTTCCCGCAGACGGCGCAACCGAGCTCCTCGCCCGTGCGCTGACCTTCTGCCTGACATTTCCGAGAGCAGTATTTTGCTGTCAGCAAGCGCCGGCCACTGGCGCGGATAGCCTGTCCGCAGATGATGCACATAGGCTGGGGTGCATGGTCGATCTTGTGCGCAGGCATTAGACCGCACCCCCTCTCACCGCCTCCTCGATCTTCAGCGCCTCGGCGATGATCGCTTCGGTGAGAGGCTGGAGTTCGGGCTTCTGCTTGAGCCAGGCACGGAGTTGCTCCTCGAGCCCCATGCCGTGCGTCACACCGGTCTCCCGCCGCCGCTCCGTCTCTGCCCGGGGCTTCGTCACCCGCGCCTCGAAGGCGCCGGCAGCCTCGATCGCCCGTACCGCCTCTGCGATCGTCAGCGTCGAGCCGGGCGGGATCTCCAGGCGGACGATGGCGCCGTTGGGGAATGGTTCGCACTCCCAGTCGGCGGAGCCGTCATCCCGGACCTGGAAGTCGGACGCGCTCAGGGTGACGAGCTTGCGAAATGGGGTCTCGATGAACTGGATTGTTCCTCCACCGGGATCATCAACTCCAGCGGCTTGGTGGAGGTAGTAGCCTTTCTGCTCACCCTCCTCGCCGAAAGAGCAGGCCTCCGGACTGCCACAGTAGACAACCGGCACCGTCAGGTCGCCGATCTCCTGTCGCTTGTGGATGTGCCCGAGCAGCACTGCATCGAATCCGAGCGCAGAGAGCTCGTGGGCGTTCAGCGTGAACTCACCACCCAGGAGCATCAGCCGGTTCTGCGTCCCTGCCGCCGCCGTGTCTACCGACCAGTGACCCAGCAGGATCCTCGGCACGCCCGCCAGTCTATCGGCCGCCAGCCCCCGGGCGCAGTCCATGAGCTTTGCGCGAATCAGCAGGTTCCGATCGCCCGGGCTGAGCTTGCGGGTCTCCTCGTCGCGGAGGAGGAACTGAGGGTTTGGGAACGGTAAGCACGCCAACTGGAGTTCCACGTCCTGCATCGGCCCCTCCCCTGCCGCACACACCCGGAGCCCATCCTGGCCCGAACGCCACACATCGAGCAGGCACGGCGTATCGACGATGGTGAGCCCCGGAATGCGTCGTAGCGGGTCGATAGCGTGTAGCTCCCAGTAGGAGCGCGACGACTCGTGATTGCCGAGTAGCTGAATCCAGGGCACATCGCGTGAGGTAGCCGCCTCGATGACTTGCCGCGCAAGGCCGAGTTCGGTTGGCGTCGGCTTAGGAGAGTTCAGCAGGTCGCCGCAGGAAACGACCATCGCGGCACCGCGCGCCAGTCCGTCATCTACGCAGAACTTGGCGCAACGGAATCGGTCGACCAATCGAGCATTCATCCCCGTGGTGGCATCCAGTTTGCTCCCGGAGGGGGCTAGGTGCTGATCCGCACAATGGAGTAGGATCATGCGGCCCCGCCTTCCTGCTCCTTCAGCCACGCGACGCAGCCGGCGAGCTCCTCGGCGGTGAGGTCATTCGGCGTCTTGACCTCGCGCTCGATCTCCGTTCCGGTCAGCCAAGCCCGGAGGTTGTCGAGCCGGCTTCCGCCGATACGCTTCCGCTCAGTCTCGAAAGCATTGAGCAACGACACCTTGTCAGTGCCGCCGCCTTTGCCTTCCTCGCCCGGCTCATCCCCGGAGGCCTCCTCGGCAGAACCCGGACCCGCATAGCCCTGGGGCGGCCGCTGCTGGCAGTATTTCCCATCCACCTTGCCGGGGCAGGACCAGAAATCGTAACTCTGACCGGCCTTCTCGTGCGTCTCCTTGTAGACGCCGGTCACATGACGCCATGGAAGCTTGTGGACCGGACACTTGTCCGCGTCGGCCAGGGGGATGTCGTTGCTCGCGCCGCCCTCTGCGTCCTCAGTCTCCATGAGTAGCGCGGCCAGTATGCTGTGCCGACGCCCATAGGAGAGGGCTCCGACCGCCCCCTGGGCGGGTTGCGGATACTCCATCAGGCACGGCAGACTCATTGTCTGGGCAATGAACTCTCCGTCCTTGTGCAGCAGCATGATCGTCAGCTCAACCTCGCCGAGCGGGTACTCATCGATCTCGCCTTCCTTGCTGATGCGGCGAACGGTGACGCCGAGGGACTTCGTCCTGCCGGGCAGGTGGATGATGCTGATGCCCTGGGCGGCGAGGACGGGCCGACACCCGTCAAGGATAGAGTTGAGGTCCGCGTACCGCTTGCCGAGGTGCGGGTTCTCCGCTTCACGCTTCACGGGCTCTAGGGCAGCCTGTACCTGGCACAGTGCTGCCGCCAATGTGGTGATCGACTCGCTGCGTTCCATCAGGATCCCTCCAGTCGCGCCGCCTCGAGGTCGAGCGACCCGAAGTCCCCGACCGGCAGCTTGGCTGCGAGGCCCATCTCCACGGTGCCGACGAAATCCCATTGACGGGACGTCTGCGCCGTGCTAGTCTGGGGCCTCGGTGTGTTGTCGTCTCGACCGCTCTGGGAGTGCAATCCCGGGGCGGTTTCGCGTCTACTCCGCATCAGCGCCCTCCTTCCAGTTCACTTGTCCGCTCGGCCATCTCGTCGCCGAGTTCTCCGAATTCCCGCGTCAGGCGCTCAAGCGTCCGCCTTACGGCGAACAGCTGCACCTGGACTTCTGCTGCCAACTGCAATGCTTGCATTGAGTCCGCGGGGCCGCCGCAACCGATCCGGCTCGCATAACCGACTCCTTTCTCGGTCGCCTCGCCCCTCGATCCGTACATCGTCATTGTCCGACCTCTTGGGTCGGCATCTCCGCCACGGCCGCCGGACTCAGGGTCCCGCGACCGACCATCCTCTCCTCGCGTGTCCAGGCGATGTGGAGCACCGCCGCGACCAGACAGACGGCGATCAGCGCCCATGCCGCCGTCACCCGCCAGTCAGACCGCCTGTTCGAACTTCGTACGAGCTTTCGTTCGAAGCGCCTGATCCTCGTGCTTCCGGGAACGGCATCTCCTCGATCTAGCATGTCTTCCTCTCCTACGATCAGTCCATTGCGCCGCAGAATCGGCCCCAGGAGGCCGAGCGCCGACGCAGGGACCCACGCCAGCACCCGGTCTCCCTGTGGGCATCGCACAACCCGGCCGGCGAACCCGTCTGCCGTGGAAGGCTGGTGATTGGGTCCGCCGACCGGGGGCTTCGCTGCCGGGCCGCACGGTTGTGCCAAATAGGCGTCGTGACTTACCTTGCTTTTCGCTTCGTTAGGTTGTGGCGCGGCCCGACTGGTGGGGTCTACAGCATGTCCGGTGCCTCCACGATGGATTCCCGGCGATCGCGGAGGAATGCTCCACTGCGGTCCGCCGAGTGACCGACCAACAACCGCTCCGCAAGAAGCGGGATGATGGCTCCCGCGGACACAGCCGCTCTCAGGGGTCACGCCCGCGGGTCGCGCCGCTGGCCGCAGCGCAAGGAGAAGATCGGGGCCGGTTGATGCCTCTTCCCAGGGGTTGAGTCCGACCCCGCACCGGGCACCGCCCGGTGAAGTGGTAGTGGGGGCACGAGTCGAACGTGCGGCCTCGGCCCCGCTCCGGGACAGGGTCCCGAAAGTAGGATTGCTGGCGCCGCCGGCACCCCGCAGGGTGACCTCATCCGGCGACCCCGATCGAAGGAGGATCTCCGCCGCGCTTTGGCGGGCGAAGACTGGAGTGCTCGTGGACGGACTGGGGCAACATGGAATAGGCATGTAGGCGGGCGACAGAGGGGGGCCTTGCTCGACGGCCGACCGTAGGATGAGGGGATAATCCACGTTTTTCGCGCCTCGGGCGTTCATGGAGCCACCGCCTCCTCCGGCTCCACCGCCTCCTCGGGCTCCACCGGCTCCTCAAACATCTGCCGCAGTTGACAGATCGTGAGTTGCTGCGCCGGCGTCCGGGCGTGCCCCTGCAGGAACAAGCTCAACTGCCCATGACTCAGGCCTAATCGCTCCGCCGCGATGACGATACCGGGACCCCCGTTCGCCTTCTTCATGCGGCGCCGGGCGTTGGCCAGTTCCGTCGCGTTGGCCTTCCTATCATACTCCGCTACCGCCATTCCTTAGAACCTCCGACCGTAGTCTACCAGAAGGGATGTACCATGTCAAGCACTTTTTTTCCCATGTTTTCTCCAGGGCTGTCGCCATCCCGTGCTATGGTGAATTATGGTTTCTACCTATACAGGTTGTGGGGAGAACATGGAAATGATTGCTAGGCTACCAATGTACAACGCAGAGGAGGGAGTCTGCGGGGCGATCCCCCAGTTCTTGAGTTACCTTGAGTCGTACCGCAATCTGGCTCCGTCCACAATTAGAGAATACAAGCTTGATCTCGCCCGCTTTGTGCGCTTCCTGCGCCAGCGGGGACTTCTCGGTATCGAAACAGATACCATCACGAGGGAGATTGTGCTGGAGTATGCCCAAACCCTCACGCAATCGCCCTCGACGGTGCGGCGGCGGCTCTCTACCCTGTCCAGTATGTTCAACTACCTACAAGCCACGGGGAAGGCGGCGCGGAACCCCGTCCGGCTGATACCCCTGCCGAAGCAGCGGAAGACCGTCCCGCGGGCACTGACGGCGATTGAGGTGGACGCTATGATGATGGTGGCGGAGCGGCCCTCGCACAGAGTGGCCCTGTGGCTTCTCTGCGGGACGGGGTTGCGGGCGGCGGAGTTGGCGGGGCTGAGGATGGACGATGTGGACCTGGAGGCGGGCGTCCTGAGGGTGGTCGGCAAGGGCAACAAGGAGCGCATCATCCCCCTGGCGGAGTCCGTCGTCGGTGCGATCCGGCTCTATCTGCCCTACCGTCGTCCCCGCCCAGGGTTCGAGCTGCTCATAGTCAATAGGTACGGGCGGCATTGGACGGCACAGGCGCTCTACAACACCATGCAGCGGTTGGCGGTGAGGGCTGGACTCGACCCCGGCCGTATCAGTCCCCACGCCTTCCGTCACACCTTCGCCACGCAACTTGTGAGGAACGGCGTCGATATCAGGACCGTCCAGGAGCTACTCGGGCACGCGGATCTCTCGACCACGGCGCGCTATCTGTCGGTGGATACGGGGGCGAAGCGGGCCGCGGTGGAGACGCTGAATATCGGCGAGGCGAAGGGCAAGGCAGTAAACCAGGTGCAGGCAGTCGGGGCGGGGAAGGTAAGCTCGCTTTGACTGGGCTGAGGAATAGGCGGGCTGAGGAATGGCGCGGAACGGGTGGTGCCAGAGAGGAGGCGAGGCAGATGGGCAGAGGTCAGTGGGCGGTTGTGCTGGTGCTGATGGTCGTGGCTGCGATGGTGGCTCCGGGATGCGGTGCGGTGCCCGGCCCCACGCCGACGTCGACCGCGTCGGAGGCGGTGCCGATTGAATACAAGCTTGCCTGCATCGAGGCGGGCCACCGCGTAGACCGGAATGACTTTCGGGTCGGGCTGTTCGATGCCTTGCTCGACAGGCTCGAGGCCAAAACGGTCAACAATAGGAGCAACATTGCGGACATCATTGTGAAAACCTCTCAACTTGCAGCGGAGGATGGTATGCCCATCGGCGTGCTCGCCGTGGCCCAGGCCCTCGATATATCAATCCCGCGTGATGCAGCAAGTCTCGACCTGAAACTGGAAGAGGTGGCGGCCGCGTGGCTGGTTCTATACGTGGCTGGAGGGTGATGCCCCCGCTCGGGACGATCGGGTGACGGCGCGGGCGATCGGCGCGGAAGGGACGGCGCCATAAGGGAATCGCTCATGGATCGGAATGACGAGCCAGAAATCGAGATAAGCACAGACCGTGGCTTGTGGGCGGACATCGGCCCGCCGCTCGTCTACGTCACGCCACTCCCCACGTTCTTCCACCGCCAGGACTGCGAGGTCTGCGAGGAGCCGCTGTCCCCGGTTGACCGGCAGGCGGCTATCGAGCGCAGACTGACGCCCTGCCCTGTGTGCGAACCGTAGCCCCGACTCAGGCAGTCAGACGTGCTATAATGTCAGTCGAGGAGGGAAACATGCTTAGGCTTAGAGGAGTTCTGCTGTTGATCTTAGGCGTATTGGCCTTAGCCGGGATGGTGGCGGCCGAACCCGCTGAGATGCCCCTGGTGCTGGTGGCTGATGATCTGCGCGTCACCAACCTCGCCACCGACGGCACCTATCTCTACGCGACGACCATCGATGAACAGCTCGGGCCAGCATTGTGGAGCATGAGCCTCCGTATCCTCGATGCGAGCAGCCCCACGGCGCCAGCGGAGATCGGCCGCGTGGCCGCTGCCGCGAGTAGAGGGGGCATGATAGTCAATCCGCCCGACGCGTTTCTCGCATGGAGCACCGTTGCGGGAACCACCATCATTCATGTCGATATATCCGACCCGACTGCCCTGGTTCTGGGCTACGGCTGGAGCTTCGGCGGCTCCATGGGCTTTCCCCATATGGCATTCACGGACGACGGGAAGACATTCGTGGCGACAGACAGTACCGATCTCCTGATCTTCCCGCTATCGGATACGTATACCCCGTTCTTCCACCTTGACGTCTGGGACGGGCTCATTGACGACCTGGCAGTAGTGGGGGATGTGGTGTTCGCGACGGAACTCGTCTACGTACAGGATGGTGGCTGGGATGGCCTCTGGCAACTCGATGCCGTGGACATAAGCAATCCGCTCGAACCAACAATGACCAGCACTCCTGGCGTTCCCTATGAGATTGGGCCGATGGCCGTCAAGGGGAACACCCTGTATATGCTCGACCAGAACGCCGTGCTCCACCTCTGGGATGTGTCGGCACCGACGTCCGCGGCGCCGACGCCCGCGGCTCTGACCAACACCACCATCGATCTCGACGCGGACCCCTTGTGTGCCGTAGGGATTGACGGCGTGAACGGCGATTACATGGTCGCCCGACTGGGTGACCGCGGGCTGAGGCTCCTCGACGTATCAGGGCCCACTGCGCCGGCGGTGATCGCGACCTACACCCCGCCGGCTGACAAAGACGAACGATTCGTCGCGGCAGTTTGCATTCCCCCCTACGTCTATGCTGCTGTTGCCGTCCTCCTCGGGCCCGACGTCGGGCAGGTATCTACCGCAGAAGCAGTCTTCGATGACGCTGGCCCTCTCGTCCGCTTCCGCGCCATCTCCGCCTTCCTCGATATGCCACTTAGCCACTGGGCGCAGGCCGAGGTCTGGGCCTGCTCGCACGCGGGCATCGTCGGTGGCTACCCGGACGGGACCTACCAACCCAGCGCGACAGTCACGCGGGACCAGATGGCGGTGTACGTGGCGAGAGCGATGGCGGGCGGCGATGCCAACGTGCCCGCCGACCCGATGACGACCAGCTTCGACGATGTGCCGGTGACTCACTGGGCGCACCAATACGTCGAGTATGCTATCTCCCATGATGTGGTGCGCGGTTACGATGATGGTTTCTATCGTCCGGCGGAAGACGTGGATAGAGGGCAGATGGCCGTCTACGTTGCCCGGGCCCGCGGTTGGGTTGCGATCGACGACGACATGACGACGGCGCCACAGGTGTTCCCCGACGTGCCCGCAGCGTTCTGGGCCGGGACAGCAGTGCAGGCGTGTGTGGCGCATGGGGTTGTGCAGGGGTACGACGACGGGAACTACTACCCGGCAAACATCGTGACGCGAGATCAGATGGCGGTGTACGTGGCGCGGGCGTTCGGGCTGTAGGCGAAAGCGGAGGCCCGCGAATCCAATTGCACTCGAAGCTGTTGCCGCATTGGAGACAGACCTTGATGCTCATTTAGTTTCACGCGATAGACGCTGGATGGCGTCGGCATTCCGCCGGTCCGGTTTTGCCCCTCCCTGCTCCCATAGGCAGACGGTGGAGTAGCCGACGCTGAGTCGTTCCGCAAAGCCCGCCCTCGTCAGCCCGAGGCGTTTGCGGAGAGCCTTGATTTGTTCGGGGGTCCAGTGGGTTACTTTGTCGGGCATGAGGTCTCCTTCTCGTCGGGTAGTTTCTGCACATTCGCCCCACAGAACAGGTCCCCGCAGGTCCAGCGCACGCCAAGCGCGCTCGGGTCCTGGTAGAGTTCGTTACCATCCCAGACCTTCTTACAGGCGACACATCGGAAACGTCCCTTCGGTTTATCGGGCATGGTTCTCTCTTTCTCCCCCGCGCGGCTAGGATTCGTCTTCGGCAACGACCGGCTGCACCTGAATCGTGCAACCCCAGGGCGTGACTTCGTGGTCGACTACGCCGATATACTCCATGTCGTTCGCTTCGCACCAGTCGCGCACTACCTGTGTCGCGAGCGCGGTGCCGACCTCCCGCGACTCAGCCTCTTCGTCTTCGCCAGGGATGTTCTCGCCGTAGATGTGCAGGCGATGCTCGCCGCCGGTCTCGAAGTGGTTCGCATAGACGATCAGGTCGCGTTCCTCAATCGTCATCCACTCCTGCGGCGCTTCCGAGTCAAGCTTGCTCTCTTCCATCATCCGCTCCTCGCGCTCTCGCGCTGTCTCCCGCCCCACCCCACCAGGACCGGCTCACGCGGCCGCTAGTGCCTCGGCGTCCTCATGGACTGCATCGGCGCAGAAGACGCAGGAGGTCGGGCTGCACCCCTCCCGGTCATCGTAGTAGTGGCGGACGGCTTGGGCCGCTTCCGCCGCGGTCGCGGCCAGAGAGGAGAAACTTCCGAAGATATCCTCTATGGCGCTCACTCGAAACTTGTTTCCTACTCGCTCAATCTGTATCATCGTTCTCTCCCTTCGCGCCTCTCGGCGCTCGTCTGACTTTCCGACGCTGCTGGCTGGGGCAGGAGTCAGGCTATGCGGGAATCAGCAGCGCCTTGCCCAGCTCCGCCATCGTCTGCGTGACCGCCAGCCGTAGGGCCAGCGAGACTGCGGGGTCCCACTCGGCCGCCTCTCCACCCAGGGCGCGGTAGATCGTGGTCGCCTCGTCGAGTGTGAGAATGCCAGAGGCGTGCGCGTGGCTCTGCCACTTCTGGTAGATAGGGCCCTCGCCCGGGGTCAAGTCGGTCGTCTGCTGAAACGCCGCCAGCTCAGCCTCCGACTTCCCCTCGAGCAGCTCCCTGTACCGCTCTGCCGCTGCCAGGATCCGGTTTGCCATTGCTCTCTCGCTCCTCGGGCATTCGCCCGTCGTCTGTCCTTCCGGCTCTGCCCGCCCACCGCGCGACGGGCAGAACGAGGGGACAGCCTACATCTCGAACGCGGCCACCTGCCTGGGGTCGCTGACGACTTCCTCGATGGAGACGGGTCTGTCAGTCACTTCGTCAATGAGGCGCTCGATCTCGATCTCGACCTGCTTCCGGGTCGGGTTGGTGGGGAAGCACAGCACCCACTGCGGACTGCCGACCGTCAGGCGGCCCTCGTCAACCTCGCGGAGCATCGCCTGCATCATCCCCGCCCTGTCGAACGGGATGGTGCGGCTGATCGGCCTGAAGCCCTGCGGCTTGCCTTCGTCTCTCTCGCCGTTGGTGCAGCCGGTCACGGCCGCCTTCTCCCTTCGGGCTATTGCCCATAAGCCTTGATTCCGCCTCTGCCAGCGCGCACCCAGGATTGTGCTGCTCGTACACGGCGACGAGGTACGGGTGACCGTCGAATTCTCGCCGACGCCAGATGGCCGTATGGCTGCAGTGGGGACAGCGGCGAGACTTTGCCTCCCGGCCTTCTCGCTGGTAATGCCGCGCCTTCATCGCTCTCTCGCTCCAGCCTGCTGCCTGTTTCGGACGACTACGACGACGGTGAGGTAGCTCTGCTTCGGCCAGGCTCGGAACTCGTCATGCACTCGCGGGTCCTTGTAGCTCTCCAGCGTCCGCTCCGGCTCCTCGGACATCTCGACCACCAGCTCCGGGTATCGGCTCTCGACCGATCGCTTGAAGTCGGCGAAGCGACGGGCGATGCCCGACTGGATCTTGTAGAAGTAGCTCGCCTTCAGCAGGTACACCATCTCGAACGGGTCGCCGTGCTCATCATCTCGTTGCCGCTTCAGGTCCCAGCCGTTGTCCTCCCACTGTTGGTCTCTCATCATCGTTCGGAGGTGCCGGTGGACTGTCGGCTTGCGGAGTTCGCCCTCGGTGTCCATCAATCTCGACGTCATCACTGTCATCGCTCTCGCTCCCCTTTCGCTCTCTCTCAGTACCGCCGACTTGGCTGCACCTGGATCGTCAGGTACACGTCCTGGTCGCCCTCGAGCTTGACGACGATTCCCCGGTCCCTCGTCATCACGTGCGCTTCCTCGAAGGTCCTCTGGCCGAGGATCCTCGGCATCCCTTCGATCGGCTCGCCCGAGTCGATGGCGTTGTCGAAGAGGTCCATCAGCACCTGCTCCATCGCTTCCGGCTCGATCTCGGGAGATTCCATCTCGTCCTGCTCTTCCAGCTTGCTCTCGGGCATCGCTCTCGCTCTCCTTTGGGCTGTGGTCCGTTCTTTACTACAACTATAGTACCATAGTTAGTACCATTGTCAATAGGGGCACAGAAGAAAAGTCCCTTTTTTGTCCAAAGTGGGGCCATGCGCGAAAGCCGCGAGAATGCGTTGTGTGGTGGGATAGGCGGCGAGGGGTGTGGAGAGAGGGTGTGGGCTCGAGAGCCGCAGGGGGAATGCGTGGTGCGGCGGGCAGCCCACGAAAGCCCGGGGAGAGAGTGCGGACCCGACCGGTGGCTGGGGCCGATCGGGTCCGCGTGTGGCGGAGGCACGAACTGAGCAGAGGCTACGGCCTCAGGACGTTCACTCCAGCCGCTTCGAGTAGACGACCATGACGGCACTCGGGCCAAGCCCGAAGCCGAGCTGGGAATCAGGCGCCATCGGTTTCCCTGTCAGCGCGGAGATACTGGGCTCGGGTCGATAGTCCATAGTCAGCAACCCACTCGGCCCGACCCCCTTCACATAGGCCCCGCCGAGGCGTAGCTGCCATTGCGTACCATTGGCGTACACCGGTAGACTCGCGCCGAAGTCGACATCATCAGCACTGATTCCGCCAAACAGGATATCGACGCGCGATGCACCGAGCGCGTACTGCCCGAGGTCCAATAGGAATCGGTCGATGTCGTCGACGCTGCGCGGGGGCGCCAACGTCTCCGGTGGCTCGATCGGCAGGAGCTTGACTCCCACATCGAGGTAGCCACGCGCCGGCTCGCTACCCCACGGAACGACAACAGCCGGCCCTGCCCCGAGTTCGCCCAGGGGCATGTCGAGGACCGCGGCTGCCGGCGCCGCACACCATGCCAGCATTCCAACCATTGCCAGGATTACGAAGTGTCTCAACTGCATCTGCTTCTCCTTTTGGGCGGTGTCCCGCCCGAATTATGGTATCGGTACTGCTGTCGCCGTCACGTCTACGGTGTGCGGTATGATCTCCGTCCGCACGACGTTACTCCACACCGTCACCTCTGCCCCGGTGTAGGGGTCCGTGTACGTCATCGAGGCGACGTTCTCGAGGTATTCCGGTTCACTGGATGGGGTCAGGTGCTCCGAGATAACGAAAGGAGCGGTCGAGATACACCGCCATCTGCCCCCGGTCAACGGGCCACTCGGGATGATAGGTGCCGTCGCCGTAGCCATTGACAATCCCGCGCCGGTATACCTCGGCAATCTCAGCCGCCGCCCAGTAGTCAGCCGGCACGTCCAAGAATGGCCCGCCGTTCTCCATGAGCGACAGCAGCACCAGTCTCCCCTCCCCGCTCGCCGGATAGGGCGACTTGACTGTGCCACTCACCCACACCGGGACGCGGCCGGGTAGCGAGGGCCAATAGCGCGGGGTCGCACTGGATGGATCGTCAAACCGCCCCTGTTCTGCCGACCACTGCCAGGACACGCCAAGCTGACTCGACTCGCCCAAAGCGACCACGAGCGGCACGGCGGTTGCCTCGATGGTGATCGTGTGGGACTCGGAGAATACGACCACCGGCACACCCCCCGAGCCGTGGATACCAGTATCATCGGAACAGGTGGCAGTCACCGTCAACGTCACAACCACGTCCGCCCCGGTCAGGTTCTCCTTGGGGGTGTACACGGGATTCCGCAGGGCCGCGTCGGAGAAGGTCCCGCCCGCCCCGCCATCATCCCAGAGGAACGTGAGCGGGTGCCCATAGCGACATACATCCGTGTCTGTGCCGCACTGCCACTGCTGCCCCGCGAGCGCCCACCCTGGCCCAGCGCACAACGCTAGAACCACTGCTACGATCACCGCTGCTACAACCACTACTGCGACCCATGTCTTCATGTCTTCCTCCGTGCTGCTATCACTAGCCCTTCTGCACCCTCGTGTCCGTCACGAACTTGACCCGCCCCTCGCGCAGGTCAGCGAGGAAGGAGCGCACGTCGCTGACGCAGGCCTGGAGCTCCTGCGTAGCGTTGCTCGCCCGCGTCCCTACGCGGATGCCGTGGTCTATGGCCCCGCGGAAGGCCTGCGCCAGCGCCCTGAACTCCTCCGGCACGCTCTCCACCGCCGCGTCCAGGTCCTTGATGAGTTCGGTTTCGGTCACGTCATCGGCAATCTGCCCGAGCTTCCCGAGCAGCTCGTTCGCCGCGTCGATGGCCGCGTTCGCCCCGTCCACATCTGCGGCCGCGAGCTTCTCCCGCGCCTCTCCCATGAGTCGCTTTGCGTCTCCGATTGCGCCCACCTCACACCTCCTTTGTCAACGCCTTGAGTATCGTCGCCACGATCCGCCAGTCAGTACACTCGATGACGACAGGGGCATTGTCTCCGAGCTTGGCGGCCTCGCGGCACAGTTCGTGGTTGTCGTCGATGTAGATGAGGCAGCCGGCGGAGCGCCGGACCCCCGCCATCTTGAACTCGCACAGGTCCATGCCCGGCGGCCGGCAGGTCAGCGAACTATACTCGAAGCAGTTCTGCGCGAGCCATTTCTCGGTGATCTGGCGGCTGGACTCTAGGCGGCCGGTCCGCAGGTCTACCGTGAAGCCGAGCGCGCGCAGACGGTGAATCCACTCACGGGCGAGAGTGTCCGGGACCGCCTCTCGCATCATCCGATCCGCGACGCCGACAGCGCGCAGACCCCACCAGACCGCTTTCCCGAACGGCCCGATCCCGCCGAAGCGCGAGAACTGGTCTCGGGTCAGCACGCCGTCACAATCGAATACGACGCTGCCGGGGGTCATGGCCTTGCCTCCCGGTACACGTACAGCTTCCGGTGAGATGGATGGAAGCGGACCGTCTGCGCTCCCAGCGCCCGCGCCAGCATCCCGACCGGCGCCACCACCTCGCCGCGCACCACGCGGGCCGCGTCGCTGAGCACGACGTCATCCACCACGACTTTGTAGGTCAGCGTCCCCAGGCTCATCGACTGCACGGCCTCGAAGTGCATCGGGTCGGGTGCGCCCCAGTCCTGGCCAGCCTCAAAACCGAAGCGGCGGAATGCCTCGACCAGGCGCGCATCCTGCTTCTTCGGCGAGCCGTAGCCGAAGGTCCGAGCGTTCACATCCACGGCTATTCCCCACGAGTGACGGGACAGCGCCCGCTGGGGATTCCAACTCATGTGCCGCGGCACAAAGCAGCCGTCGAACGTGTTGACGAGGTGGGAGAGTCCGTCATCGCGCAGCCCCACGAGCACCCCCAGGAGCTGGTCGGCTATCGCGTAGTGGCAGCGGATCTTCCGCACCGCCAGCCCGCCGCCCGTCCGCAGCGGGAACGGCGGATCGACGAGAGCGATGTTCTCCGCGACCCAGTTGCCGCCGATCACGACACGGCCCTCGAGCGAGGAGTGGTCGCTCCATGCGAAGTCGCCGAATAGCCCAGTGATCTTCTGCGCGGGCAGCGGCATATCAGTGTTCCTCAGCCTCACCATTGAGCAGACCGCCCGTGTGCACGATGCAGGGACGTTGCTCCAGGGCGCGGCAGAGCTGGCGCATACTGCGCGAGTTGTCAGCCATCGCCTCGGACTGCTGATTCACCAATCGCTCGTACCGATCCGCGGTCTCTGTCCGCTCCAGGCGACTCGCCGTCCCTATCTCCGACCGTTCCTCGCGACCGGCCTTGATCTCGTCGGTGAACGCGCCGGCTATCTTCCGCACGTACCAGAAGAACGCGCCGATCAGCGGCACCAGCAGGAGCGTGATCACGATCACGATCAGCCCCATCGGTCCGTATTCGAGCAGTCCCTGTGCGTCGGTTGGCGTCATGGTTGTCTCCCGTGGTGTGATGGCGTCTGCTACTCCGACTGCCTCGGTGTTGGCTCCAGAGCTCCGTCAATCAGCGCTCTGACGTAGTACCGTACGGTGTCCAGGAAGCGCGGACCGTTCGCCTTGTAAGCCGCTTCGAGCACCTTCACATCATCAGCCGTCACGTCGAACGGACCTGACTGATGCTTGTGAATCCGCAGGGCAAGGTCGATGGTCGCCGTTGGATTCTCTGACATATGAGCCTCCAGCAGCCGCACGAGCGACGACCGTAACGTCAACGGCTCCAGAATAAGGCTTGGTGCGCCGCACTCTGGACAGACCCGCCCGCCCCTGTCTGGCTTCGCGTTGGACAGAGCATCCCCGCTCGGACTCCTGAGCTGAACATCCCACTCCTGTGCCTCGAACTGCATCATAGAGCCTCCTTGCTTCCCTCGTTGTAGTTTGCGTCCCCTACGGCACCATCTCTCCTGTGGGTTCCTCGTAGTCTCCGTCTGGCAGGTCTGCCGTCGCCTGCCCGCACTTAGCCAGCGCCTCTGCCAGCGTTTCTTCTCGCCCAGCATCATAGCGGCTCAGAAGTTGCGTGATCAGCACACGAAACTTCGCATCATCCATGAGCGCCTTCAGCCCACGGAAGAACGCGCCAGGTCGGTTAGCCAGTTCCTCTCTCGCCTGGTGAATCACGGCATCCGCTTTCGATGGTGCTTCATAGGCTTTCATGGCGGCTCCTCAGAAGAATGATGAGTTCTTAGCCTGTGCGGTTGTCAGGATGG
>Ga0307379_10002863_pt1 | contig 25223 bp, 24 predicted proteins | sample UN2MG_FD_202237 | JGI IMG/M metagenome (GOLD analysis project Ga0307379, IMG submission 202237) | Soil microbial communities from Risofladan, Vaasa, Finland - UN-2 | ecosystem: Environmental > Terrestrial > Soil > Coastal area > Acid sulfate soil | place: Finland: Risofladan, Vaasa | collected...
TCTTTCTGGTGACCGGTGGCTCCGCGCTCGGGCCGGCACAGGCCATGGCCGCCGAACTGAGCGATTTCCGTTGGGAACGCCGTCCACTGCTGCTGTTCGCGCCCGCGGAAAGTGATTCACGACTCGTTGAAACGATGCGCCGAATAGAGGCGAGCCGGTGCGACTTCGTGGATCGCGACATGGTGCTTGGCCGAATCGTCAGCGAAGGCACCAGCACCCTTGATGGCCACGTTGTCGACACCGAACAGGCACGACGGTTGATGTCAGAGTTTGGGATTGGCGCGGACAGCTTCAGCGCGGTGTTGATCGGCAAAGACGGCGGCGAGAAGCTGCGCGTCACCGACGTCCCGGATCTGCAGGCGATCTACGCCGTGATCGACGGCATGTCGATGCGGGCTCGCGAGACGAGCGCTAATCCAAGCCGGTGTTGATGGCTGGTCGCAACCGTTTACGACGAGTCTTCCGACCCAAACGGGCGCTGAATCGCGGTGTCGGGGGCCGGCGATAGCATCTGTCTCATCGGGTGGGGATGATGTCAGGCAAGGCGCGGTCGTAATGCGAAGAAGCGTCTTATCGAGACCCTCGGCGAAAAGAATGTCATGTCTGTGTCGCATTGCCGTCTGAGACCGACGTCGCAATCCACGAGAGCGGACCGGGTCTAGCGGGTCTGGGCCGCTACCGCTCTTCGTCGGCTGATCTCGTGGACGACGGTACTGATCACCGTGAGAACCACCAGTGGCGTGATGAACCACAGCATCACCGTGGTGAAGCCTTGCAGAATCGGGCGTTCCGCCGCTGCCAGCACGGTGTAGAGCAGATAGGAGACGTACAGAGTCACGAGCAGCCCACCCTCCCAGCGCGCGATCACCGAACCGGTGAAGGCGAGCGGGAGCAGCACCGCAGAAGCGGCGATCATCAGCGGGATGTCCAGGGCCAAAGCGGACTCCGGCACCGGCAGCCCGGTCGGGGAAATCATGGCGGCCAGACCTGCGACCGCACCGATGTTGAAGATGTTGCTCCCCACCACGTTGCCAACCGCCAAGTCCCGCTGCCCGCGGCGCACCGCCACAATCGACGTGGCCAACTCCGGCAACGAGGTTCCGATGGCGACCACCGTCAGGCCCACGATCAAGTCACTGACGCCGAACGCCGTCGCGATTCCGGTGGCGCCCTTGACCAGGATGTTGGCACCGACGACCAGCAGTGCGATCCCGATGAGCACAAGCACCAGATCGCGGCCGATGGAGCCGCCGCGGGCCTCCACGTCCTCCACGGCCTCCGTCATCGTGTCCGCGCTTTTCTTGGCGGTGTGGCCCACCCGGCCGGCCGACGCCGTCGCGATCGATGCCCCCGGGCCGCGCAGGTCGTCGACGTGGCCATCCCGCCTACTGAGGATGATGGCGACAGCGATGTAGAGAACCAACAGGACCAACAGGATCAGGCCGTCCACCCTGCTGAAACCGCCGGCGATGGCCAGCAGCAGGAAGAGGATTGAAAACGCGGCCATGAAGGGAATGTCGACGCGAACCAGTTGAACCTTGACGAGCAGCGGCAGGATGATCGCCGAGGCCCCCAGGATCATCAGGACGTTGGCGATATTGCTTCCGACCACATTGCCGACCGCGAGACCGGGCTCACCGCCCATCACCGCGCCGAGCGTAACCGCCAGTTCCGGTGCCGAGGTCGCGAAGGCGACGACGGTCAGACCCACGACCAAGGACGACATCCCGATGCGTGTGGCCAGACCGGAGGCTCCCCTGACGAGCAGCTCGCCACCTGCGACGAGGAGCACCAGCCCGAGGAGGATTCTTCCAATGTCCAGCAGGTGCATCGCCGCAGTGTAGGAGAAACGGGCAGATCACATGTTTTAAATCGGCGTGCGCCTACCCCGGTGCGGGTCCGGCGGCCCCGACTAACCTGGGACCGTGGCTGATCCCGCGAATTGGATGGGCCACCCGGGACCGCGACAAGCCCGCGTCACGTCGGACAGCGGAACGGCTGGGCGGGCCAGCGGAGGTGGAAGACGTATTTGTTCCGCTGGGGTGCTGAATCGCGCTTCGGTGTCGCCGTGATTTCTCAGGTCTGGGTCTCCAGTTGCTTCGTCGCGTCGATCCCCTGACCCACCGCGGCGGTTTCAGACGCGGCCGGACCGTCGAGGACTGATTTTCGTCGGACCCCGGCGATAACCTGTTGATGTAGGGCAGCGCGACGACACCAACGTCGGACCCCTGAAACCCTAATTTCGAAGGGGGATTTTCCTAACCATGAGGCTGTGGACGTACTTCGCCGACAGTAACCAGGCCCTAATCCGTGTCCCGGCACCGCCCGCTAAAAAGAAACCGGCACAACGGTATTGGGGTGAAGGAGAGTGGCTTTCCCGTGACAAATTCTGCGGAGACTGGTCCGAAGATCTTGACCGGGGTTACCGTCAGATCAACCCTGAAGAGATGCCGGAGATCGGGGCACACATCGACGCCATGCCGGGCGGCGTCTTCCGAGATAGGTCGCGGTTCTGGGAGGACCAAGCCCACCGCTGGTCGATAGAACTGGCACGCAGCCGCGCCGACGAACTGGACGCCGATACCGGAGCCAACTCGTCACACTGGACGGTGCAAAGTTATTTCAACGATGTCCACGAACTGGAGCGGCTGAGGGTGTTCCTGGGCTAGCTCAAGTGCCACCCGGACGAGGCCGCAACCCTTAATCGCCGGCTGCTCGAGATCGTCCTCGAAGACACCCGCAGCCGGATCCAAACCAACCTCGAGTTCTGCGAAACAGCCCTCTGGCGTCAGTGATCCGCCGACTCAAATCACCGCCTGCGCATCGCCCACTGCTCAGCACTGGCGACGCTCCCCTCAACCCGATACGCGACCTTATGTGTCATGTCCAGCCGGAGGCGCCGCGTCGCAACTCGAAAAACTAGCTTCTAGCTCCGATTTTGTGGTGGTCCCGGCTGGGATCGAACCAGCGACCTTCCGCGTGTGAAGCGGACGCTCTCCCACTGAGCCACGGGACCGGCGGGCACCCCCTGCGGTGGCGTCTTGCCGGGGACGCAGATTAACACGGGGCCGCATTTCCCCTGTATGTGGTTGTCGCGGCCGCCGAGTGGGGATTTGTGCGGGTTCCTCTCGGTGGACTATTGTCGGATTCCGCAGTGGGCGACGATCTCGCCCGCAGCTCGCGGATGTGGCGCAGTTGGTAGCGCATCACCTTGCCAAGGTGAGGGTCGCGGGTTCGAATCCCGTCATCCGCTCGGAAAGGTGCGAAACAGGCACAAACCCCGACGGTGGAGTGGCCGAGTGGTGAGGCAACGGCCTGCAAAGCCGTGCACACGGGTTCGATTCCCGTCTCCACCTCCGATTTACGCCCGGCGCGATTAGCTCAGCGGGAGAGCGCTTCCCTGACACGGAAGAGGTCACTGGTTCAATCCCAGTATCGCGCACCAAGTGTTTGTGCCGCTCGAAGGATCAGCGCGGCACTGAATCGATGTTGCCGTAGCACGGCGCTCCCCAGAGGCCACGCTCCGCGTTCTGTGCTTCCTGCTGCGCTGCAGCGATCGCCGGATACCGGTCGACCGGATCGCCGTCGTAGATGTAGGCCAGCGCCATTCCGGCGCGCACGACCTCAACGGAATAGTCCCAGCCGTCAGCACGGACGAGGTAGGCAAGCGTGCGCCCGTAGCGGTCGGTGGAATCCTGGGTCGGATCGGTCTGGACCGCGACCTGCTGGCCAAGCACGTTCGCTTTAGCGAACGCCGTCGCCTCGGGTCCAAAACACCCGACGGTGTATCCGGGTTTTTTTGTCTCGGGAGTGTCGATGCCGAGCACGCGGATACGGAGGCGCCCACGAACCACGTCACGCACGTCAATGGTGTCGCCGTCGACCACCTTCAGCACGACCGCCGTGGCCGCGACTGGATCAGCGCGCGGTGTGCCCACCGGAGCGGTGAGTAAGAGCAGAGCGACCGCCAGTGCGGCGATTAGCCAGCGTAGGACTCGCACGCCACCCCGTCGCCGTCTCGATCGCCGTCGGACCAGTAAGCGTCGTCACCCACAAGAATATCGGTGTCGCCGGCCTCGCGGGCCTCGGTGCAGTTGGCGTACACCGGCCCGGGCTCTGCCGCCGCCACCGGAGTCACGCCCATCGCGATACCAGCGGCCACACTGACAAGTGCGATGAGTTTCATAGGGCCCCCCGTGACCACTATGGCCCCTACCGCCATGTCCCTGCTGGGTTTACGGGTGTTTAGTCCCGGCTTCGGGGGGACAGACCTACACACCGGCGCGCTGGGCTGCCCAGGATCGTCGCCGAAATCCCCGGGGCCTGGGCCGACGCCAGCGGGTCTTAATCCTCTGAAATCAGCCGGTAGACCGCATATCCCGCAAACCAGGTGATCACTGCGGCGCAGATGACCAGAAGGGCGTCGAAAAACAGTTTGATCATCATCGTCCCCTATCCACGCGCGGCCATCGATATTCTAACGCGCACCTTGGCCCGGCATGGACACCCCTGCGCGCCCTCGCCCGTCGGGCGGCACACCTCGGCCCCGTTGATAGTCCGCGGTTGTAAGAGTTGAGGGCTGAGCCCCGTCGGCGTGCAGGGGTCCAAAGGCTCTGTTGCTGAATATCAGCGAGGTCCATGCTGACGGCAGACGCAGTGGCCATCGACTGGCGATACCCAGGACCCCGGACAATCGGATGCGCCTGAACAGGCCAGGGATGATGACAATGAGCCGATCCCGATGAGTAAACGGAAAGCCGCAATCCTGGCGGCCAAACTACGCCACCCGGCCGGCAAGGCGATTCCGCCTAGTCCGGAAGTACGGCGATGGGCGAAAGTGGAACTCGAGGACCGATTCCGGGCAGGCCATGACGGTAGTTACTACAACTAGACAAGTCCCGGCCACGCGCACCCGAGGTCTATTGGCACTAGTCGCCAGCGGAAGACGGCAATAACGTCTAGGAGTCTAGGGATTGGAGACCTCCGATGAGGCCCAGCGTAATATTCGAAATCGATTGCCGGAGAACGGCTTTACCACGGTGGGCCCCCATCGGCGCAGACTTCAGCCGTTGCGATCGCCGGGTGAAATGACGATCATCGCGGCTATCGCTTTGACGGCCGGTCTCACCGCACTCGCCGCACTGGCGGTCTTCGTCTACTTCGGAGCGTACTGGCGCATGGTGTGGCGTCAGAACCGGCGCGGAGAAGCAACCACTCTTAGACAAACCATCAACATCGACACGGTAAGGACGCCCGATGATCTCGCTAGGAATCATTCTCCTCATTCTCGGATCCGTGTTTAAGATTTCGATCCTCTGGTCCATCGGGATCGTGCTTCTGGTGATCGGCGCGGGTTTCATGGTCCTCGGGGCCCTGGGCCACGCCGTCGGCGGCCGCAGTCACTACTACTGACTACGAGAACCCGCAGCGACGCGCCAAGGCCGCCTTCCACACTTCCGCCGCGACATGGTGGATCATCAAGGAATGGCCGGCGGCACCGCGGCTTTACCCACCATCGACGAGGGCAACAACGTCCCCGCCCCTAGGACCGCGCCCCACGGCCCGCATCTGCGGAATTCGATGCTCGCAGGTGGCGCGTGAGCATCGCCCCGGAGGTTCGCGACTGGCTGGCCGCGCTGGAACTCGCCGAAGCCGTCGCCGAACGCAACACCACGAAAGTGGCGGCGGTCTATGCGGATGCCATGGCCACCGATCCGCCGCGTCTACTACCGTTGCTTCAGGCGTTCGTCAATGTCGCCGCACCCGACCGGGATCGGATTGCCGAACTACGCCGCAAAGTCGATCTGGTGGTTTTCGAGGAGATCACCGACGGATTGAACCGCTGAGTCTCGCCTGAGCCGCCACGGCGGCGACGAGACCGCGGGTTGGGCAGGTCAGCCTGGATCGATCAGTCCCGTTCCCAGAGGCAGTTGCCGGCCAACTCCAGATAAAAAAGCTTGGGCGCCATCGCCACCTCCAGGGGCTGCCCCGGCTCCCCTTCGCTGAGTTGAGGGGTTGATAAAACTCCCGCTTCGACCACCGTCTCCTGCTGGGCTCGGCACACCGTCTCGGAATCCCGCGGGGTGGCAGTCCAACGCCCGGAGGAGAGATTCGGGTTGCGCATGCCCTGCCCGTGCAGGGTGATCACCGGACCGTAACTAAGCCAGGTGTCGTTCGGCTCGAAAGGCACCGGCGCAGCCGCCCAAGCGTAACCGGCGGCGCCTTCCTGACACGTCACGTAGGTCCGCTCGTCGGAAAGCAACGTCATCGCATCCGCCAGGTCAGCCCCGCAAGGCGCCTGCAATTGCGGCGCGACCACATCGGCGTGGGCGAATCCGGGCGCCAGCACGGCCGCGGCGGCCAGAGCCAGCGAAACCAACCGGAACCGCTTCATCCCACACTTCCCACCTGTCACGTCAACCTCGTCTGTCTCACAGAATACGACGTCAATGCGACGACCGAAAGAGCCCCGGCGATCCCCTGCTCAGGCGTAGAGCTGGTCGATGCTGTCGTGGAAGCCGTCGACGACCGATTTGCGTTTGAGTTTGAGGCTGGGTGTCAGGTCACCCGCCTCCACCGTGAGTTCGCGGTCGATGATTGAGAACCGTTTGACCTGTTCCCAGCGGTTGAGATGGTTATTGAGCTGGTCGACGTAACCGCTGATCATCTCGCGCGTTTTCCCGTCGCGCGCGATCTCGCTGAACAATTTGTCGCCCAGTCCGTTGTCGGCGGCCCAGCCCATGAGTGCCTCGGCTTCCAGGCCGACCAGTGCCACACAGTAAGGCTTGCCCTCCCCATAGACGATGATCTCGCTGGCGTAGGGACAGATCGCCTTGAAGTGGGCCGAGACCGCCGACGGCGCGACATATTTGCCCTGCGAGGTCTTGAACATGTCCTTCTTGCGGTCGGTGATCCGCAAGAAACCCTCAGCATCGAGTTCGCCGATGTCCCCGGTGTGAAACCAGCCCTCGCCGTCGATCGCCTCGGCGGTGGCGTCCGGCAGACTGTGGTAGCCGTCCATCACGCCGGGACCTTTCATCAGGATCTCGCCGTCGTCGGCGATCTTGACGTCGGTCTGCGGCATCGGCCACCCGACGGTGCCGAACCGGTAGGCACTCGGCCGGTTCAGCGTCGAGGCCGCCGAGGTCTCCGTCAGTCCGTAGCCTTCCAGGACTACGACGCCAATGGCGTCGAACCACTGGGCGATCTCACGGTCGAGGGCGGCCGATCCGGAGATGAAGAACCGAAGTCGTCCCCCGAAGCGATCCCTGATCTTGGCGAACACTAACCGGTCGGCGAGTTTGAACTGCGCGGCCAGCGCCGCCGAAGGCCGCTGGCCGGACTGCTTGACGCGCGACGTCTCCAACCCGACCTTGACCGCCCAGTCGACCAGGTGTTTCTTGAGACCTGTCTCTTTCGCCATCGTCTCCGAGACCCGGCCATGAACCTTTTCGAAGATGCGCGGAACTGCCCCCATGATGGTCGGGCGGATCACCGCCAGGTTCTCGACGATCTTGTCGACCCGACCGTCGATGACGGTCGGGAATCCGATGGCCAACGGAAGTGCCAACATCACCTTGCCGAATGCGTGCGCCAGGGGTAGCCACACGTAGTTCAGGTCCTTCTCCGAGAGCACTCCGAGGGAATCCATCGCCGCGGCGGTGTAGGTCCACGAATCCTGGGTGAGGCGCACCCCCTTGGGCTTGCCGGTGGTGCCGGAGGTGTAGATCAGCGTGGCCAACTGGTCGGGACGGATGGCGTCGACGCGGTCCGTCACTGCCGTCGGCGACTCGGCAAGCAACTGCTTGCCGCGCTCTTCGAGTTCATTCAGGGTGATCACCCAGTCGCCATCGCCGATGCCGTCGATGACAACGACCTTGTCGACGGCGGGCAATTCGGCGCGGTGGGCGATGAGTTTGTCGACTTGGGTCTGATCCTCCGCGACGACGATCCTGCTCCCAGAGTTCGCGACGATGAAGGCCACGTCTTCAGCGTGGGTGGTCGGGTACACCGTGGTGGTGGCGGCGCCGGCCGCCAAGATAGCGAAGTCGACGACGACCCACTCGTACCGGGTACCTGACGCCAGGGCGACCCGTTCCTCGGGATTGATGCCCAGGGAGATCAGTCCGGCGGCGATGAGCGCCACCCGGTCACCGACCTGCCGCCAGGTAACGCTGGTCCAGCCGCCGTCGTCTGGGTACCGGAACGCCTCGGCTCCCGGCGTGGCGAGGACACGGTCGACGAACATGCGGGGAACCGATGCCGCACGGCCCTCAATCTTGGCGGTATCGGGACGTTCTTGGGTGTTACGCAGGCCTGCCATGATTGGGAGTCTAGGAAACGCGCGACCGGACGGCACGGAAGACCGCCAAAGAGGCGTTGGCCTCAGGGAAGCGCGGGCGGCGGCAGACCCGGCGCCGCGACACAGGTGCGGGTCACCCCATCGGTCAACGTCCCAGGGGGGCACACCGAGACGCACTGAAAGCCCGGCGTCGTCGCGTCCTCGAACTGGCCGAAAGCACAGGTCTGGTCGGCACCCGCCGGTTGCGCGGGCCCGCCTACGATAATGGCACCGACGCCAAGAACGGCGGCGCTCATCACCCACCACACTCTGCCGCGACTCGTCACCATCATTCCTCCCTCCGATGTGCCCTTTGACATGCAGCGTAACGTCGCGTCGCACCGCGATGCGGTTGCCGCGCCGAGGCCAGGATGGCAAGTCCTGACCCGGTGATTCCGGATTGGAGCCCAAATGCAGGTGCGGGTCGACCCCGCGACGGCCGCCGACCTCGTCGAGTTGGCCGACGTCGCTGCCGCGACCTTCCCACTGGCCTGTCCACCCTCCGCGGCGGCCGAGGACGTCGACGCCTTCATCGTCGCTACGCTGTCAGCGAGCAGGTTCGGGGAGTACCTCGCCGACCCGGGTCGGGTTGTCCTTACCGCGACCGACGCCGACAGGGTCATCGGATACACCATGCTGGTCCGCCGCGCCGACATCTCGGGCGTCGACGCCGACGTCCCGCCATCGGTCACACCCCGGCCTGCGGTGGAACTGTCCAAGATGTATGTAATGCCGGACTGGCACGGCAGTGGCGCGGCGGGGTTGCTGATGCGGGCCGGGATCACCTGGGCCGAGGCCGGTGGCGCCCGCGCGGTGTGGCTGGGGGTCAACCAGGGAAACCAACGCGCACAACGGTTTTACCGCAAGCATGGTTTCGGCACCGTCGGCACGCGCACATTCCGGTTGGGCACGAACCTGGAGGACGACTTCGTGATGGTTCGCCCCCGACTCCCCGCGTCGCCGGCCTAAATCGGCCTGGGCCCGGCGTGCGTCAGCGCCAGCAGTCGCGAGGTGGCGCGAAGATATTTCTTGCGATATCCGCCCGCCAGCATCTCCGCCGAGAAGATCGTGTCCAGTTTCGCCCCGGAGGACACCACCGGAATACCGGCGTCGTAAAGCCGATCGGACAGCGCGACGAGGCGCAGCGCGACACTCTGGTCGGTGATTTCCCTGACACCGGTGATGTGCACCGCCGAGACGCCCTCGATCAGGGCCAGATACCGCGAGGGATGCATGGTGGCCAGATGGGCACATAGTGCATCGAAATCGTCGATCGTCGCACCCGGCAGGCGCGCGGCCCGTGCCGTAACTTCAGCGTCGGTAATCGGCGCGGGAGCGGGCGGCAGTCCTCGATGCCGGTAGTCCGCACCTTCGATCCGAACCGTAGTGAAAATACCGGCCAGCGTGTTGATTTCACGAAGGAAATCCTGCGCGGCGAACCGGCCCTCGCCAAGTTGCTCGGGCAGCGTGTTCGACGTCGCGGCCACCGAGACTCCACGCTGCACCAATTGCGAGAGCAGCCGCGAGATCAACGTGGTGTTGCCCGGGTCGTCGAGTTCGAATTCGTCGATGCACACCACCGTGTACCCGGCCAGTAACTCGATGCACTCGACGAACCCGAAGACTCCGGCCAGTTGGGTCAGTTCGCCGAATGCCGCGAACGCTTTGGGGGCCGACTCGGGCAGGTCACGGTAGATGGAGGCCAACAGGTGGGTCTTCCCGACGCCGAACCCCCCGTCGAGGTAGATCCCCACCCCGGGCAGCGGTCTGCGGCCGCCGAACAACTTCTTGCGACCGGACCGTCGACGCGTCGCCTCCGCGCAGAAACTCTGACACGACACCAGCGCCGCGGACTGGGTCGGTTCGCCCGGATCTGGCCGGTAGCTCTGGAAGCTGACGTCGGCGAACGTCGGCGGCGGCACGAGTTGGGCGACCAACCGCTCCGGGGACACCGTGGGATAGCGGTCCACCAGATGACCGGTCATGGGGGCGACTGTATCGACGCGACGGGGATCGACGGACGGGGATCGACGCGACGGGGATCGACGCGACGGGGATCGACGCGACGTGGTGCAATCACCGCATGGGCGACGCCGCAGCCGACGAGCCACGCTTCGCGCTGCTCGATGATGGCGCGCCGGTAGACGACGAACGGCTTTACACGCTGTACGCCTACCCGGAATCGGACCGACCGGTGGTCCGCGGCAACGCGATCATGAGCCTCGACGGTGGTGCGACCATCGGCGGAACCTCGGGCGGACTCGGCGGATCCGGTGACCGGCGACTGTTCGCCGTGCAGCGCGAAATGGCCGATGTGATTGTTGTCGGAGCCGGCACTGCACGGGAGGAGAACTACCGGGGCGCACGGATGACGGCCGGTCAACGTCAGCGCCGGCACCACCGTGGCCAACCCGAGGTGCCGCCCATTGCGCTGGTGACCCGCTCCGGTGTCCTCGAACACGACCTGTCGGTGCTGACCCACACTGAGGTGCCGCCGCTGGTACTCACCTGCGCGGACAGCGTCCACGCCGCCCGCGCGCAGCTGGGATCGGTCGCCGAGGTCATCGACTGCTCCGGCGCCGAGCGCTCCCGGGTGGACCTTGCCGTTGCCCTGGCCCGGCTAGCCGAGCGGGGCCTGCGCAAGGTGCTCAACGAGGGCGGCCCCACCCTGCTGGGCGCCTTCGTCGAAACGGACCTGCTCGACGAGATGTGCCTGACGACGGCTCCGGTGCTCGTCGGCGGTCGCGCGGTGCGGATTACCGTCGGGGCCGCCGACGCGCTGACCCGGATGCGCCGCGCCCACGTCATCAGCGACGCCGATGGTTATCTGTACACGCGCTACATCCGCGCCCACTGAGCGATATCGCCGGGTCGCTACTGTGGTGCCCATGCGTCGGCACGGTCGGATCACGGGCGCGGTCGTCGTCGCCACCGTCGTCTCCGGACTGCTCGCCGGATGCGCGCCCTGGTTGGCAGCTAATCCCCAATTCGCCACCGATTCGGCCCGGAATCCCGACGACGGCCCGACCACCAGCGCCGCGGCCGGGGGTCCACCTGAGATCTTGGCCCCTCGCAACGATCTGGCGTGGCGGGACTGCACCGCCAAGGGATTCGGGGACGCCGGAATCCCCGCGATCCCCGGAGTGGTCATGGAATGCGCCGACTACGACGCCGACCTTGACCCGGTCAGCGGTGCGACCGGCACTCTGAGCATCGGTGTAGTGCGGGCCAGGTCGGTGCAGACACCTCCGGACGCCGGCCCACTGGTGTTCACCACCGGCACCGACCTGCCCTCGTCGCTGCAGCTGCCGGTCTGGCTGGCGCGATCGGGTGCCGACGTGCTCAGGGCGCGACCGATCGTCGCGGTGGACCGGCGCGGGATGGGTCTGTCGAGTCCTATCGACTGCCGCGATGAATTCGACCGGCTACAGATGCGCGAGCAGACGCAGTTCACCGCCGGCGACGATCCGGTGGCCAGCCTGCAGGCGATCACCACGACGGCCACCACCGGATGCACCGATGTGATCGCCCCCGGCGACTCCGCCTACGACAACGCCCGCGCGGCCGAGGATCTGGAGCGACTGCGCAGCACCTGGGACGTGCCCGCGATGGCACTGTTGGGCATCGGCAACGGGGCGCAGGTTGCGCTGGCCTACGCCGGTTCGCACCCCGGGAAGGTCGCCCGGCTGGTCCTGGACTCCCCCATCCCGGCCGGCGTGGGCGCCGAAGCCGCCGCCGAGGAGCAGGCCAAGGCCCAGCAGGGGGCCCTGGCGGCCTTCGCCACCCAGTGCGTTGCGGTCAAATGCGCGCTCGGCCCCGATCCATTGGGCGCCGTCGATGCGCTCCTCGGTTCCGCCCGCGCCGGACAGGGCCCGGGCGGCCTTCCGGTGTCGGTCGTGGCCAACGCCATCATCACCGCACTGGGCTATCCCAGTGGCGACCGAATCGCCAGCACGGTGAAGTTGGCCGACACCCTGGCCGCCGCTCGCGGCGGCGACATCAATCGGCTCAACAACCTGATCATCGAAACCGACGCCCTGCGCGGCACCGACGGACAATTCGTCAACTCCTGCAGCGACGCGTTGAACCGCCCGACCCCGGACCGGGTGCGGGAACTGGTCGTCGCCTGGGGCAAGCTCTACCCTCAGTTCGGCACCGTCGCCGCGCTGAACATGGTGAAGTGCCTCAACTGGCCCAGCGGCTCCGCCCCCCCGGACCCGCGGAACCTCAAGGTCGACGTGTTGCTCCTCGGAGCAGAAAACGACCCGATCGTGGGTGGGCAAGGTGTACCGGCGACGGCGGCCACCGTGATCAACGCCGGCGCGACCAGCAGGCGGGTGATGTGGCAGGGCGTCGGCCACGGCGCCAGCATTTACTCGGCCTGCTCGCTGCCGCCGGTGCTGGGCTACCTCGAGACCGGTGAGCTACCGGACACCGACACCTTCTGCCCCGCCTAAGTCGCCGACGATCCGCACCGGTGTACGGTGCGGACGTGGCCCGGGTTGCTTCGCTTGTGCAGACCGCGTTCGGTCCCCGTACCGGCCCGCCGAGCACCGCAGCGGTGGTGCGCACCGCACTCTGGCCGATCGCGATCATGTCGATCATCCACCGCAGCTGGGTGCTGACGTCCAACGGCTACATCACCGATGACTGGGCGCCGGTCTACTGGGCACTGCGTCACTTTCGGGCCAGCGAACCGGTGTACACGGCGGCGTTCGACCACGTCGATCCGCACTATCTCTACCCGCCGGGTGGCACCCTGCTGATGGCGCCGTTCGGATATTTCGACAGCATCTTCGCCGCCCGCAACTGGTTCATCCTTCTCAACACGGTAGCCATCATCGTCGCGGCCTGTCTGCTGGTCCGACTGTTCAAGTTCCCGCTGACCTCAGTGGCGTTACCGGCACTGCTGGCAGCGATCTTCGTCACGGAATCAGTGACCAACACGCTGGTCTTCACCAACATCAACGGATGCATCCTGCTGGCCGAGGTGCTATTCCTACGTTGGGCGCTGGATGGTCGGGTGAACCGCCAATGGTTGGCCGGCATCGCAATCGGGCTCTCCCTGGTCGTCAAACCGGTGCTTGCGGTGCTGCTCCTACTGCCACTGCTGAACCGGCAGTGGCGCACACTCGTCGCGGCGATCGCGGTGCCGGTCGCATTCAACGCGATCGCCTGGCCGTTGGTGGTCGACCGGGGCAACTTCATCCACCGGACAGTGCCCTACATCCTGTCCACTCGCGACTACTTCAACTCCTCGATCCTGGGCAACGGCGTGTACTACGGATTGCCGATGTGGCTCATCATCGCCCTGCGAGTGGGCTTCATCGTCCTGGCGGCGGCCAGCCTGTGGCTGCTCAACCGCTACTACCGCACCCGCGATCCGTTGTTCTGGATGCTGACCTCATCGGGGGTGCTGCTGATTTCATCGTGGCTGGTCCTCTCATTGGCGCAGGGCTACTACTCGATGATGCTGTTCCCGTTCCTGATGACGGTGGTGCTCAAGAATTCAGTGTTGCGCAACTGGCCGGCATGGCTGGCGGCCTACGGCTTCCTGACCCTGGACCGCTGGCTGATGTGGCGCCTACCGACGACGGGCCGCTTTCTGGAGTACATGAAGATCACCTACGGCTGGTCGTTGATGCTCGTCGTGGTGTTCTGCGTGCTGTACTTCCGCTACCTCGACGCCAAACAGGATGGTCGCCTCGACGACGGGATCGACCCGGAGTGGATGGCACCGACACGAGGCCCCACCGCGCGCCCCACCGCGAGCCCTACCGCGCGCACCCCCGCACCGGGCGTGACGCCGTCGTGACGTTCGGCCACGACTGCGGCGCGGACGAAACGCGCGCGGTACCGTAACGCGCATGCTCGAACTGTCCGATGACGAATGGCGCACACGACTCAACGCCGAGGAATACCGGGTGTTGCGCAGGGCCGGCACCGAGCCTGCCTTCAGGGGCGAGTACACCGACACCAAAACCGAGGGCGTGTACCAGTGCCGCGGGTGCGGGACGGAACTGTTCCGCAGCACTGAGAAATTCGAATCGCACTGCGGTTGGCCGTCGTTCTTCGACCCGGCGAACTCCGATGCGGTGATCCTTCGCTCCGACGACACCATGGGCATGCGCCGCGTGGAGGTGCTGTGTGCGAACTGCCACAGCCACCTCGGGCATGTCTTCGACGGCGAGGGGTACCCCACGCCGACGGATCAGCGCTACTGCATCAACTCGATCTCGCTGAGGCTCATCCCCGCCGAGTAGCGGCGCGGGGTAATGGCGCCGAGTAGCGGCTTCAGGGCAGCCTGGTGATCAGTTCCTCCACACCGACCCGCGGGCCAGTGAAGAACGGGATCTCCTCGCGTACGTGGAGTCGGGCCTCGGTGGCCCGCAGGTCGCGCATGAGGTCCACGATGCGGTGTAACTCCTCGGCCTCGAAGGCGAGAATCCACTCGTAGTCACCGAGGGCGAACGCGGGCACGGTGTTGGCCCGGACGTCTTTGTAGCTGCGGGCCGCGAGGCCGTGATCGGCGAGCATCTTGCGGCGATCGGCGTCCGGCAGCAGATACCACTCCAGTGAGCGCACGAACGGATACACGCAGACGTAATTGCCCGGTTCCTCACCCGCCAGGAAAGCCGGCACGTGACTCTTGTTGAACTCCGCGGGGCGATGCAGTGCAACACTGCTCCACACCGGTGTGACCGCGCGGCCCAGAGCGGTGCTCCGACGGAAGTCGCTGTAGGTGCGTTGCAGTGACTCGAGGTGTTCGGCATGGGTCCACATCATGAATTCGGCGTCGGCCCGCAGGCCTGCAACGTCGTAGAGGCCCCGGACCACGACCCCGGCGTCCTCCTGCTGCTTGAGAAAGGCGGCGGTCTCGTCGATCACCGCCGCCCGGGACTCCGTGTCGTAGCCCAGCACCCCGGGTTGCACCGAAAATGCCGAGAACATCACGTAGCGGATGGTGGCGTTGAGCGCGTTGTAATCCAGTTTCGCCATGGCAACCATGGTGCCACGGGGTCGACGCCTCGGGGTCGACGCCAGGGTCTACGTCGTCGCGGCCACCACCGCGGCGGCGGCCCGGCCCGCGACGGCGACGCAGGCCGGGACCCCGACGCCGTCGAGATAGTTACCCGCGACCGCCAGGGTGGGCGGCAGTCCGGCCCGGATCTGAGCGGACATCTCGGCGTGACCCGGGACGTACTGGGGCAGCGCGTCGATCCACCGATGCAGGACCACCTCGATCGGGTCGACGGCGATACCGAACACGGTGGCGAGGTCGTCGCGGGCCCAGGTCTGGAATTCGTCATCGGCGGCGCTGCGGGCAATGTCGTCGCCGAAGCGGCCGAAGGACATTCGCAGTAATTCGGTGTCGCCGCGGGCGCCCCATTTTCGCGTCGTGAGGGTGATCGCCTTGGCGTGCAGATGTTCCCCGGTCGCCACCAGCACCCCGGACTGCGGCGGAAAGGGAGTTCCCGCCGCCACCCTCATCGCCAGCACCGCCGCTGAGGCAACCGGAATTTGCGCGGCCGACGCCGCAGACCGCGGCGCCGGAACCTCCAGCAACACGGCCGCCTGCGAAGCCGGTACCGCAAGCACCACCGCCTCAGCCGGCCAGGTACGACCGGTGTCGTCCTGCACGGCCCAGCCCGGGCCCTGGGCGTCGATCCGGCGCACCGACGCCGCGACCCACCGCGGCGCAGCGCAGGCGACGAGTTCGTCGAGCAGCACCTGATAGCCGCCGTCCAGGGCACCGAACATCGGTCCACCCACTGCGCCCGGCAGCACCCGCAGGACCGCTTCGGTGACGCTGGCCGCACCCGTATCGAGGGCCGCGGCCACCGTGGGAGCCGCCGAGCGGATGCCGATACCCACCGCAGATCCCGCGTAGACCCCGCTCAACAGCGGATCCACCGAGCGGGTAACCACCTGCTCGCCGAAGCGGTCGGCCACCACGTCGCCGAGTGCGGGATCTGAGCCGGACTGCCACCGCAGTGGGCGGTCGGGCTCGGCGGCGATTTTGGCACAGGTGGCCGCGTCGACCAGACCGGCCACCGAGGCCGCTGAGGACGGGATACCGCTGACGGTATCGGCGGGAAGCGGGTGTAGGCGGGCCTGGCTGTAGACCATGGGCCGCACCCCGGTGGTGCCGATCTGCCGTCCCGCCAAACCAAGTTCGGCGAGCAGGGCGGGCACCTCGGGCCGGCGGGCGATGAACGCCTCGGCCCCAATGTCCACGGCCTGACCGCCCATTCTCTCGGTCCGCAGGACACCACCGAGGCGATCAGCCGGGTCGAACACGGTGATGTCGGCGCGCTCACCGAGTGCGGCGCGAATCCGGTAGGCGGCGACAAGACCGGAAATCCCGCCGCCAACAACGCAATAGCGCAGAGATCGGTAAACGCCCGGCCCCCTGCCACCGAGCGTCACAGCGAATGCACCAGGGCCACCAGATCGGTCAACACATCGGGATCGGTCGCCGGAAGTACCCCGTGGCCGAGGTTGAAGATGTGCCCGCGCGCGCCGGCGTCGAGGGCATTGCGACCGTCGATGACCACCGCCCGCGCGGCCTTCTCGACGGCCGCCCATCCCGCGAGCAGGACAACTGGATCAAGATTTCCCTGCAACGCTTTTCCGGCGCCGACGCGACCGGCGGCGTCAACCAGCGAGGTGCGCCAGTCGACTCCCACCACGGTCGCGCCCGCCTGCGACATCGCACCCAGAAGCTCCGCGGTGCCGACACCGAAATGCGTCATCGGCACGCCGTAGCCGGCCAGTGCAGCAAAGATGCGCGCGCTGTGGGGCAGGACGTGGCTGCGGTATTCAGCCAACGACAGCGTGCCCGCCCACGAATCGAAGAGCTGAATGGCATCCACCCCGGCGTCCAGTTGGACCCTCAGGAATTCGATGGTCAGATCGGTGAGCGACGTCATCAGCGCATGCCAGGTGGACGGTTCGGCCAGCATCATCGTCTTGGTGCGCTCGTGCAGCTTGCTCGGACCGCCCTCCACCAGATAGGAAGCCAGGGTGAACGGTGCGCCGGCGAATCCGATGAGTGGCACCTCGCCCAACTCGGCGACCAGTAACCGAATGGCATCCGATACCGCGCTGATCCGCTGCGCATCAAGGGCTTTGATAGCAGCGACGTCGCCGGCGGTCCGGATCGGCTGCGCGATCACCGGGCCCACATCGGCGACGATGTCGAGATCAATGCCCGCTCCCCGCAGCGGGACCACGATGTCGGAGAACAAAATCGCGGCGTCGACGCCGTGGCGGCGGACCGGCTGCACGGTGATCTCACAGATCAACTCGGCGTCGAAACAGGCCTCCATCATCGTCTTCGTGGCACGCAGCGCGCGGTATTCCGGTAGCGAGCGGCCGGCCTGCCGCATGAACCAGACCGGAGGCCTCGACGGAGTGCGGCCTGCGGCGGCGGCCAGGTAGGGCGCCTCGGGGAGGGCGCGGCGGTTGCTCACCGGGTCAATGCTGCCACGGCGTTCCCGGCCGGGTCACCGGCCCGGCGCGCCTGCCTGCGCGGCCCCCCGGATGGGGCTAACGTCACTTCGTGTGACCAGCGCGGAGCCGACCCAGTTCCGCGAGGCGGTGGCGGCGATGAATGCCGCCGAGGTCCGGTCGGAGATCGAGCTCGGCCCGATCCGCCCTCCTCAGCGCCTCGCGCCGTACAGCTACGCACTGGGTGCCGAAGTCCGGCGTGCCGAGGGCGAGATCGTGCCCGAGGCTTCCGAGGGTGATGCGTTCGGCCGCCTGATCCTGTTGCACGACCCCGACGGTGCCGAAGCCTGGGACGGAACCATGAGGTTGGTCGCCTTCATTCAGGCCGACCTGGACCCGGCCGAGGCCGTCGACCCGCTCCTTCCCGAGGTCGCCTGGAGTTGGTTGGTGGAGGCGTTGGAAACGAGGGCCGAGCACGTCACCGCACTGGGCGGAACCGTCACCGCGACCACGTCGGTGCGCTATGGCGACATCTCAGGACCCCCGCGAGCTCATCAACTTGAAATGCGGGCCTCGTGGACCGCCACCACGCTGTCTCTGGGCACCCATGTCGAAGCGTTCTGCGAAGTTCTCGAGCACGCGGCCGGGCTTCCCCCGACCGGGGTGACCGACCTGAGTTCGCGCTCCCGCGCCTGAGATGCCGACCCCCGATGCCCCCGACACTGCGCAGGGGGCTCCCGCCGATCCGGAACCAACTCCGCTCGCCCATCCCAGCGATGGCGTTCCGGCGGTGTCGGTCAGCACCAACGAAATCGCCGACGCGGCGGCGAAACTCTCAACCGGCCACGGTCCCTTCGCCGTCGACGCCGAACGGGCCTCCGGTTTCCGTTACTCCAACCGTGCCTACCTGATCCAGATCCGTCGGGCCGGGGCCGGCACGGTCCTGATCGACCCGGTCAACCACGGCGGCAGCCCGATCGACGTCCTGGCGCCACTGGCCGACGTGCTGGCCACTGACGAATGGATCCTGCACGCCGCCGACCAGGACCTGCCCTGCCTGGCCGAAGTGGGCCTGCACCCGCCCGCCCTGTACGACACCGAACTCGCGGGCCGGTTGGCCGGATTCGACCGCGTCAACCTCGCCGCCATGGTGCAGCGACTCCTCGGGCTGGGCTTGGCCAAGGGCCACGGAGCAGCCGACTGGTCACAACGTCCGTTGCCCGAGACCTGGCTGAACTACGCGGCGCTCGACGTCGAGGTGCTGATCGAGTTGCGCGCCGAAGTCGCCGCAGTGTTGGCCGAGCAGAACAAGACCGGTTGGGCAGCAGAGGAATTCGAGTACCTGCGCCACGCCGAGACCACGCCAACCCGCCGCGACCGCTGGCGGCGAACATCCGGCCTCCACAAGGTCCGGACCAGTGCGGGCCTAGCCGCCGTGCGCGAGATATGGACGGTCCGGGACAAGATCGCACGGGAACGCGACATCGCACCCGGACGAATCCTGCCCGACGCGGCGATCATCGCCGCAGCACTGGCCGACCCCACGACGGTGGAGGACCTGATTGCACTACCCGTCTTCGGTGGTCCGAGACAGCGACGCACCGCCGCGGTGTGGCTGGATGCCCTGGAGTCCGCGCGCCGGACCGACGACCCACCCGACACCGCCGAGGTCCTGACCGGTCCGCCGCCACCGGCGCGATGGGCCAAGCGCAAACCCGAAGCCGCGGCTTATTTGGATGCGGCGCGTGCCGCCCTCGGCGACCTTGCCCGCCGGGTCGAGGTGCCGACCGAAAACCTGGTGTCCCCGGATCTGGTGCGCAGGCTGTGCTGGGACTTCCAGGAGAGCACCGATGTCAGCGGCGCCGTCGCGGTTTTCCTGCGTGACGGCGGGGCCCGGAACTGGCAATGCGATCTGGTGGTGCCGGCACTGTCGGTCGCGTTGAGTCGGCCCGCCGCGCAGGAATCAGTCGAGTCGCTCTGATACGGCCTCGTCGTGCGCACCGATTGCGGCTACCCACCCGGTGACCTGACGGGCGATGTGCTGTTCGGTCAGACCCACGTCGGCGAGGACCTCTCCGCGGGCGGCGTGGTCAAGGAACTGTTGCGGCACACCGACATCGCGGCACGGCACGTCGATCTCCGCACCACGCAGAGCAGCCGAGACCGCCGACCCGACGCCGCCACGAACACCGCCGTCCTCCAGGGTGACCACAAGTCCGTGCGTCGCAGCGAGAGCGGCAAGCGCCTCCGGGACCGGCAACACCCACCGCGGGTCCACCACCGTCACACCGATGCCCTGCTTGCGAAGCCGCTCGGATACCTTCAGCGCCATCGCCGCGAAAGATCCCACCGCTACCAGCAAGACATCAAAGCCTAACTCCTCGGCGGGTCGGGCCAGCACGTCGATCCCGGAGATCCGCTCCAATGCCGCAATGTCTTGGCCCACTTCGCCTTTGGGGAACCGAATTGCAGTCGGACCGTCGTGGACGTCGAGCGCCTCCCCGAGTTCCTCGCGTAGCCGGGCGCCATCGCGCGGCGCCGCGACCCGGATTCCTGGCACGATGTTGAGGACCGCGAGATCCCACATCCCGTTGTGGCTGGCACCGTCGTTTCCGGTGACACCGGCCCGGTCCAGCACGATGGTGACGGGGAGTCGGTGCAGGGCGACGTCCATCAGCACCTGGTCAAAAGCACGATTGAGGAATGTCGAGTAGATGGCGACCACGGGATGCATGCCACCCATGGCCAGCCCGGCCGCCGATGTCATCGCGTGCTGTTCGGCGATACCGACGTCAAAGAATCGATCAGCAAATCGTTCACCGAAAGCCGCCAACCCGGTGGGCCCGGCCATCGCGGCGGTGATAGCCACGATGTCGCGACGCTTGGTCGCATAGGCGATCAGTGCGTCGGAGAACACTGCGGTCCACCCGGGCGCGGAAGCTTTGGTGGCTAATCCGGTGTGCGGATCGATAACGCCGCAGGCGTGCATCTGCTCCGCCTCATCGTTCTCGGCGGGTGGGTACCCCATACCCTTGCGCGTTGCGACGTGGACGATCACGGGAGCATTGAATCCTCGGGCGTGGCGAAGAGCGTTCTCGACCGCATGCTCGTCGTGACCGTCGATCGGGCCGACGTACTTGATACCAAGGTCGGTGAACATCACCTGTGGAGAGATCGCGTCCTTGAGACCTGCCTTGACGCTGTGCATGGCCTGGTAGCAGACCTCGCCGATCATCGGGACGCCGCGCAGGGCGACCCGGCCACGTTCCAGAATGCGCTCATAACCCGGTTGCAGACGCAGACCTGCGAGATGGTCGGCGAAGCCACCGATAGTCGGCGCGTAACTGCGGCCATTGTCGTTGACGACGATGACCACCGGGCGTTCGGCCGCGGCGATGTTGTTGAGCGCCTCCCAGCACATGCCACCGGTCAACGCGCCGTCGCCGACGACGGCGACCACGTGCCGGTTGCGCTGACCGGTCAACTCGAAGGCCTTGGCGAGTCCGTCGGCGTAGGACAGTGCCGCCGAGGCGTGGCTGGACTCGACCCAGTCGTGGTCGCTCTCGGCGCGCGACGGGTAGCCCGACAGGCCGCCTTTCATCCGCAGGGTGTCGAAGTCAGCGCTGCGCCCGGTCAGCATCTTGTGCACGTAGGCTTGGTGGCCGGTGTCGAAGATGATCGGGTCGTGCGGAGAGTCGAACACCCGGTGCAGAGCGAGGGTGAGTTCCACCACGCCGAGGTTCGGACCCAGATGGCCGCCGGTGGCAGCAACCTTGTGGATCAGGAATTGGCGGATTTCCACCGCAAGTTCCGTCAGTTGATCCTGCGAGAGACGCCGCAGATCGCCGGGTCCGCGGACCTGTTCAAGCATTTCCGTATTCTACCCACCATTGCCGGGTCGATCCGGGGAGACCGTGTAGACGTCGGGCACACCGTCGCCGTCGACATCGGCGGTCTCCAGTTCGAGCACCGAACGATAGTGGCGGTTGCGAATCCGTAGCAGAATGGCAGCCAAGCCCGCTGCCAGCAACGACCCGGTGAGCACGGCCACCTTGACGACCTCGCGGCGAGCCGGGTCCGATTCGTAAGCCAAGTCTCCGATCAGCAGCGATACCGTGAACCCGACACCGGCCAGCAATGAGACGCCCAACACGTCGATCCAGCGCAGCGACGAGTCGAGACTCGCGCGGGTGACGGCCGCAACCAGACGGGTGGTGCCGTAGACACCGATGGTCTTGCCCACCACCAGCCCGCCGATGACGCCGAGTGAGATCGGATCGCGCAGGGCTGTCACGAATCCGTCATAGCCGCCGAAGGACACCCCGGCGGCGAAGAAGGCGAATACCGGAACCGCGAAGCCGGCCGAGATGGGTCGCATCCGATGCTCAAATCGTTCGGCCAGGCCCGCCGCGCCGGACCTGCCGGCCAGGACCGGCACGGTGAAGCCCAGCAGCACCCCGGCCACGGTGGCGTGCACTCCCGACTCATGCACCAGCGCCCACGTAAGCAGGGCCAACGGGATCAGCAGCCACCACCTGGTGATATGCCGCTGTACCAGTACCGCGAACAAGGTCAGCGGGATCAATGCCAGCAGCAACGCGCCCAGATTGATCTTGGCGGTGTAGAACACCGCGATCACGGTGATCGCGAGAAGATCGTCGACCACCGCGAGGGTAAGCAGGAACGTGCGCAGTGCCGTCGGCAGATGGGTGGAGATCACTGCCAGCACCGCCACCGCAAACGCGATGTCGGTGGCGGTTGGAATCGCCCACCCGCGGGTAGCCCCGTCCTCGGAACCGGCGGTGAAGGCCAAAAAGATCATTGCGGGCACCGCCATGCCGCCCACTGCCGCCGCGATCGGAAGGGCAGCGCGGGCCGGATCCCGCAGATCGCCGGCGACGAATTCGCGCTTGAGTTCAAGTCCGACGATGAAGAAGAAGATGGCCAGCAACCCATCAGCCGCCCAACCGCCCAGGCTCAGGTTCAGGTGCAGGCCGAACTCGTCGGTGCCGATCCGAAAGTCGTTGAGCGCGTGATAGGACGCCGCCCACGGCGAATTCGCCCAGATCAGCGCAACAGCGGCGGCGAACAGCAGGACCGCCCCGCCGACGGTCTCCTTGTGCAGGATGGTCGTGATGCGCCTGGTCTCCGACCACGATCCGCGTGCGAACAGCCTGACCGGCAATCGCGGCCGACGACCGGTTCCGGCCGTCGGCCCGCCAGTCTCAGGTTCTGACACTTCAGGCCCGGACACCGGCGACCTTCTCCAGCAGCGCGATGCATTCGACATGGTGCGTCAACGGAAAGGCGTCAAAGACCCGGATGGACTCCACCCGGTAGCCGTGTGCGCGATAGAGGCTAATGTCTCGCGCGAAAGCCGCTGCCTCACAACCGATGTGGATCACCCTGGGCACACCCACACCAGCGAGCAGTTCGATGACCGGCCTACCGGCCCCGGCCCGCGGCGGGTCGAGAACCGCGATATCCGCGCCACCGGCGACCCCGGCCAGAACCCGGCGCACCGAATCACAGACGACCCGCACCTGCGGCAGGTCGGCCAGCGCCGACCGCGCCGCGGCCGATGCCGCGCGCGAAGTGTCCACCGTCACCACCTCGCCGTCCTCCCCGGTGACCTCAGCGAGGGCGGCGGCGAACAGACCGGCACCGCCGTAGAGGTCCCAGGCTCGTTTCGCCTCGCAATCCTGCGCCCAACGCCGCACCAACTCACTGTAGAACTCAGGCGCGTCGCGGTGGGATTGCCAGAAGCCGGTTGCCGGCACCTGCCAGACACGCCGACCCACCCGCTGCACGGATTCACCGGTTCCCTCCAAGGCGATGCCGCCACGGCGGCCGCGAGCGGTGGCCACCACATGTCGGTGACCGTCATCGTCGAGCACCACGTGCAGCCGGTCACCCGCGCGGGGTTGCGCACCGGCGAATCGCGAGGGGCCCTCAAGTCCGGCGGTCATGGCCACGGGGAGCTGCCCACACTGCAGGTCGGTGACGAGATCATTGCTGTGGTACCGGTGGAAACCGGCCCGGCCGTCGGCGCCGACATCGAGGCGGACCCGGGTGCGCCAGGCCCGCACCGCCCCGGTGCCGAGCGGTTCGGCCACCCCCTGCCACCCGTAACCGCCCAGCCGCTGAAGTTGATTGGCCACCACCTGCGCCTTGATCAGTCGGGCGGCGGCCGGTTCGACGAAGGCCAGATCGCAGCACCCCGCGCCGTCAACGCCGGCAATCGAACACAGTGGCGTTATCCGATCAACCGAGGGTTCGAGAACCTCCAGTGCCTCGGCATGCCAGTACGCACCACGATCCGATGTCACTCGCACCCGCACCAGTTCCCCCGGTAGTGAATACCGCACGAACACCACGCGGCCCTCGTGGCGGGCCACGCAACTGCCGCCGTTGGCCGCCGACCCGGCGCGTAGTACCAGGGTGTCCGACGATTCGATGGTCACTCAACGAAGCCGCGGCGGACGTCGCCCGGCGCGCTCGGTTCTTCGAACTTGCGGAGACGATCCGACGAATCCAACTGCCACGGAACGGAAGCCACCACCACATTGGGCATGAAACGCAGACGGGTCTTGAGACGCAGCGCGCTCTGATTGTGCAACAGGCCCTCCCACCAGTGACCGACGACGTACTCGGGGACGAACACCGTCACCACCGTACGCGGCGAGGCCTTGCTGATCCGCTTGATGTAGTCCAGCACCGGGCCGGTGACTTCACGATAGGGCGAGGCAACGACCTTCAGGGGGACACTGACGTCGCTGGCCTCCCATTCAGCGGTCAGTTTGCGGGTCTCAGCGTCATCGACGCTGACGTTGAGCGCCTCCAGCACGTCCGGGCGCATCGCCCGGGCGTAGGCCAATGCCCGCAAAGTGGGCAGGTGCATGCTCGATACCAGCACCACGGCGTGATTGCGACTGGGGAGCACGATCTCGCGTTGCTCGGCCTCAACGGGCGTCAACTCGCGCGACACCGCCGCGTAGTGCCGGTTGATCGCCTTCATCATGACGAACAGTCCGCCCATCGCCAGGATTGCAATCCACGCTCCGACCAGGAACTTGGTGACCACCACCACGATCAGAACCGAACCGGTGGCGGTGAGGCCGATGCCGTTGATGATCCGGGAGCGGATCATCCGGCGGCGTTCCACCGGGTCGTCCTCGGTGCGCAACAATCGCGTCCAGTGCCGCACCATGCCGATCTGACTGAGCGTGAAAGATACAAACACGCCCACGATGTAAAGCTGGATCAACGCCGTGACCTCGGCATCGAACGCGACGACGAAGGCAATCGCCGCCAGGGCCAGGAAGGCGATCCCGTTGGAGAACGCCAACCGACCGCCCCGGGTGTGCAACTGCCGCGGAAGGTAGCGATCCTGGGCCAGGATTGACCCGAGCACCGGAAATCCGTTGAA
>Ga0307379_10002864_pt1 | contig 25196 bp, 19 predicted proteins | sample UN2MG_FD_202237 | JGI IMG/M metagenome (GOLD analysis project Ga0307379, IMG submission 202237) | Soil microbial communities from Risofladan, Vaasa, Finland - UN-2 | ecosystem: Environmental > Terrestrial > Soil > Coastal area > Acid sulfate soil | place: Finland: Risofladan, Vaasa | collected...
TTCGCGTCGGCGACGTGCGCAAGGACTCCCGGTACATGGAAGGTCTGGCCGAAGCCAGGTCGAATCTCGCCGTTCCGCTCGTGGTCGGAAATCGACTGGCCGGGGTTCTGAACGTCGAGTCCGAGCGAATCGACGCGTTCACGGCAGAACACGAGAAGCTGCTCACGGTGCTTGGGGCGCAAGCCGCGCTCGCGATCGTCGCCTGCTGGGTTCAACGAGACCTCCGATCCCGTATCAAGCAGATGGAGGCGGTCAACCGCATCAGTCGGCTTGCCGGTGAGGGTGGCGCGATCGGGGCGACACTGAATTCGATGCTCGAGCTCGCGCAGGAGATCGTTCCCCCCGCGCAGTGTGCGATTCTGCTTCTCAATCCGGAGCGCTCGATGCTCAGGGTGGCGGCTGGCCAGGGATACCAGGCGGTCGCCCGCTATCTCGAGATCCCGGTCGGACGTGGAGTCACGGGCCGCTGCGTGGAGACGGGCGAGACCCAGGTCGTGGAGGACCTCGAGGCCGAGGGCGACAGGTTCGACTACATCCAGGGGATCCCCGGAGCGATCAGCGAAGTCGCCGTGCCTCTGCTGGCGGACGGACGAATCATCGGGGTGTTCAACGCCGAGTCCGTCGAGCGCGCCGCGTTCGGCGAGCAGGAGGTCCAGACGCTCGAACTCGTGGCCAGGCAGGTCGCGAGCGTGGTCCGCGGCGCTCAACTGCTGGAAGAGACTCGCCGGCTGGCCGTCACCGATTCACTCACGGGGCTGCACAACCGGCGCCATTTCACGCGACAGCTGGACGAGAACGTCCGCCGTTCCGCGCGTTACGGGGAACGCCTGGCCCTGGTGCTGCTCGACGTGGACTTCTTCAAGACGGTGAATGATCGATTCGGGCACCAGGTCGGGGACCGCGCCCTGCAGCTCCTGGCCGGCACGCTGAAGGAAGCCGTACGTGAAACTGACCAGACGGCTCGGATCGGAGGTGAGGAATTCGCGCTGCTGCTCCTGCGCTGTGACCGTGCCCTCGCCCTTGACATCGCGGAGCGGGTCCGGCATCAGATCCGCGGGCTGGCGATCGAAGAGCTCCCGGAGATCGACATGGATCTTTCCGCGTCGGTTGGCGTTGCATTCTTCCCAGACGATGGAGCAGATCCGAAGACCCTCATGCGGGTCGCGGACGATGCGCTGTACAAGGCGAAGCGGCGTGGACGAGACCAGGTCGTGCTCGCATCTGAACTTGGAGCGACAAAATGAAAGAGCGCCTGGCCGACAAACACTGCGTACCCTGCCGGGGCGGCGTGCCGCCGCTGGAGGGAGAGGAACTCCAGACGCTCGTGCTGGAAGTCGGTCGAGACTGGAAGGTCATTGACGGGCATCACCTGTGGAAACGGTTCGACTTTCCGGACTTCGTTTCCGCCCTCGATTTCGTGAACCGGGTCGGGGCTCTCGCCGAGCAGGAAGGCCATCACCCTGATCTCCACCTCACATGGGGCAGGGTCGACATCGAGATCTGGACCCACAAAATCGACGGACTCACGGAGAGCGACTTCATCCTCGCGGCCCGAATCGAACGCCTCTGAGCGAGGTGGCGGGACTGCGGATTCTGTTCCTGGACTCATGGCTTCGCGACCGGTCCAGCGGTAGCGGGTCGGCGGTCGCGATCGCCGGCCTGGCGGCCGGACTCGAGTCCCTGGGCCACGAAGTGACGGTTCTGCGCCCTGAACGGGTGTTTCCTTCCCTCGACCTTACTCGCCTGCTCTACAACGCCGGCCTTGGACGGAGACTGGCGGGCTACGACCCGGATCTCGTGGTCGGATTCGACTTCGACGGCAGCCTGCTGAATCCGGGCTCGATCCGGGCCCCATACGTGGCGGCGCTGAAAGGAGTCATGGCGGACGAGGCCCGGTTCGAGACCGGAGCCGCTCTGCGTCGCTTCCGGCTCCTGACGCCGCTCGAGTCTCGAAACGCCCGGTCGGCCGAGACGGTGATCTGCACGAGCGCATACAGCGCCCGGCAGGCGGCCCGGGCGTACGGAATCTCGCCTGCGCGCACCCGCGTGGTGCCCGAGGGAATCGACGTCTCCACCTGGTCCACCGTCTCCCGGCAGGCTGCGGTTCTGCGAGCCGGCGGCGGTCGCGGAGCCACGATACTCAGCGTGGCGCGCCAGTATCGGCGCAAGAACACCGCGAGCCTGTTGCGCGCGGTCGTTCGGCTCCGTGACTCCCGGCCGGACGTGCGTCTCAGAATCATCGGCGAAGGACCGGAGCTCGGCCGGCTGAGCGCCCTTTCGACTCAACTGGGGCTCGACGACTCGGTACGCTTCGTGGGGTCGGTCGAGGGAATCGAGGCGCTGCAGAGGGAATACGCGGAGGCGGACGTGTTCTGCCTCCCGAGTCTGCAGGAGGGATTCGGCATCGTGTTTCTCGAGGCGATGGCCGCCGGACTGCCGATCGTGGCAGCGCGAGCCGGCGCCGCGCCGGAGGTGGCTCCGCACGGCGAAGTGTCGCTGCTGGTCGACCCTGACGACGATGCGGCCCTCGCGGGGGCGCTGGGGCGCCTCCTGGCGGACAGCGGGCTGCGGCGGAAACTGGGCGAAGCCGGGGCCCGGCGCTGGCGATCGTACGACTGGCCGATCGTCGCCAGCCGGTTCCTGTCCGCCTGCTTCCCGGTGGAAGCTTAGCGGCTGCCTGATCGGACGGAATACACTCAGCGGAGTCCCCTGGCCGGGCGCGCGGGTTGCTCCACCGGCCGGCCGGGACCGATATTGGCCGGAATTGCCGGCGGAAGGTGGCACACCCGGACCGCCGGGCTGTCCAACGTCCAGGAGGCAAATCAGCCTATGAGCGACCATTCGACCACGGCCCCACATCCGGGAGCCCTGGACCCCCACGACACTGCCTTCTTCGGACATCCGCGCGGACTCTCAACCCTGTTCTTCACGGAGATGTGGGAGCGCTTCAGCTACTACGGCGGGCGCGCAATCCTGATCCTGTTCATGACGGCGGCGATCACGGATGGCGGCCTCGGAATGAATGCCGCCACCGCGGCCCCGATCTACGGAATCTACGTGGCCTGCGTCTACCTGTTCGCCCTCCCGGGCGGCTGGGTCGCCGACCGGCTCGTAGGTCAGCGAAACGCGGTCATCTGGGGCGGGGTACTGATCGCGGCCGGCAACTTCTCGCTCGCCACTCCGGGCACGACCTTCTTCTACCTCGGCCTGGCGCTCATCGTCCTCGGAACAGGCCTCCTGAAGCCGAGCGTCAGCACGATCGTCGGCGATCTGTATCCGGAAGGCGGAGCGCGGCGGGACGCCGGGTTCTCGATCTTCTACATGGGGATCAACATCGGTGCGTTCATCGCGCCGCTCATCGTCGGCACGCTCGGTGAGAACGTCGACTGGCACCTCGGGTTCGCCGCGGCCGGGATCGGGATGGTCCTCGGCCTGATCCAGTACCGGTACGGGTTCAAGTTCCTGCGCGATGCCGGCCACCTGAAGGAGGAGGCGCGGTCCACCCGCGGGCAGGCGTTCCGCATGGCCGGGCTCGGGATCGGTCTCGTGCTGGCGCTCGCGGTAGTCCTGTACTGGCTGAACAACGTCGGAACCCTGAACATCACGATCCAAGGCGCCGCGGGGCTCACCGGTGCGATCATTCTCGGAGTCGCCGTCGTGTTCTTCGGGTCCGTGTTGACGTTCGGCCACCTGGAGACGGCCGAAAAGAAGCGGGTCGTAGTGATCTTCCTCCTGTTCATCGGGGCTTCCATTTTCTGGGCCGGGTTCGAGCAGGCCGCGTCGTCGCTGAACCTGTTCGCCGACCAGCGAACGGATCGGGTGATACTCGGGTTGGAGGCGCCGACCAGTTGGCTCCAGTCGATCAACCCGCTGTTCATTATCACGATGGCACCGGTATTCGCCTGGCTGTGGGTCTGGTTGCAGCACCGCGATCCGTCGATTCCGGTCAAGTTCGGACTGGGTCTCGTGCTGCTCGGCGTCGGGTTCTTCGTGATCGCCTGGGGAGCGACCTACACGACGCCCGAGATGGCCGAAAGCTCCTCGATGGGCGTCTCACCCGCCTGGCTGATCGCGACCTATTTCCTGCACACCTGCGGTGAGCTCTGCCTCAGTCCCGTCGGCCTGAGCAGCATCACGAAGCTCTCGCCGCCGAAATACGTGGGGCAGATGATGGGCACCTGGTTCATGGGTGCGGCGCTCGGCAACCTGATTGCCGGTCTCGTCGCCGGATACTTCGACACGCTTCCGCTCCCGGGTCTGTTCGCTTGGGTCGCGATCACGGTCATTGTCGCCGGCTTCTTCTTCTTCGTGTTCAGCCGGCCGATCAGCCGGTTGATCGGCGGTCACGTCTGATCCGCTGACCCGCGGGTCCCGTCGAAGTGCTTTCCCGGCGCTTCGCTGCGGTCCCGTCGGCATTCCTTTGCGGAAACGAGCCGGCTCCTGAACGGGAGTCGGCCCGTTTTCTTGCGCTTCCGGCATGACTGTTGCTCGCACGCAACAGTGCACGTGCAAGTTTCATCACTCCAGAACGGGGGACACTGTGAACGTGTTCAGCGGGATCGGTCCGTTCGACGAGCGGGTCGGGGGCTTCCGGGACGGAGGACTCTACCTGATCGCCGGGGGGCCCGGCTCCGGAAAGCTGACGTTTCTCCTGCAGGCGCTCGACCGGGGAATTCGGGACGGTGAGCGGGTCGCCCTGGTCTCCGGCGCCTCCCCCGATGAGATCCTCGAGCAGGCCGATTACTGGGGACTCGATCTCAGAACCCCTTGGAAACAAGGGCGTTGTATTCTCATCGGTTTTCAGGGCGAGTTTTCGCGACGCGTGGTTCACACGCCGGATCCGGGCGAGGCATTCGCCGAGCTGTCCCGGCTGCTGGACGGGCCGGTGGCCCGCCTGGCGATCGATCCCGGGACGTTCGTGTGGGACACGAGGGCCGGACCCGCGATGGCGCAGCTGTTCCTCGAGTGGATTCGCGACATGGGTGCCACGACCCTCGCGACCATTCCCGAAGGACTCGACGAGGGACACGGACCCTCGACGGAATGGGTGGTCCAGCGGGCCCAGGGAGTGTTCCAGATCGCCCGACATCCTCGCGGCCTGCACGAAGTCAGAGTCGAGCGCATGACCCCGCCGGTGGACGAGCCGGGTCCGATCTCGCTCGAGCTGGCCCCGGGTCAGGGATTCGGCGCTCCCACCGGTCGATTCGACAGGCGACGGGGTGGAGCACGGCCAGACTCCAACCGGCTGCTGCTGCTCAGACTCACTGAGACGATTCCCTCGGACCTCGAAGGCTGGCTGGGGCGCCGGTTCGACGTCGAGGTCGCCGACGATCCGCTTCGCGCCATCACGCGGCTGCAGGCCGATGCATTCGGCGCCGTCTGCGTGTACAGTGGCCGGGAGCGAGTCGAAGACGCCGTCGAAACCTGCAGGACGGTGCGGGCGATCAGTCCCGCGGTGCTTCTTCTGCTGTCAGACGAGCCGCTGCGCTCGGTCGACACGGCGCGGGCCCTGGATGCGGGGTGTGACGACGTCCTGGCCGGATCCGTCGATCTGCGCGAGCTGGACTCCAGGCTCAGGCGCGCTACCGAGTCGGCCAAGCACCAGCCGGCGAAGGAACGTGAGCGCCCGCCTGCCGCTGCCGGACCGCTGGACGATTCCGAGTTTACGCGCCTGGTCTCCGAGCGGCTGATCTCCGAAGGGCTGGATCACTTCAGCCTCCTGCTCGTCGATGCGCCTAGAGGATCCGAGGTGGGACACGTCCTGTTCGACAGCGTGCGAGCCGACCAGGGAGACCTCGTGGGTCCGGTTCGCCGGGGCTGGGGCGTGCTGTTGCAGGACGCCAGGGCCCAGCAGGCGGAGGTGTTCCTGCAACGGCTCCGTGACTCGCTGGCGGAGAGCGGCTCCGACATGCCGCTGTCAGCCGAGATTCTCGCGGCTCCCGAACAGTCCGAGCGAATCCGTGCGATGCTCGGCGACTGACGAGCTCTCGAACGGGTCCGGAGCCTGATTCCGATGACACAACGAGACGCTGAGCGACGACTTCTGCCCTACTGGCTGCGTTTCCTCGCAGTCACGGCAGCGTTGCTTCTGGCTACGGGCGTCCTGGTGCTCGTCGTGATGCCACAGCGTTTCGTGCTCGAAGCAGGCCTTCGGGAGTCCGGCGTGAGCTTCCCGTCCTCACGAGTGGGCTTCGGAGCTCCGCAGTCCGCCCCGCTCGTCCAGCCCCCGCCCCCTCGCCCCGTGGTTCCGGCGGCGGTCCAGGGACCTGCCGAACGCCTGTGGAGGGAGCTCGGGCCGGTGCTCGACGCCGAGCGCTGGGACGTGGCACTCGGATTGATGGACGCGTACCTGCGTGAGCGACCGGCGGACCTGTCAGTGCGGCGCGAGCGCGCCCGCACACTTGCCCGGGCCGGTCGACTGTCCCCGGCCGAGGCCGCGTGGGAACGGCTCGCCACCGAGACCGGATCCGTCGTGGATCGTCTCGAGCTCGCCCGGATGCTGCGCGACCGGGGTGAATACGACCGTGCGATCGCGCTGTACGAAGGTCTGATCGAGGATCGCCCGGACGATCCGGCCCTGCAGCGAGAGTATGCCAGCACATTGCTGTGGGCCGAGCGATACCCGCGAGCGATCGAGAGCCTGCGGCAATACGTCGACCGGAATCCGGGCGACGATGGGGCGCGCCTCGACCTGGCGCGGGCACTCTACTGGGGCGGGCAACCCGGGGAGGCCCGGGAAGTGCTCGCCGGGATTCCGAACACCTCCCCGGTCGCCGACGAGGCCCGTGCGCTCGATTCTGAACTCGCGACCGTTCTTGCCCCGCCACCGGAGCCCGAACCGCCCGAGCTCACGACCGTCGAACGGGCGCGGGCGGCGGCCGCGGATGGCGACCTGAGCGCGGCAGTCGAGTTGTACGAGGCGGCCCTCGATGCCACCCCGGATGACCGGAAATTGTGGCTGGAATGGATCGACTTCGTCCAGTTCCGACTGGAAGATGAAGCCGGGGCCCGGGACGCCCTGCTGCTGTATGCGGAGCGATTCGAGCTCACCTCGGAAGAGATGATTCGCCTCGCCGAGCTTCATGCCTGGACGGGCCAGGAGTCCGAGGCGATAGCGATCCTCGAGGCGTTGCTGGCCGGGCAGCCTGGACATGCCGACGCCTGGGTGCTGCTCGGGGATCTCAGGAGATGGAACGACGACCCGACGGGAGCGTCCGACGCCTATCGGAATGCCCTGGCCGCCGACCCGATGAATCCCGGAGCTCGCAACGGTCTCGAGGAGCTGAGGCTTCGCCGGGAAGAAATCGTGGCGCAAAGCGAGCCCGAGGGCTTCGGTCCGGACACGAATCTGTTCTCGGACTCCGACGAATTCCTCAGGTTCGACGTCGCCGGGGACGCGGATTTCCGCTGGGGAGTCGACGCTCTCACCCTTCGAGCCGGTTATCTGAGAGTCGAGGGATACGACCTCACTGGATTCACGACGGCGGATGATGGCGGCTTCGGCGAGGCGACGTATGCGCACTGGTGGCGAGAGGCGTCGATTCGGACCGCGCTCGAGCTCGGCGTGGAGCACCTGGATGGCTTCGGCACCCAACCTTCCGCGGCAATCGACGTTCGAGCTCCGAATGTCGGCGGCTTCTCCCTCACCGGGCGCCTCGAGACGCTGCCGGCATACAGGCTCGCGAACACGTACGAGAGCGTGGCTGAACCTGTCCGGGCCGATCGGCTGTTCGTGTCCCTGTTCCGCTCGCTCGGAGACCGGTGGAGTCTCGGTGGAGCACTCGACCTGGGAGTGTTCGACGGAGCGGGCGTAACGAATCCTCGCTATTCCGGCTGGGTGACGCTGTCGCGGTCTCTGTCGCCCATCGTCTCGGCGGAGCTCGGAACGAGCCTCGTGGGATTCGGAGAGGCCGCCCCCGCCCCGAACGGCCGCCGCCTGTACTGGGACCCCAAGCTGTTCTGGGCCACGACGGCAGCTGTTTCCTTGCAGTCGATTCCGGACCGGGGCTGGGGCTGGCATGGCAGACTCACGGCCGGTGCCGCGTACGACAAGGAGCGGGAACTGTCGGAGGCGGCCTGGGTGCCCCAGTTCGGCATCGAGGGGGGAGCCGTGCTGCGCGGTGACCGGCAGGACCTGGGCCTCACCGCCTTCTACAGGCGCGGCCGCGAGCAGGACTACAGCTCGTGGGGCCTGGAGCTCGTTATGATCGTGAGGCCCTGACGGTGGGACGCACGCGCGGGTACGGTCCGATCCTCCTGTTGCTGATCGTCGTCGGCATGTCGGTGGCGTTCTTCATCTGGGTCCTGCAATCCCCCGACCAGGTCCGGGTGTTCCTCATCCGCCTCGTCCTGATCAGCCTCGTGATCTTCCTCGGGATCTTGCTGATCCGTTTCTTCACTTTGCTGTGGTTCGGCTTTCTGCAGCACGCCGAGCGGGACATCCAGGGAGACAGATCCGACACCGAGCTGCCGCCGGTTTCGGTCATCGTGCCGGCGTACAACGAGGGGCCGGTGCTGGAGAGGGCGATTCAGAGTCTCCTGAGGCTGGACTACCCGGAGTACGAAGTCCTGATCATCGATGATGGGAGCCCGGACAACACACTCGCGACCGCCACGGGGCTGGAAGGGGTGTACGAAGGTGTTCCGATCCGCGTGTTCTCGAAGCCCAACGGCGGCAAGGCGACGGCCCTCAACCTCGGCATTGAGAATTCCCGCCACCCGTTCATCCTGTGCATGGATGCCGACTCGACCGTCGAGCCTCAGCTGCTCAGGCGCGCGATTCCCCACTTCGAGGATCCAACCGTCGGCGCCGTAGCGGGAAACGTGAAGATAGAAAACCGGGACCGGCTCATCACCCGACTGCAGGCGCTCGAGTACATTGAAGGATTGAACATGCCGCGGCGGGCACAAGGATTCATCGCCGCCGTGAATATCGTCCCGGGCCCGGTCGGCGTGTTCAGACGCGAGGCATTGAGCGATGTGGGGGGATACGACACCGACACATTCGCCGAGGATGCCGACCTGACGCTCAAGCTGATCTCGTCCGGCTGGAAGATCGTGTACGAGGACCAGGCGATCGCCTGGACCCAGGCCCCCGAGCGGTGGCTCGATCTCGTCCAGCAGAGATATCGGTGGACGCGCGGGATTCTTCAGGCAATCCGAAAGCGAAAGTGGTTGCTGATCAAGCCCGTTCCCGACTTCCCGCTGTGGCTCTCGGTGCTGGAAATGGGCTTCGAAGCCGTGGTGTGGCCGATCATGAACGTCTACGCTCATTTGTTCTTCGCGGTAGTGGCGCTCCTGTTCGGCATGGGCGAGCTGCTGCTCTACTGGTGGTTACTGCTCACGTTGCTCGACCTGGTTGCCGCTCTCGTCACCGTATCGATGGAAGAAGAGCAACTCTCCCTGGTACCACTGGCCGTAATTTACCGCGTCTTTTTCATTCTCTTCCTCGACGTGACCAAGTCGTTCGCGGCGACGGAGGAGCTGTTCCGCTTCGGGATGGACTGGGACCAGGTTCGGCGAATCCCGGTTAACGAAGCTCCGGAGGCCGTCGCATGAACATCGTAGATCTGCTCGTGATGATCATTGTCGTGACGATCCTGGTCACGATTTCGCTCGGTGTGGTGACGTACTTCGCCTACAAGCTCCGTCGCGCGCGGCGACCGGTTGAGGACTCCCGGTCGGATTCGGAGTCGTGGTATTTCATCCGGCACGAGCCTCCGGCAGACGAAGCCGAAGCGGCCGGGTAAGGCGTCCGAGCCATGCCCCCGAAACAGGATCCCGTCCCACGTGCGCGATCGGCCGCCCAGTGGCTGGGGGGCATATTGCTGCTCGGCTTTCTGGCCGCCGGCGTGGTGGCGGCGGCCGCCGCATTGTGGGAGAACGTGGACGTGCAGAGCCTGGCCCGCCGGGCGGCCGCGATATCCGACGAGCCTCCCGCTCCCGGGTTGGAATCCGAGGGACCCGCCGCCGCCGCGTCGATATTGGCCCGCATCGCCGTGTTCGAGAGTGCCGCCAGCGCGGGCTACTTCCCCGACTCGACCTTCTATCCGGCTGCCGTCTCCGGGTGGGAACGGCTGGCCCGGGAGGAATCGGCTTCCGTAGTACGAGTACGAGACGCCGCCGGAATCGACGATCTGCCGGCCGGGAGCCTGCTGCTCGCTCCCGAAGCCGTGTGCGTTTCGGAGCGGGATCTAGCCGCGATCCGAGCGCATCTGGAGCGCGGCGGTGGCCTCGTGCTGAACTGGGCCACGGCAGCGAGAGACGAGGGCTGCAGGTGGAGAGGTTGGGGACCGCTCAGGGCGCTCACGGGAGCGCTCGACCTGGCTGAAATCCCGGCGGGCGAAGCACAGTTCCTCTCGATCCCCGCGGCCCTGCCGATTTCGCCCGGTCTTCCCCCCGGCGCTCGAATCGAGCTGTTCCCGGAGCCTCACCTGGCGCTGCAGGTTCCGGGACCGCACCCCTACTGGTCCGACTGGGCCTTGAACGGAGCTTCGGAAGGCAGCCCAGCGGCGCCGGACGCTGCGATCGTCCTTCACGAGCCCCGGTCGGGCGGCCGGATCGTGTGGTTCGGATTCCGCGACCGGCAGGCCGTATCGGACCGTGACGCGGCCCGAGTTCGTCGGCTGTTCCGGAATGGCATTCGCTGGGCTTCCGGGACCGTCACGGCCGAGATTGCGCCCTGGCCCGCGGGGGCGCGTGCGGCGATCCTCGTCTCCGAGGATGTCGAGACCGGGTTCGAGAACGTCCTCGCGTTCGCCCGGGTGCTGCGAGTTCGCGATACTCGCGGGAGTATCTTTCCGGTGTCGGGGCTGGCCCTCGAACACCCCGAGATCGCGGCCGCGATCGCCGATATCGGTGAGGTGGGCAGCCAGACAGCCGATCATGTCTCCCCGGCCGGGCTTCCGGTCGATGAGCAGGAGGTCAGGCTGGCCAGGAGCCGCCGGGAACTGCGGCAGTGGTCGGGAGCCGAAATCCTCGGACTCCGGGTACCAGAGGAGCGGTTCGACGAGGCGACGCTCCTGGCCTGGCGCCGCGTAGGCGGTACGTATGTCGTAGCGCTCAACGAGGCCAGATCCGCGGCCCCCGAGGTGTTCACCACGGACGACGGCCCGGTTGTCCTGCTTCCCCGCCTGCTCAAGGACGATTACAACGTGTTCGTGCAGGACGGAGCGCGGCGCACGAACGTGCTATTGAAAGCCTGGCTCGAAGGCCTCGACAAGCTCGGGGCCCTGGGCGGATTCGGACTCATTTCCGTTCATTCGCAGATCGCGGGCGATCCGGACCGGGTCGGTGTCGTGGGCGAGGTGATTGACAGCATCTCGGGCGGCCGGACGGACTGGTGGATAGCCACGGGCGCCGAGATCGCCGACTGGTGGCTCACGCGATCCGAGGCCCGGCTGCAGCTAGAGGGCCCGCCTGACAGCCTGTCGCTACGTCTGCTCACTCCCCCGTCACCAGCTCTCTCTGGAGCCTGGATCGATGTGAGTCTGGGACCGGACTCGGACCTGCGTCCCTTCGTGGATGGTCGCCCGCTCGCCTGGGCGCCGACTGAATGGGGAGTCAGGTTTCCGGTGGAAGAGCTGACGACCGGCGAAACAAACGCGATCCAACTTCTGATTCCGCCCGGTGCTGCGGACGGACCCGATTCCGACGCATCAGGCTTGTCTCTCCCCTGAGCCGCCGCGACCTTAAGCTGAAGATCAGCCGGCGCATACCCGTGGTGCGACGGCGCCAGGTGCCGTCCGAGGAGGTCGCCGTTGGGTGAGAAGGAATCCCGACTCGAGCTGGAAGGAGCGGAGCTGCGCGTCTTCACGCAGGCGCTCCTTCGCGACGTACGGGCCCTCGAGACACTGCTCGAGGGCGACCTGGTGGAGCGAGGCATCCGACGAATTGGTCTCGAGCAGGAGCTGTTCCTGGTCGACGATCAATGGCGGCCCGCTCCGATCGCCACGGAACTTCTGGAACGCCTCGACGACCCGCGCGTCACGACCGAGATCGGCCGCTTCAACCTCGAATGCAATCTCCGACCACTCGTGTTCGGCGGCGGTTGTCTCTCCACGATCGAGACCCGGCTTCACGGCGTCCTGGCAGCAGTCGACGCCCAGGCCCGTGACCTGGGAGCGCGGGTCGTTCTCACGGGGACCCTGCCCACGCTGCGAAAGTCGGACCTGACACTGGAGAATATGGTCCCGGCGGAGCGCTACTTCGCCCTCAACGAGGCCCTGACCCGCCTGCGTGGGGGCCCGTATACGATGCAGATCAAGGGCACGGATGAGCTGCGAATCACTCACGACTCGGTGATGCTCGAGGCGGCGAACGCCAGCTTCCAGGTACACTTCCAGGCCGGTCCGGAGGAGTTTCCTCGCCTGTACAACATCGCGATGGCGGTCGCGGCTCCGGTTCTCGCGGCCGCCGTGAACTCTCCCCTGATGCTCGGGCGGCGACTGTGGCACGAGACCCGGATCGCGGTATTCCAGCAGTCGATCGACACCCGGCAGACAATCTCCGAAATGAGGGAGACCGAGCCGCGTGTGAGCTTCGGCCGAAAGTGGGTCGACGATTCCGTGCTCGAGATCTTCAAGGAGGACATTTCCCGCTTCAAGGTCCTGCTCGGAAAGGCGATCGACGAGGATCCGTTCGAAGCGATCGCCGCGGGGCGGGCTCCGGCCCTGAAGGCGCTTCAGCTGTTCAACAGCACCGTTTACCGCTGGAATCGGGCCTGCTACGGAATCAAGGACGGTATCGCGCACCTGCGGATCGAGAACCGGGTCCTGCCCGCGGGCCCGTCGGTGCTGGACGAGGTTTCGAACGCGGCGTTCTGGTTCGGACTGGTGAGCGCCCTCGCCAACGAAGTGGAAGACGTAAGAACCGAGATCACGTTCGACGCCGTGCGGACGAATTTCGTCGCCGCCGCCAGGCACGGACTGGATGCACAACTGGAGTGGTTCGGAGGCCGGACGTACACCGCCCAGGATCTCATCCTGACCCACCTGGTCCCGGCTGCTGAGCGCGGCCTGCGCGCCGGCGGGATCGACGAGGCGGATATCGAACGCTACCTGCAGACGATCAGGCGGAGAGTGGAGTCCCGGCAGACCGGTGCCGCGTGGTTGCTCGGCTCCCTGTCGGGCATGCAGGACCAGGGCTCGCCCGATGAGCGGATGGCGGCTCTCGTGGCCGCCATGGTCGACCGGCAGGCCCATCATCTTCCGGTGCACGAGTGGCGCCGCGCGGCACTTGCCGATGGCGGCGGCTGGAAGCCGAGCTACCTGCGGGTCGAGCAGTACATGTCCACCGATCTGCTGACCGTGCGGGAGGACGAGCCGATCGACCTCGTCGCGAACCTGATGGACTGGCATCGGATCCACCACGTTCCGGTAGAAGACAACGAGCACCGGCTTGTCGGCCTGGTGTCGCACCGGCCGCTGCTGCGGTTTCTGGCTGGAGATGAGGCCCGCAAAGACGACGGCCCGATTTCCGTCAGTCGGATCATGGCGAGTGATCTGGTGACCGTTGGCCCGGACACGAGCACACTCGACGCGATCGACACGATGCGGCGGCACCGGATTTCCTGTCTCCCCGTGGTGCAGGACGATCGACTGATCGGCATCGTGACCGAGCATGACTTCATGCGGATCGCCGGGCAACTCCTCGAGGAGATGCTGCGGGAGTGACCCGCCCCACGGTGGTCCCCCCCTCCGGCCCGCATCCAGACACCACCGGTCCCACCCGGCGGGTCGTCGGCAGGTACCGTGGTATCCGGCCGGGTCCATTGGTCATCTTCATCGCAGGTCTGCACGGCAACGAACCCGCTGGAGTCGTGGCGCTCGAACGACTGTTCCAGGTTCTCGATTCCGAATCGCCGCCGTGTCGGGGAGAGATACTGGGACTCGCCGGAAATCTCGCCGCGCTCGCCAGCGGTCGTCGCTACCTGGTCAGCGACTTGAATCGCTCTTGGACCCGTCGTCGGATCGCCGCCATCCGAACACAGCAGACGGCCGAAGAGCAGAGGGAGCAGTTCGAACTGCTCGAGATCCTCGAGGAGACGCTGCGCGGCCGGGAGTCCGAAGCGATCATTCTCGATCTTCACACCACCTCATCCGAGAGCGTTCCATTTTTCACGCTCGGTGACACGCTGCGGAATCGCGAGTTCGCCGGGAAGCTGGAGCTTCCACTCGTCCTCGGCATCGAGGAGCAGATCCACGGCGCCCTGCTGGAATTCCTGAATGCCCGGGGCCCGATCACCGTCGGGGTCGAGGGCGGACAGCACGATGATCCGGCTTCCGTGGACTACCACGAACACGTGCTGTGGATCGCGCTCGTCGAGGCCGGCTGCCTCACGCAGGATGACGTCCCGCGCTACACGGAACGTGTGGCGGCCCTCGCGGCGGCGCGGGGGGACCTGCCCCCGGTGTTCGAGGTCCGTGCCCGCAAGGCAGTTGCTCCAGGTGACGGATTCGTGATGCGCCCCGGGTTCGCGAACTTCGAGGCGATCCGCGCCGGGCAGCCTCTGGCCGACGATTCCGAAGGAGAGGTCCTGGCTCCTGAGGACGGGCGCATCTTTCTGCCGCTGTACCAGGACCAGGGAGATGATGGATTCTTCGTCGTGCGTCCGGTGCGCCCGACCTGGCTACGCGTGTCGAGCCTGCTCAGACATCTGCGCCTGCATTCCGTGGCCCGGCTGATGCCCGGCGTGCGGCGGAGCCGGAGGCGGCCGGACACCTTGATCGTGGACCGCAGGGTGGCACGGTGGTACGTGATCGAAGTGTTCCACCTGCTCGGATATCGCAAGCGCCGGGAAGCGCTGGGATTCTACGCGTTCACCCGGCGCCGGCACGATCTGAAATTCTGATCGATCCCGGTCAGAGCTCGATCTCGCGATCCTCGACGGCGGACTCGTAGCAGGCATCCAGCACCGCGGCCAGCGCAATCTGGTCCACCGGGGATTCGATCGGCTTTTCTCCGCGCACGTGCCTCAGAAACTCCGCCCATTCCTGGCGATACGAATCCTGGTACAGCGCCCGCGCCGGTCGCGACGTCGGAGGGGTGACGTCCACGATCCCGCCGGAATCCCGTCTCGTCACGCGCAGGGGCAGCGAACCCGCGGTCCCATCGCTTCCCAGGACATAGAGCTCGTGGTGGTCCCGCTCGTCTGCGAGCTCCCAGCTGACCTCAACGGTGATCGTGACGGAGTCCGCCAGGGCCAGCTGGACGACCGCCCCGGTCTCCGCCGCGTCCGGTCGTCCCCAGGTACGCGCCCGCACCCGCTCCACGTCCGGGTAATCGAGGGTCCACAGGGCCACGTCCAGCGCCTGGGCCCCGAGATCCATCAGGGCCCCACCACCGGCGTGAACGCGCTCCCTGCGCCAGCCGTGCCGGGGTCGTGCCGAACGCCGGTTGAGCCAGGTGGAGCGGACGAACTTGATCGAGCCGAGGTCCCCGCTGGTCACGAAGTGCCTGATCGCTCTCACGTCATATCGAAACCGGTGGTTATTCGCCACGAGAAGCTGTCGCTGTGCCCGGTCCGCTACCTCGACCATCCGAACGGCCGACTCGCGTGAGATGGTCAGCGGACGCTCGCACAGCACATGCGCCCCCTGCCCCAGCGCCGCGATCACGGCTTCCTCGTGAGCATGGTTCGGCACACAGACGAGCACGGCGTCGAACTCGACTCGCGCCGCGAGACCGTCCAGATCCTCGCCTACCTCGGGAATCTCGAACCGCTCGGCGATCGTCCGCGCCATGCGCTTCTGCGTGTCCACCAGCCCGACCACCTGGACATCGCGCAGCCGTTTAAGGATCGGCAAATGGACGACCTGTGCCGCGCTTCCTGCTCCAAGCACCACCACCCGTACTGAATTCGCCATCGGGGTCCCCGGGGTCAGAGTCGATACGCGAGGCCGAGCGCCACGGCTGCGTTGCTCGCATCCGTTACCAGCGTGCCGCGAAGCTCCGAGTACACACGCCAGTGATCGGCAAGATTCAGTTCGGCCCCGATCAGGCCTGATATGCCGGCCGTAATCACCATGTTGTCGAGAAACGTGCCGTTGATCGCATCCCCGTCGTTGTCCAGAAGATACACCTCCAGACCGACGCCCAGATAAGGAGCGAAGACGGCGTCCTGCAGCGTCCACTGCACGTCCGCGCCCAGGATCCACGCGGTCCGCTCGAGCGATCCCAGGTTGATCGATCCGGGCGGGAGATCGGACACCTCCTCCAGCTGCTGCTCGAGCTCACGCACGGCCGCGTCGGTCACGTTTGCACTCCACCATGCCGCGCGCGGGACGATTCGGATATACGGACCGAGAAACCCGAGGTCGACCCGAATTCCGACCCCGAATGTCGACTCGCTCTGGGTCGCGTTCACCCACGTGGCTTCGGCGCCGAACGCCCTGAAGCCGAGGTTGGTGTAGTCGTAATCCTCCAGCGTCTGCCCACGTGTATCGCCGCTCGCGGTGAGCAGGAAGATTCCCGTCACCATCGCGATCGCCCGTCCTCGACGCTGCCTCATCGCTGTCCGTTCCTGATCAGTATGCCCGGCTCAGCCGGGTGCCGGGATAGTATGTACCGAGGATCTCCTCCGACGTCTGGCCTGCCCGGGCCCGGGCAATCGCGCCCCATTGGCACATCCCGGCTCCGTGACCGAAACCCCGGCCATGTACTTCGTACTCGCCGTTGCGTCCCGACACGATGTCGAAGTCCGTCGAGCCGAGGATCCGGCCGTCCGGGTCGCGAAGCGCGAATCGAATGTCGAGCCTCTCGATCACGAGTTCGACGCCCGGGCCGAAGAACGCGACCGAGCGAACCCTCCCGCTCTCGGTGTGATCCGTGACTCTGAAGCCCTCGATCGGGCCCAGCGCCCCCGGCTGCTCGCCGAACATCCGCGCCAGCTCGTCCCGCACCGGTCCGTTCAACTCCTCGCTGGACCAGCTGCTCGACCACCGATAGCGCGGAGAGATCGAGCACCAGTCCGATCCATCCGGTGCCCGGTCGGAGACGGACCGCAGATACGGAGCCGCAGACCGGTCGAGGACTTCATCGATCGCGGCCGTCCGCCCGCCGCACGTCGAGTGGTAATAGGCCCGAATCGGAAGACCGTCGTGGGTGAGGATCTGCCCGGCTGTCGCCCGAACCGCATCCGTCGACTCCTGGCGCTCCGCGTCGATGCCGCCATACACCTGATCTTCGACGGTCCCGAACAGGTCGAACCCCATCTCGGCGTGGCCGTCGAGGTGCGACACCGCGTACGTCCGCGCGGCAACCGCCTGCGCCTCGACGGCTGCCAGCTCCGCGAGAGTGCGAGGTCCGATTTCGAGTGGCACGACCCCGAGGAGATATTCCTCCATCGGCAAAATGTTGATCGCCGTGACCTGGTCTTCTTCCACAGCCAGCAGCTCGAGCCTGCCGCGGTAGCGCACGCCGTCGACCGCGACCGGACTCTCGCCTGACGTCTCGATCCGCAGCGCGTGCACGAGCCCGGCACCGCGCAGCTGATCTCCCGGCACGGAGAGACCCGGTCCATCCCGTCCCACGCGGAGAATCTCGCCCGGTCCGATCGGGCCGATGAGGCGGCCGGTCTGCGCGTCGTGCATCTGGAGTCCGGAATTCGAACTGATCTCGATCGACGGAACCCCTACCAGGACCCCCACTCGCAGCATCGGCTCGCGAGCCGGCGACATCAGGCGGGACAGTCCGGTGGCCCGTTCGAGCGAGCCGGACGCCGTTCCCGCCGCAGCTCCGGCGATCCAAGCGACCAGCAGGCCGGTCGCCATGCGCCGATAGCTCACCGCCCGAAACCGCTGTCGAGCCCGAGTGGAGCGAGCGGCAGGCGACGTGAGGCAGCCGCCGGCTCCCGGTCGGCGGCAGGTGCCGGTCGGACCAGGCCCACGACCTCGGCTTCGAGGTCGTAATCATGCGCCGACACGATGTCTGCTTCGACGAGCGTGCCCGGCGGCCAGTCCTGATCGGAAGACAAGTACGTGACCCCATCCACATCGTCGGCCTGTCCGCTCGTTCGCCCCTGGAGCCGACCCTCGGTCTCCCGGTCCACGATCACTTCTCTGCGCCGTCCGACTTCAAGTGCCAACCGATCGGCGCTGATTGCCCGTTGGACCTCCAGCAGCTCTTCGAGGCGGTCGCGCGCCTGCCCTTCCGGCACGAACTGGTCCTCCATCCCTGCTGCCCGGGTCCCGTCCTGCGGCGAAAATGCAAAGGCGCCGAGGCGGTCGAACTCGGCTTCCTCGAGAAAGTCGAGCAGCGCCCGGAAGTCGTCATCCGTCTCGCCCGGGAACCCGACCAGCACGGTCGTGCGGAGCGTGAGATCGGGGATCGCATCTCTGAGCCGCTCGATCTTCGCGCGGATCGTTCCGGCCCTCTCCGGGCGGCGCATGCGCTCGAGCACCGGGTCCGAGGCGTGCTGAATCGGCATGTCTATGTAGGGCAACAGTCGCGGCTCCGCGGCCATCAGTTCGATCAGCGTATCGCGGAGACCGGCGGAATAGATGTACAGCAATCGGAACCAGGGGATCGTCGTCTCGTCGAGCAGCCGACGCGCGAGGGTGGCGATATCGGTTCCGTCGCGCCACTCCCGCCCGTAATGCGCCAGGTCCTGCGCCACGAGGTTCAGCTCGACCGCACCCTGTGCCTCGAGGCGTGCGGCCTCCGAGACGACGGAATCGAGTCCGAAGGACCGGTGCTTGCCCCGCCACAGGGGGATCGCGCAGAACGCGCAGCCGTGGTCACAGCCTTCACTGACCTTGAGATACCGGACGTGCCGTCGGTCGGTGAGCGGGAGCCGCACGCCAGGATGTTCGGCGACCGGGTCCCCCAGCAGTCCTCGTGCTCGAAGCTCGGGGATCAACCTCTCCGCGTCGCGCAGGCCCACGAACATGTCGATCTCGGGCAGGGACGGCTCGAGCTCGTCACGGTACTGCTCCACCAGGCAGCCGAGAGCGACTACTGCCGAGCAGCGGCCTTCCTGCTTGAGACGGCTCACCTCGAGCAGGGTGTCGATCGATTCCTGCTTCGCGGCATCGATGAAGCCGCAGGTGTTGACGATGATCACATCGGCCTCGGACAGGTCGCGCACAGCCTCCGCGCCATGTCCGGCGAGCGCGGCGAGGATCCGTTCCGAGTCAACTGTGTTCTTGTCGCAGCCGAGGCTTACGACGCCGAGCTTCGTGTGTATTGGTCCGCTCCTCAACCTTCGAACACGTCGGTTCCGGCGGGTGGCGTGAAGCTGAAGGTCGAGTCCGGGATGTCGGCGTTCGGCTGCAGGTCGCGCAGCACCACCGTGCGCAGAGTCTCGTTCTCTTCGGTGATCTCGAACCGACGCACCAGGAGGCGCTCGGTGTCGATCCAGACGCGCACCAGCCGGTATGGGGACTCACCACGGGGAGTCAGGGAAACGAGCCAGGTCGAATGCCCGTCCACCGCCTCATTTCCGTCGAGCACGGCCTCGTATGCCTCGGCGGCTTCGTCGAATATCCGGCCCTGCAGATCGACCATCCCGGCCCCGGTCGTATTCGCGTCGATCGTACTGCGGATGACCTGCCCGGGGTGTGTGCTCGGATAGTAGAGCCACAGGCTCGCGCCATCCGCCACGATCACATCGCCGGCCGGGTCGGTGAAATCCATCTTGAAGCGACCCGCTCCCTTCTGATACCAGGTGCCGGTTCCCGATCGCTTCCGCCCCAGCAGCGCGATCTCGATCGACTGGTCGAATTCCGCCTGCATCGAGCTGAGTCCGTCATACACCTGCTCGGCCCGGGCGAGGAGATCCCGAACCTCCGGCGCCTCTGACTGCTGGGCGACCACCGACTGCGGCAGCGCGACGGAAGACCCGATTACGGCAGCCCAAACCACGCCGCGGCGCCACGAGGTGCGAAAACCGCCGGTACCGCCGGCCGGGAACCGGTTGAGATCCATGCCCGACATCCCTTCACCAGGTAGCGTCTGTCCGGGTCGAACCGCTCGATCCGGACTCGAGTGGCCATACACCGGCCCGGAGCGGGCCGTTCCGCGTGTCAGGGGGATCATTCCTGCGCCAGGTCCTCGCCGCGCATCATGGAGTCGAGCTGTTCGTGGGTAACCGTCACTTCGCGTGGCTTCGAACCTTCGGGGGGTCCGAGGACTCCGGCCGAATGAAGCTGGTCGATAATCCGGGCCGCCCGCCCGTAACCGATCTTCAGGCGTCTCTGGAGCAGGCTGGTCGATCCGGAGGAGTTGTTGATCACGATCTCCGCGGCTTTGCGGAAGTACGGATCCCAATCCGTCAGAATCCCCTCGCCCACGTCCACCTGGCTTTCCTCGATCTCCAGCTCCCGGACCTCATCGAGGATGTCGGTCTCATCCGGCGGCACCTCGGCGGCATCCGAGTCCGCCCGCTGCTCCCTGTACCAACCGACCAGGGCCTCGGTCTCCGCGGTCGACAGGAATGCGCCCTGGATGCGGTGCGGATCTGACTCTCCGGCGGGAAGAAACAGCATATCGCCGTTGCCCAGCAGGCTCTCCGCTCCGTTCTGATCGAGAATCGTGCGGCTGTCGGTCTTCGATGCGACCCGGAACGCGACCCGGCAGGGAAAATTCGCCTTGATCAGGCCGGTGATCACGTTCACCGAAGGCCGCTGCGTGGCCACGACCAGGTGGATTCCTACCGCCCGTGCCTTTTGTGCGAGCACCGCCAGCGGGGTCTCGACTTCCGCCTGGACCGTCATTATCAGGTCCGCGAGCTCGTCGATCATCAGGACGATGTACGGGAGCGTTCCCTCGGCATACAGTCCCTTGCCCCACCCTGGCGGCTTGACGATCTCATCACCGCGCTCGATCCGTCGATTCAGCTCGACGATGTTCCGACAGGCATTGGCCGACAGGATCTGGTACCGGCGGTTCATCTCGAACACGGCCCACCGGAGGACGGAAGCGGCGTCATGATTGTCGGTGACGACCGGATGCCGGAGATGCGGCAGGTCGTTGTACACGATGAGCTCGACCATCTTCGGGTCGACCATCAGCAGCCGCAGTTCCCTCGGCGTGTACCGGTAGATCAGGCTGGTCACGATCGTATTGATACACACTGACTTACCGGATCCGGTCGCGCCTGCGATCAGCATGTGCGGCATGCGGGCCAGGTCGGTAGTGTACGGATTCCCCGCCAGGTCGCGTCCCATCGCCAGCGGCAGATGCGCCCGCGAGTGGCGGTGTGTCGGGGCTTCCAGAATCTCGCGTAGATGGACGATTTCGGGTTCGGGATTCGGGACTTCGACGCCCACCGCACCTTTACCCGGGATCGGAGCCACAATCCGGACCGACGGAGCCTTCAAGGCAAGTGCCAGGTCATCCGCCAGGGCGGCGATCTGTCCCACCTTCACTCCGGCTGCGGGCACCACCTCGAACTGCGTGACCACGGGTCCGGTGGTCCAGCCTCCAATCTTCCCGTCCACGCGGAAGGTGGCCAGCTTTTCGATCAGGATCGCTCCAAGGCGCTCGAGCTCCGACTTCGAGATCCCGTGGCTCCGTCCCCCGGGCAGCGTAAGCAGCTCGAGTGGCGGCAGCTCGGTCCGCGACGGATCGCCGGAATCCGACAGCTCCGGCCCGGCCGAGGTGTCCGGATCCTCGACCGCTGCCTTCTTTGCCTTCTTCCGGTTCGTCGTCTTCGGGCCGGTCCCGGATCCACTTCCGGCCGGAGTCTCGTTCTCCTGGACGACATCCGACGGTACGTCCTCTTCCACGGCGGCCCGCTCCCACGGGCTAGCCGAGGTGTCGTCGCCGACCAGCGACGGCACGACATCCCTGATCTTCGCAGCGGCGACGACCGCACCGCGACCCAGTGCGCCCACACTTCGGTTCACCCCACGCGCCGCCGTTCCGGCGCTCTCCGCCGGCGACCAGCCGAATGCGAGCACGGTGAGGGCCAGGAGGATCGAGCCGACGATCAACGCCGCTCCGATCGTGCCGAACACGCTGACGAGAACTCCGCCGAATTGAGTTCCCAGCCATCCGGCGCCAACCGATTCCCGGCCCATCGCCGAACCGAGCATCCACCAGGCGGACGGAAGGAACAACAGAGCGCCGCCGATGAACACGGACCATCGCACGGCAGATTCACGGCCGATCACGCCGAGACGCTCCAACCCCCAGGTGAACGAGGGCACGGACACGAGGATGGAGGTGCCGCCGAACACGAAAGCGAGGCCGGTATAGAGCAGGGAGCCGGCAGGACCGATGAGGTTCGGGTCGGCAACGCCGCCACGCAGAATCGGGGGGAGAATTGCCAGTACGAGCAGCACGCCGAGACCGAGCAGTCCGACGCCGAGGGCCTCCGCCCGGTGCTTCTCGTTCACGGGTGTCTCCGGGCCGGGCTCAGCCGGACACCGGGCCGCTGGCGGCCTCCTGATCCTTCATGCGAGCCAGGAAACCGGTGTCCACTCGTCCCGCGGCGAACTCCGGATGCCGAAGCACGCTCGACAGGAACGGTATCGTCGTGTGCACGCCTTCGATGATGAACTCCTCCAGCGCCTGAAGAGCCCTTCCGATCGCCTCCTGACGCGTGGATCCGTGGGCGATCAGCTTGCCGAGCAGGGAGTCGTAGTAAGGCGGCACCCGGTATCCCGCGTAGACGTGTGTGTCGATCCGGATGCCCGGTCCGCCGGGGGCGTGAAACGCCGTGATCGTCCCGGGCGACGGCCGGAAGTCCTTCTCCGGGTCTTCCGCGTTGATCCGCAGCTCGATCGCGTGCCCACGAAGCTCGGGTGGCTCCGAAAACCGCAGCTCGATTCCCGCCGCCGAGCGGATCTGCTCCTTAACCAGGTCCACTCCCGTCACCACCTCCGTAACCGGGTGCTCGACCTGGATCCGCGTATTCATTTCCATGAAGTAGAAATGACCGTCGTCACTGAGCAGGAACTCCACCGTGCCGGCGTTCGAATAGCCGATCGCTTCAGCCGCCCGAACCGCTGCCTCTCCCATGGCGGCCCTGAGTTCAGGCGTGAGAGCCGGGCTGGGAGCTTCCTCGATCAGTTTCTGGTGTCGTCTTTGAACCGAGCAGTCCCGTTCGCCGAGATGTACGACATTGCCGTGTCGATCCCCCATGATCTGGATCTCGACGTGGCGAGGGCGATCGACGAAGTGCTCCAGGTAGACTCGCGCATCGTTGAACGCTGCGGCCGCCTCATTCCGGGCCATGCTGAACGTGTTCTCTATCTCGTCCGCGGACTCCGCGACCCGCATTCCCTTCCCGCCGCCGCCGGCCGCCGCCTTGACGATCACCGGGTAGCCGATCCGCTCGGCCTCGGACCGGGCTTCGTCGGTGGATTCGAGGACTCCCTTCGACCCGGGAACGACCGGCACGCCAGCTTCGATCATCGTCCGCCGGGCTTCCGCCTTGTCACCCATGCGGCGGATCTGGTCCGCCGTCGGTCCGATGAACACGAGCCCTGATCGTTCACAGATTTCGGCGAATTCGGCGTTTTCGGCGAGAAATCCATATCCCGGATGAATCGCGTCCGCGCCGGTGATTTCGGCGGCGGCTACGATCCTCGGAATATTCAGATAGCTTTCGCGTCCCGGCGGAGGTCCGATGCACACATCCTCGTCGGAGAACCGGACGTGCAGGGAGTCCCGGTCCGCCTGCGAGTACACCGCAACGGTCTGAATCCCGAGCTCGCGACAAGCCCGAATCACGCGGAGCGCGATTTCTCCGCGGTTGGCGATGAGGATCTTATCTAGCACGGTGGCCCGTGGTTCAAGCAGGCTCGATGCGGAACAGGACCTGACCGTACTCCACCGGATCGGCGTTTTCCACGCAGATCTCGCGGATTGTTCCGCTGACCTCGCACTCGAGCTCGTTCATCAGCTTCATCGCTTCGAGGATGCACACCGTCTGCCCCTTCGAAACGCGATCCCCGACCTCGACGTACGGCGGCGCGTCGGGTGCCGGGGCACGATAGAACGTACCGACCATCGGCGACGTTACCTCCAGCAGCGCAGACTCGGCCGATGTCTCTTGTTCGGCCTTCGACCTGTCATCCGGCTTGCCCGCCGGCTGGTCGACGGCGGGTGCAGCAAACGCGGCACCGGTCGAAGGCGGGACCACGTGACCGGAGCCGGAGCCCGCGATGACCTGTACCGTGGGAGATTTTGACAGCCGGATGCGAGTCCCGAGCCCCTTGGAGATCTCTATCGAGTCGAGTCCGGACTCGTCCACCATCTCGATCAGCTTCTGCAACCAGGCAAGATCGATCATCGGTTCACGCGTTCGAGGTATTTGTCGACCGTGCGATCCACCTTCAACACATCTCCCTGCTCGATGAACAGGGGGACCTGGACCACGGCGCCAGTAGCGAGCTTCGCCGGTTTCGTTCCGCCCTGCGCCGTATCGCCACGCAGGCCCGGGTCGGTCTCGACGACTTCCAACTCGACGAACTGCGGCAGCTCGACCGTAAGCACCGCACCTTCACGGGTCAGACCTTCACACTCCATGTTCTCCTGGAGATACTTGAGCTGATCCGCGCCGATCGTGTCGCGGCTCAGCGGGATGCTCTCGTACGTCTCCATGTCCATGAAGTAATACAGGTCTCCGTCCGTATACGAATACTGGATCGGCCGACGGATCAGCCGGACCTCGGTCACCTTCTCGCCGGCCCTGAACGTTCGCTCGACCACGGCTCCACTGAGCACGTTCTTGAGCTTCGTTCGCACGAAAGCGCCACCCTTCCCGGGCTTCACGTGCTGGAAATAGACGATCTGCAGCAGAGTGCCGTCTGAGTCGATCGTCATTCCATTTCGAAAGTCTGATGTATCCGCCATTCGTTCCGCGTCAGATTTCCAGGAGTCCAGTAGATGACTCACCGAGGACCCTGCAGCCGTCGGCCTCGATAACGACATCCTGCTCGATTCGAATTCCCCCTCGCCCGGGAAGATACACGCCGGGCTCGATCGTGACCACGTTTCCCGCCGCCAGCGGCCTTTCCTCCAATCGATGAACCCGGGGCGACTCGTGCACCTCGAGCCCGAGTCCATGCCCCGTACTGTGGCCGAACCGGTCAGCGAGTCCGAGCTCGGCAAGGTAGTCCCGGGCCGAGGCATCGACCGTGGAAGCCGAAACTCCCGCGGAAATCGCCGCGATGGCTCGACTGCAGGCCTCATCGACCGCAGCGTGAAGCTCGCGTTGCCACGACTCGGCCGGCCGTGCGACCATC
>Ga0307379_10002868_pt1 | contig 25187 bp, 16 predicted proteins | sample UN2MG_FD_202237 | JGI IMG/M metagenome (GOLD analysis project Ga0307379, IMG submission 202237) | Soil microbial communities from Risofladan, Vaasa, Finland - UN-2 | ecosystem: Environmental > Terrestrial > Soil > Coastal area > Acid sulfate soil | place: Finland: Risofladan, Vaasa | collected...
CGGTTAGCGGTTAGTGCCGAGATAGATGTATTGTCTATGAAATCAAAGGGGTTTTTATCAAATTATTTTCCAATATTGTTCGGGTAGAATTGGGGTGATTGACTATATCTTTCATATCTATTGATGAAAACTCTTGAATACATGCTCCAAAAAAGAGGATTGAAGATGAGCGCCGAGTATGCGCTGAAACAACTGGGTAAGGTGAAGTATGTTGTAGTCACTAATCCTGATGGGGGCATCACAACATCGAAATTGTCCATTCCCTCACGGGAACAAAGGCAAATTATGGATGTGCTGGGGGTCGAGTATATAAAGTCTGAAACTTAGGTATTTAATGCATTATTTACAGTATAGATTATTTGCTAAAAATGGGGAAGAAGACAGGGAAGGTTAAATATAAAAAACACGCAAAGGAATCGGTGGTCAAAACAGGAAATGCCACTGTACTTTTACTTCTGTGTTTTGGGGTATTTCTTATATTGACGGCTTTAGGTTGCTTTCAGGATTTTTTTAGACCTGAAAATACACTATATGGTCTAATATTTCTTATTGGGATTTTTTTATTTTCATCTGGGATACATAAGTTACAATTAGAACTTTTAGATATTTTAATGGTTAATATATCGAGTGTGGCGATAATATTATACTTTTTTGATCTATTTCTAGATTACCAGCCTCAAAATACCTTCCTTTACCTCAGTTTTTCAGTTGAAAATCTGTTAATTTTGTTAATAATCTCAATTATTTTTGGTGGGATTTTTTTTATCTTGGATTGTGTAGAGGTGCACTTTTTAATGGGAAAAATTCGAATACCACATAAATATAAAACCAAAACTACTGAAGTAGAAATCGAAGATTTGTTCCCGTATTTGAGATCTTTTTCTGTTTTAAGTCTTTATATTATAAGACCAGCAATTTTTTGGGGTCTATCAGATTTGGTGGTTGGGCTGCGAATGAATTTTCTTGGCGCTTTTATCGGAGTTTTGCTCATTCATAGCTTTATACCAAGATGGACGCGAGCGCTATCCAAATTAAAAATTATTATACACGAAAAATCATACGAAGAATTGGAAGAGAGCCTTAAACAAATTTATAAAAAATACCCCGCTTACGAATGCGTCGTTAAACCTTCTGTCAAAATATATTCAAACGAATTATACGGGTTTTCAATCAATTATCCGAGTACATGGGCACTTAAAATTTTAGAGTCCAGTCCTAATTATGGTGTCAGGTTACATGTTTGGTTCGGTGTTGAAAATGAAGTTCATGGTAGCATTATGGTGGGGCCTATTGGCCCAACTGTTTACGGTCAAACGATATCTGAGCTTAGAAACAGGGCACGGTTACATCGTCAAGATTTGAATGCAGATCTGGTATGTTCAAAAAATATAAGGATAGATGGTATTGAAGCCTATGAGCATATATACAGAGCAGAGAATCCAACAAGATATGCTCAGCAGGTTGGTTTTTTTAAAGATAACGACGAATATCTTCTTATGTTTATGGTCAACTCGGAACGCGACTTTGCGAATTGCAAATCGATATTTGATACATGCATTCGATCTTTTAAATTTACGCGGGAAATTCGGAAACAAGAAATCAAGAATAACGATACTGATGGGTCGTTGTGGGATATCGCCTATCGCTAAGAGAGCTCCCGCCCATGATGTGCTCGGTAAACTGCCGCTAGTGATTAATCGTTTTTCGAGTTCAGTCCGTCGGGGCGCGTCTGCCGGTGGCGTGAGCGTATGGAGAACTCGCCAGCAAGAAAGAGTATCGAAACGATAATGAGCACGTTGGTAAGTGTGACTAAGAATTGGTTGGCGATAAGTATACCGCACAGACCCCATAACACTGCCACTTCATATCCGCGCGAAAGGAGGAGATAGCGGTATAGACTAAAGTTTCATAACACTAGCAAACTATTACGGCAAGCGTGAGGTAGAGATGAACAGAAAAAGAATGGACGCCACCTGGAAGATGCGCACGTATTGATGCACCCGACGCGCTACAGGATCGTGGAGCTGCTTGCAGAGCACCCAATGCACATCGACGCGCTAAGCAGAGCCTTAGATGTAAAGAGAGGGCTCGTCGCGTATCATCTCGCAAAACTGCAAGAGCGCGGGTTCGTGACGAGCAAGTACGAGATCTCTGAACGGGATAAGGCGAAGGGAAGGCGATACGGGTATACTGGGTGACCGACAAGGTAGCGAGGGTACTTTCTGAAATAAAGAAGGGGCTTTGATCGCATTAGTTCATGATAAGAAGGTGAAATCCCTAACGGCAGTGAAAGAAGCTTTGACCAAAGCTTCTGGCTAGACCTTAAACACCCCCCTTCTCTTATCACCTTTCATGCACCGCCTCGTCCGTGACGTGACGCTCTTAATTCTGCTTTACAGAAGTGCAGGTTCCCGTGGCTCACACCGCACCCTACCAAAACCTCCCGCGAAATAGGATACTTCCAGAAAGCCATCACGCCAAACGATTTGTACGAGATGTATAAACGTAACCAGGTGGCGTTGATAAGCAAAAGTAAAGTTTAACTTACCAAAAATATAGTAGAGGATTTTGAAAAACCCTCACTGAGGGTATCTATTAATTTTATATACACTACCGCATATAATCATATATCATGAGAAATTTTGTTGATTTCGGCTTAAAAGAGGCGTACAAGCGAGTGGGTGGAACGGCTTGGAGATCGGCTAGCGGAGATAGAATCGATGGTAGATTGGGAAGCGTTCCGCCCGATAGTGGGCGATATGTTCGATAACCGGAGTGAGAGGGGCGGCAGACCGAACATCGATGAAGTGGTAATGGTCAAGCTGCTCGTGCTCCAGCAGTGGCACGGGCTCTCCGATCCCGAACTCGAGAAGCAGGCTGCGGATAAGCTCTCATTCATGAAGTTTCTCGGATTTCCAAAGGATATCCCGGATTTTACGACCGTCTGGTATTTCAGAGAGCGATTGGCGAAGACGGGAAAAGACCGAGCGATCTGGGCGGAACTGCAGCGACAACTTGATGCGCTGGGTCTGAAGGTACGGCAAGGAGTCGTCCAGGATGCGACGTTTATTACCGCTGATCCGGGTCATGCGAGGGCTGATGCGCCACGCGGAGAGGATGCGGAGACGAGACGGAGCAAGGATGGCTCGTGGGCAAAGAAAGGCAGCAAGTCCTACTTTGGCTTTAAGCTTCACAGTAAACTGGATACCGACCTTGGCCTCATACGGGCGCTCGAAACGACTCCCGCGTCGGTGCACGACAGCCAGGTAGACCTCTCTAAGGAAGGCGAGGTCGTGTATCGAGATCGGGGTTATCAGGGCGTCGCGCCCAATGGCTACTCAGCAACGATGAAACGGGGCGCTCGGGATCATCCGCTTGGCATTATGGATAGATTGCGGAATCTGAGAATCAGCAAGAAGAGAGCGCCCGGCGAACGGCACTATGCCGTAATGAAGAGGGTATTCAACGCCGGACACGTCATGGTTACCACAGTACCACGAGTGCACGTCAAGATGCTCTTTACCGCTTTTGGATTCAACCTCTACCAGTTACACACACTCAGGAGGCAGGGAGCGGTATAGCCTAGCCTAGCGGTAGCTATCGACAAAAAACGGGAAAAGAAGGGAATTTAGCCCATTAGACGGCTAAAAATCCGAAAAAGACGCATTAACAATAGCACTAGGGGCAGAATGTTTTTGGAGAATTTTAAAACCTGACGTTAATCAAAGTCCTCTATAAACTTATTTGTGGCTAAAAATTATGGAGCCACAAAACTGGAGTTACTTTCGGAACTACTGTAAAACATCACAGAGGCTGTAAACCTGCCCTTTCTCGAAGAGGATAAAAAAGGGATGAAGAAATGGGTCGAGGGGTGGATATGACGGAATATCTCCCCCCTTCTTTCTTTACCCTTTCTGCTCGCATTCCCAATCGGTTATGCCTTTTAAGCCCCGGGAGGGATTTGAACCCTCGACCGGCGGATTACAAATCCGTCACTCTTCCAACTGAGCTACCGAGGCATACATTTATGCATACATTTATGCGTACATTTATGCGTACATTTTTGTCAATACCATCCATGATTACAAGTCAATCGCTCGACCGGGCTAAGCTACCGAGGCACTCGTTCTACTAGTTCCTTTTTGCTAGGTATAAATAAATAAACCCTTTCTCACGCTGGACCGTTGCATGCATGCATGACGTCACAACAGGCTGAGCTGATACATTCCGATTATCCCGGTGCCGATGAACTCTATTGCAATGGCTGCAACGATGATTCCTATCACACGGCTCAAGACTTCCGTTCCCACCACACCCATTATATCGTAAAGCCGGTCTGACTGCCCCAATACGAGCCGTGTCGCGATGATCGCAGAGAAAATCCCAAAAAGGACAACTAAAAAGCCGGAAGATTGAATGATCACCATGACCGCGGTTATAGCACCGGGCCCGGCGAGCAGCGGGGTTCCTATCGGAACTGCTCCTACTCCTGCTCCTACACCGGATTTCCCGAGCACGCCGCACTGCTGCTCTCCTCGTAACAGATCAAAAGAGATGAGCAGCAGCAGAAGACCGCCTGCAATCATAAAGCTATTCAGGCTGATGCCTAACAGCTTCAGCAGCAGCTTGCCGAGGAATGCGAAGAGCAGCAGGAGGATCGTAGCCACGATAACTGCATAATTAAGTTCCTTTTTCCGCTCCTCCTTTCGCATACCCTTCGTTACCGCGATGAACACCGGAATACTGGCCGGCGGGTCCATTACCACAATGAGAATGATAAAGGTCTTCACCAGGAGCAACGCTGAATTCGAATCGAAGGAAACCATGTTATAATACCTTTATGATACATAAAGATGTAAAAAGGTATCTACCGTAAGCGGGTGAGTGAGTGAGTGCAGATGCAGCGAGAGGAGATATGGACCGAGAAATACCGGCCGAGAAAGCTCAGCGAGGTGGCAGGACAGGAGGCTATCATGAAGAACCTTCAGTCGTATGTCAAACGCGGGAACTTGCCGCATCTTATCTTCTCCGGGCCTGCCGGTGTTGGTAAGACCGCAGCGGCAGTCGCCATGACCCGGGAGCTCTACGGCGATACCTGGCACGAGAACTTCACGGAACTCAACGCGAGTGACGAACGTGGCATCGATGTGGTTCGCAACACTATCAAGAACTTCGCACGAACCATGCCGATTGGCAATGCATCCTTCAAGATCATCTTCCTCGACGAGGCCGATGCGTTAACCGACGCCGCGCAGGCCGCACTGAGAAGGACGATGGAGCGGTATTCCGGCACGTGCAGGTTCGTCCTCAGTTGTAATTACTCATCCAAGATAATCGAGCCCATACAATCTCGATGCTCCGTGTACCGGTTCAAATCGCTCTCTTATGAGGCGATTGCAGCACGTATACAGTACATTGCGGGTATGGAAGACTTGAAGATCTCAGAAGAGGTCATTCGCGCGATTAACTACGTCTCGATGGGCGATATGCGACGCGCAGTAAATGCATTGCAAAGTGCTGCGGTGCTCAGCAGCGAACTCAAACCGGAGATGATCTACGAGATTACGGCGACGGCGCGGCCTGAAGAGATAAAAGAGCTGATAACCACGGCTATGGATGGTAAATTCTTCGAGGCGCTCGACGTTCTGGAGGGGTTGCTGGATAAAGGAATCTCAGGCGACGAAATACTGGCGCAAATGCATCGGCTCGTGATAAAGATGGACATGCCCGCTCGTAAGAAGGTGGAATTGATGGACCGGATTGGAGAAGCTGACTACCGGATTACCGAGGGCGCGCATGAGCGAATTCAATTGGATGCGCTGATCGCTTCTTTCTGCCTCGCTTCCGAGAAGAGCCAATAAAAACGAGTTAAACCGAACTCTAGTAAATCAGGATCGTGATAAACGGCTACGTCCGCTACGCTTTAATTAAAAACCACGAGTCAGCGCATTCATAACAGCCCTTTCCATCACGTCAATCGGCGGCTCCGCGTTTGTCCATAGTTTGAACGACGCGGCACCTTGATAGACCAGCATCTTCACACCGTTCACAATCTTCCTTACGCCCGCGCGCTTCGCCTCTTTCAGCAACTGCGTCTCCAGCGGATTGTACACGATATCGAAGACCACCAGGTCAGGATGCATCATGTCCGCAGTCACTAACGTAGCATCTTCATGCGGATGCATTCCTACCGCGGTTGCATTGATCAAAATATCCGCAGCCTGGATGTGCTTCTTGAGTTCGGCATCCAATCCAATAGCAGCGGCATTACCGAGCTGCGCAGCCAACTGAGCAGCGCGTGCCTTCGTCCGGTTTGCCAGCGTTACCTTTGCACCTTCTTCGTCGAGATAAAAGGCAATTGCCCGTGCAGCACCTCCCGCACCAAGGATGAGCACATTTTTAGCGGTTAGTTCGCCTACTGTCTCCTCCAATACCTGCATTGAGCCGATGCCGTCGGTATTAAAGCCCGTTGGCGTGCCACTGCTGAAATCAATGGTATTTATCGCCCCTATTCTCTTTGCCATTTCATCCGCGTCTACGAAGACGAGTGCCTTCTCTTTCAACGGTATCGTAACGTTAAGACCCGCGATGCTAAGACTTTTCGCACCCTTTATCGCATCCTCAAGATCGGGTTTTGTAACTCGGAATGCAAGATATAGAGCGTCTATGCCGAGTATCTCAAAAGCGGCGTTATGCATAACCGGGGAGAGGCTGTGCGCTACCGGATCGCCGAGAATGCCGTAGATTTTTTTCATTGTTACCTATAGTTACCAACATTTAAACGTAAAAAAACAAAAGACTTAAGTATGGTGTGGGGCATTAATGTGTAAATAATTAGAAGGAGTAAAAATGGAGGGAATGAGCGTGAGACTGATAAGTGGGCGAACGACCGTGCAGGGTCGAAATCTGGACAGCAAACTTACCGATGAATACTTTGAAGAAGTGGCGGTTTGCAAAATGAACGGCAATGACATGGAGAAATCCGGCGTGGCTCCCGATGAGCATGTGAAAGTAACAACACCGTACGGAGCAGTGGTTGTAAAAGCGGAGAAAGATGACGGGAATCCCGAAGGGCTTATTTTTATTCCTATGGGTCCCTGGGCTAATGCTGTGGTGAGCGGAAATACACATGGTTCCGGTATGCCTTCATTCAAGGGTATCGATGCAACGATCGAGAAGACCGGTGAGCCGGTTTTGCGGGTAAAGGAACTGATGCATACGTATATGGGATAAAAGGAGGTAAAAAATGGCGGAAATAACAGATGTTGTATGCTCATTGTGTGGATGTGTGTGCGACGATATCGTGGTCGAAGTTGAGGATAACAAGGTAACGAAGGTAAAACGAGGCGCGTGTTCCGTGGGCAAGAGCAAGTTGCTGGGACACGAGCGGATAAAGACGCCAATGCTACGCGAAAACGGCGAACTCAAGGAAGTTTCGTACGATGAGGCAATAAAGAAAGCGGCAGAGATCTTATACAAGTCGAGACGACCTCTTTTGTACGGCTGGAGTTCGACGGTCTGCGAAGCTGATCGAGTGGGTGTAGAGCTTGCCGAGGATCTCGGCGGCGTTGTTGACAATACCGCCTCGGTCTGTCACGGGCCTTCCGTGCTGGCGATCCAGGATGTGGGACTACCATCGTGTACACTCGGAGAGATAAAGAACCGAGCAGATCTCATTATCTACTGGGGTGCGAACCCTGCTGCGGCGCATGCGAACCACATGAAGCGGTATTCGTACGTCTCGAAGGGTTTCTGGACTGCAGAAGGTAAGAAAAACAAGAAACTGGTCGTCGTGGATGTACGGCAGACGATGACGTCGAAGATGGCGGACGTATTCTTACAGATTGAGCAGGGTAAGGATTACCAGATCTTTTCCGCACTACGCGCTATCTTACGGGGACATGGGGATGTCGTGCCAGATAATGTGGGTGGCATAGCAAAGGAGCAGTTGCTAGAAGTTGCGGATATGGTAAAAGAAGCCAAATTCGGTATCACCTTCTTCGGTATGGGTGTGACGCACACGGGAGCGCGACACAATAACATTGTCAATGCGATACAATTCACCCGTGCAGCACACCTGTTTGGTAAATGGTCTATTATGCCGATGCGGGGGCATTACAACGTTACGGGATTTAATCAGGTATGCTGCTGGCAGACCGGGTTTCCGTTCTCAGTTGACCTGACCCGCGGATATCCATGGTACAATCCAGGAGAGACCTCGTCTACGGACCTTTTAGCGCGCGGCGATTGCGATTCTGCATTGATCATTGCTTCTGATCCCGGTGCGCATTTCCCCGGTGCAGCACTGAGACACCTGGCCAAGATTCCTGTTATCCAGATAGATCCGTTTGCGAATCCAACGACTGAATTCGCGGATGTCATCATACCATCGACAATAAGCGGAATCGAATCTCCGGGCGGAGTCTATCGTATGGATAATATCCCGTTACGATTGCGGAAGATCTTGGACACGGACTATTACATCCCGGATGAGGAGATCGTCGAGCGGATAATGGAAGAAGTACGTGCATTAAGAGCAAAGGAGGGCGAGTAAAATGGCTGCTGAATTATTGATACGGAATGGAGTGGTTTACGATCCAATAAACGGTGTGAAGGGTGAGAAGAAGGATATCTTCATTCGTGACGGCAAGATAGTAGAATCGGTATCGAATCCGAAGGTTATCGATGCAGAAGGGCGTGTGATAATGCCTGGTGGCGTGGACATCCACGCACACGTAGCCGGTGGTAAAGTCAACTCGGGGCGGCTGATGCGACCCGAAGACGGGCGAAAAGGCATAGAACCTAAGACGAAGGTTTGCAGAGTACAATCAGGATATTCGGTCCCCAATACCTTTGCGACGGGCTACCGGTATGCGAGGATGGGATACACCTTTGTGATGGAGGCGGCAATGCCACCGCTTGCAGCACGACACACGCACGAGGAGATGATAGATATCCCGATCTTGGACAACGCAGCAATGCCGCTTATCGACAACAATTGGATGACGCTGGAGTACATAAAGAGCGGCAATACGGACTTGCTTGCTGCGTACATCGCGTGGATGATCAAGGCGACCAAGGGCTACGGCGTGAAAGTGGTGAATCCCGGTGGTACTGAAGCATGGGCATGGGGAAAAAACTGTAACCTCCATGACACAGTGCCTTACTTTGACGTCACCCCTGCGGAGATCGTCAAGGGTTTAGCAGAGGCGACCGAGAAGTTTGAGATGCCGCACAGTATTCACGTGCATACTAATATGCTGGGGCATCCGGGCAACTTCGAAGTAACAACGGACACGTACGACCTTGTGAAGGGCATAAAGCCGTATCGAGACCGTCCGGCTATGCACGCGACACACACACAGTTCCATGCCTATGGTGGTACGACCTGGAAGGATTTCGAATCGCAGGCGACGCATATCACGGATTATGTGAACGCCAATGACCATGTGAGCATTGATATCGGCTCGATTGTGCTGGGCGATACCACGACGATGACCGCAGACGGGCCGATGGAATACGATCTGTACCAGATAACAGGCCGTAAATGGACGAATTGCGATGTGGAACTCGAAACAGGGTCCGGAATCACTCCGTTCTTGTACTCGGGTAAATCACCGGTTAATACCATCCAGTGGGCGATCGGTCAGGAATTGGCTTTGCTGATCAAGGACCCATGGAAGGTCGCACTCACCACAGACCATCCCAATGCCGGTCCGTTCATCGGGTATCCGATCATCATCTCGATGCTCATGAGCAAGAAGCGGCGAGATGAGCTGGCTGAGGACGTGCATAAGGTGATCTTCGACCGGACAGTTTTGCCCTCAATAGATCGTGAGTACGATTTATATGAGATCGCAATCATCACGCGTGGCATGACGGCGAAGACGTTGGGATTGGCAGAGCACGGCAAAGGACACCTTGGCGTGGGTGCAGACGCAGACCTTGCGATTTACGATATGACTCCAGAGGAGCGCGATGCAGGCAAGATCCAGAAGGCGTTCTTGAATACGAAATACACGATAAAAGCCGGCGAGATCGTCGTAAAGGACGGCGAAGTCGTCGCAGCACCGCCAGGGAAAACGATCTTCGTCACGCCAGAATGTGAGCAGAGTCTGATGGACGAGATGCTCGTGACGCTGAAGGACAAATTCGATAAGTACTACTCAGTGACCTTCAACAATTATCCGGTTCAGGATGCGTACTTACCGAATCCGTATGAGATAAAGGCGCCAATGCGTGGATGATAGGAAAGGAGGAGAAAAAAATGCAAACCATAACCTTAAAGTTGAAAGACTCGGTAACGAGTGGATCTGCTCAAGTACCTGTTGAGGCGGACGTATTAACCCCGGATCAGCTCTTTGGCAAGAGTGAGGCTGAGATCAAAGCGGTGAAGGTCTGGTGGGGCAACAAGCAGGAGAATGCCGGCGATCTGTTTGATGTGAGCGTATCGGGAGATGCCGGAAGTGCAGACGACGTGAAGATCGTGTTTGAAGGCAACCTCAAACGCGTGAAGCGTATCGGCGCGGGCATGAAAGCAGGCGAGATCGAGGCACGCGGTGACGTGGACATGCATGTCGGCGCGATGATGGAAGGCGGCCGAGTAGTAGTAAAAGGGAATGCAAACTGCTGGGCAGGCGGAGAGATGCACGGTGGTGAGTTGCTCATAGAGGGTGATGCGGCAGCGAATCTCTGTGCGATGTATCGCGGCGAAGAGAAGGGCATGACCGGCGGTAAAGTGACGGTCAACGGCAGCGCCGACGAACTGGTCGGGCAGTACATGGCAGGTGGCGAGATCCTGATCAAAGGTAACGCGGACAGGCTCGCAGGCTTGAACATGAAAGGCGGCAAGATAACGATCGAGGGCGATGCCGATATACCCGGTGCGGACATGACCGGTGGCGAGATCACAGTGAAGGGCACGACGGAGATGATGCCCTCGTTCAAGTTCGTGGAGACCGCAGCCGTGGATGGCGCGGAATACAAGAAATACCTCGGCGATTTCGCAATGGGCGAGCGGAAAGCAAAAGGAACACTGTACGTGAGGTGATCTTTTCACCTCCTTTTTTCTTTATTTTTTTGTTTTTTTATGCCTCTCAGGCAGAGATCGCATTGAATTTCACTCTCGTTCCGTATCAGGGCAACTCCTTGCAACTCCTAAGATTTTGAACCTACCCGAAAGTTTTAAATAGGGTAAAGAAAAACCATTGTTTTATGAGAAAAATAAATATAAGCTATTGGTTAACTTTTAGTTTTATTTTTGTGGTTGTTCTTCTCATGGCGTCGCTCGTTCAGACGCAACAAGGTCCCGTAGAGATCGAGACTCCCGCTGAGATAAATCACTGTGAATCCTATCAATTTAATGTAACCATAACGCCTCAAGGGAAATATCCAATAAATCTGACCGTTACCGTCCCCACGGGTTTCATCTATGATAGCGGTTCGTCAACAGCCAATTTTTCCGGTACTCTTAATACCACTATAGAACCCTCTATTAGCGGAAACAACTTGACGTGGAACTTTAATGGCCAGGCCAGTCAGGCTACCAGTACGCAGGTCGGCTTTAACTTGACGCCGGGATGTGGTGCAGCGAGTGGAAAGCGCTTGCGCGCTGTGGTTTATTTCAATGACAGTACCTCTGCCTCAAAGACTTCGAACTCCATCCTGGTGAACATTCCCTTTATAACCTTAAAGATCGACCCGGAAGTCGCTGACGCACATCTTAATGACACCGTTATGTACTCAATCATCGTTAAAAATACCGGGACGAGTCCCGCCTATAACGTCTCTCTCAATGCCACCCTGACCAACCTTACACTCGTCAATATCAGCACGACGAGTCTAAATTGGTCCTACGACAGAATAAATGCGAGTGAGACAAAGACCGAAACGATCAACGTCACGGTTGCGGCCTGCGATGGGCAGTTTATGAACGTGACCATGTCGCGGAGTTGTTTGGGATCTGTTTGTCGCTCGATCTTCGCGAAGGGCAGTATTCGGTTCATGCCGCGGATACCAGAAGTAATGATCAGTGTCAACGACATCAGTATCAATTACTGCCAAAATACAACCGTGCGCGTGAATTTGAGTAATGAGGGCGAAAGCGGCGCGTACGACCTATATCTACGGATGGCCGGGCTGCCGAGTCAATACGTCTCGAACCCGAACGCGACCTTTTATCCGGGAAATAGTACGTTCTACATCAACGATATCCCCCCCAACGGCACGTTCAACCTGACCTTTGATCTTGGCATGAGTTATGGGAATTGTACTGATCCCGGAAGCGGAACGATAGCTATATTCCCTAGATACTACGATGAATGTCTGAACCTCTGGGCACCGCCGGTTAACCTCTTCCACTATTCGTTCAACGCGAGTTCGAGGCCAGGTTTATCAGCGACAAAAACCGCGAATCGATCCTCGCTCTACTTCGGTGAGATGGTTGAATTCAATCTAAGCGCAACCTATACCAAGGGTATTTGTCCAAACGATTCGGTTAACGTTACCATAACGGATCACTACCACGAGAAGTTAGCGGTTATTGATGACGGTGGTGGGACGGTTAACGAAAGCGCTCACACGATTACATGGAGCAATGTTTTCCTTCAGCACGGGACGCTGTGGAACCAAACCTTGAAATTTAGAGCAAACGTTACCTGTTCGTGTGGTCAAACGTTACCAAATTCCATGACGGTCATCGCGGGAACCGATTGCTGCGGGTGTCCCCTTAACGCAAGCGCCTCCGAATCGGTCATCGTGGAATGTTATAACGATTCTGTCTTTTCTAGTAGTAAAACCGCAACCCCGTCACCACAAGAAGTATGCCGCACTGTCACCTACAACACCACGTATGTCTTCAATCGCACGCTAAACTGGAGTGACGTCTCGTTTATGGAGGTGGGGAACAACAATCAAACGTTTCCTGACGGGTTATACAGTGGTACCGCATCATTCTTTGTGAATGGAACAAAATGCAATGAATCGACGATAACACTGGAACAATGGGTTAATCTTGGCACGGTAAATTTCAGTGCATGCTCTGACAAGATCTATCCCGGCACGACACTCGAGATTACGTATACGTTGAAGCAGAATGATGACGGTAACTTCCCTGACTGGTCGTACTTGAATATCTCAGGCTATCGTAACACGGATTGCCCCGATCCGGGCTTTTATCGCGAGGCAGGCTTTGTCAACGTCGACCGACCAGCTATGTCCATCGCGGTTGACATCGCCGATTGGATAAACGTGTGCGGGGAATACAATGTGACGATTACCGCGTCGAAATCCGGCGTTTTTCCCGTTTACAATATCACTATTTACTTTAACGACTCGCTCTACCGCTACATCGATAATACCACGAATATGAGCAGTTTCAAGAATGTAAGCGGTGGTAATATCAGCTCGTTCGAGCCTACAAGGAATGGTACTATTTTGAGTTGGTACCTGGGCAATCTCTCCTCAGGCGGAACGATTCAGTTTAGAGCGGTTAAAAATTGCAGTTTAGCACCTAACGCAGTAGCGTGGTTAGATTATCAAGATAACTGCGATCTCGCTTCTGAGGAGGTCAGGCATGCTGGCGATAGTGACAGCCCTCTTATCATTACCATTGGAGACATTATCATCCTGAAAACCCCGAAAGTCATCTTTGCCAAGACGAAAAACGTCTCCTGGAACATCTACGTGACGAACAAAGGAAACGGCACTGCCAAAAACGTTACGGTTGTTGACGTGCTGGACGACGACCTCATTTACGTCAGTTCGAGCATCGATGGCATACTCGCGAATCCTTCGGTTACCGGTAATCACACGATCGTCTGGAGCCTCGGTGATATCATCCCGAATAAGAGGAGGAGAATACAATTGAATGCAACCTTTGCCGGGTGCCAATGGTTAGAGAATACCGTCAATGCATCGTGGGGCTGCTGTAATGAGTCCTGTCAAATTAGAGAGGATCAATCCCACGTTGAAATCTTGGAAGGCGTTGCGGTGTTTGTAAGACATGATGGGGACTTGATCGATGAGTGCGGCGGTACGGCGAACTTCACCATCATCGCCCGTAACGTTGGCGAGACGTACGTTTACGATGCTCGGGCAATTGAGATCCTCCCTAGCTGCATCGAGTTCGTGCCCAACACCAACACCTCGGCTCCGACTGCAACGTCATTTTCATATTACTCGGGAAACAAGACCCTCACCTGGTATTATGACGCTTTAGCGCCTGGTAGCAGCGTCGATTTAGGCTTCAAAGCGGTTGTTAACCAGAGCTGCATCTGTAACGCGACCTTCGGCGCAGCTATCGCAACAATCAACTATACGATTCCCTGCGGCGATTATGGGGCTGAGGATGTCAAACCATTTGAAACAGAAAAAGCGGCACCGCATCTGAGCATAACGAAGACGCCCCCCTTTACGATCGCGGAAAACAGTAGCTTGGTCAACTGGACGATTACGATAACGAGCGACGGCGATTACGAAGCGAAGAATATCACGCTTCAGGATGTGCTGCCGAGTAATACCGTCTATGATGCCACAAACATAAGTCCTGCTGTTACTAGTGGAACGGGAACGGTAGGTAATCCGCTCGTCTGGAACCTTGGTAATATGAGTATTGGAAACGTCACCACGATTAACGTATCTGCTCGGGTAACGGGCTGCACTAATGATACGGAGAACAATGCTACCGTCTTCTGGGGCTGCTGTGTGCCGAAGCAAGAAGTCTCTGCTTCAGCAACCTTACGAACACAGCCCGTTTTAATGCTCGATAAAGTCTCTGAACTCGATACATGTAGTGGCAATATGACACTCACGATCGAGAATGAAGGGTCTAGCGCAGTGATCGTAAACATGACCGAATACTTACCGAACGGGTATGATTACGTTCCCACTTCAGCGAACATTACGAGCGATAATGCAAGTCACACGATTACCAACCCCGAACCGGTCGTTATAGATCCCGATTACATCCTGTGGAACTCTACAAACGTTGAGGTCATCTATCCTAACGAAACCCTCACCATTAATTTGAGTGTAATTAACACGAAATGCAGCCAATCCTACTGCGAGAAGGTCTATCACACCAACGAGACGTTCGTCATAAACTATACTGATTCGTGTACGAACCCGCTCACTATAAACCAAACGTGGGACGTTGACCCCGTAATCATGGAGATACGCGTTCACAAGGAGCCGCCAACACAAGTCGTTGGATTCGCGAGCTGGACGATCAACATCAGCAGTTACAACGCAACAGCGGACAACGTCACGGTAAAAGATGAACTCGGCTCGGCATTCCATTCCATCTCCACCTATTACCTTAACGGGAATCTGGACAACTCAGCGACGAACACCACCTTACCCAGCGGAAATAAAGAGGTCCTGTGGACGGGACAGACCGTCTCTTTAGGAGACGACACCTGGATCAGGAGAGTCACTGCACAGGTGAATGTAAGTGGGACGGCTGATAACAATGTTACGGTCATCGGCTACTGCACGTGTGGTTGTATCTACAGCATGCACGGCGATTTGGTGTACGCTTCGCGACTCAACTTCACCAAAGTGCCGAACGGGACGCTCACGATCGGCGAGTACGCAAACTTCACGCTCACCGCAGAGTACTGGGGGGATGGCGAAGATTATATCAACGTAACGATAACCGATGCGCTGCCGGAATACCTAGCCTATATCAGCTCAAACATCACCGATGACGACGGCGTTTTGTACAACGATAACCTGACGCAAAGTTATAATGGCACCACAAAACTAACGTACCTCTCGTGGAATCTCGACACTTTTACTGGTCCAAAGGTATTCACCATAAACCTTACCACGATAGTAAACAACACATTAGGGAATCAGAACGGTAGCACCGTCTGGAACAATGCGTACTCCGTCCATGAAAACGAGTACAATGAAACCTTCCAAGCGTATGATAGTGCGTGGGTTGCCGTTATTGAGCCTGATTTAGTCATCGCGAAATCAACCAACAAGACTATCGTGGTAGCGGGCGATGTGGTCGAGTACACCGTTAAAGTCTATCATACCGCTCAAAGCGCCCACGATGCCTATGATGTATGGATCAATGATACTGTTCCCGCGAAGCTGGATATCCTTTCTAATACATCCAATCCAACTACAGATCTCTCGATCCAAGCTGGGCATAACTTCAGTTGGTTCTACGGATACGTACCGCTCTCGTATAATGCATCCAATCCGATCAATATAACCTACGTAGTGCGTGTCAATACGAGTGTTATCATCGGTGAGGAGCTGATGAACAACGCCACGGTGACGTGGACGAGCGTCAATGAGACGACGGGCAACGAGAGTTTCGAGCGGTTCGGGAACTGGACCGACCTGGACGATTACAACGATACCGCAGAGGCACCAATAACGGCGAACACCACGCGATCGATGGAGAAACTGCCGCAGGAGACGCGGTATCGCACGATCGGTGAGGGTGTGAACTTCACCATCAAGGTCTATCTACCGCTGACGAACGTCTTAGCGGTCTGGGTGAACGATACACTTTCCACTGGCCTGATTTATGATAACACCACGGTTACGCTGACGGCGAACAACGACACGTTCCAGGAAACCATCAGCGGACCGAACAACGGCACGCAGCCGACGACTGTACGCTGGTATTTAGGCACCGTGAACAATACCGACGGAACCAACATAACCATTGACTTCACCGCCATCGTTGCGGATGTTGGGGACAATCAAAATGGGACGATACTCAACAATACCGCCACGTTCTCCTGGGAGTTTGCAAACGGTACAAAAGACATGCTAAGTAATACCTCGGGCGATATAATCGTTCTCGAACCAGACTTACAGATCTCAAAACAATTTAATGTTTCAGTAATCGAAGCGGGGGCGGTCATTAACTTCACCGTTGTCGTGAATCACACCGCTGCAAGTGCCTGGGATGCCTTCGACCTCTGGATCAATGATACCGTACCTGATAAGCTCGCGGATATCAATTGTTCTGTCGTCCCAGAGCCAAATCAAACGGCAGATCACGCATGGTATTTCACGCGGCTCAATCTCTCGGATACTATTACGGTTACCTGCACAGCACGGATTAACGAGACGATTGAACTGAATGAGACGCTGGAAAACATTGTTAACCTCACGTGGACGAGCACGCCCGAGACCAATCCGTATGAAGATTACGAGCGGTTTGGGAACCGGACTGAACTGGACGATTATAACCGAACGGCAGCGGATACTCTCACGGGTGCAGATACCCTCTCGCTCGCCAAGACGGTCGACAAGCAGAACGCAACCATCGGCGAATATCTCACCTACACCATTATCGTCGGCTTACCAAATGTGACGGTGAACAACGTCACGATCAACGATACGCTGCCCTCTGATTTGGCCTACGACCGGCTCATCTCACTGGGTGCGGGCGGCAACAACGAGACGCTCGTGGAGACCGTGGAAGGGCAAAACATCTCCTGGTATCTCGGCGATGTGAACAACTCGGACGGGAGTAACATAACAATTGTGTTTAGAGCGGTGGTGAGAGACATCAGTGCGAATCAAAATAATACGTATCTCGGTAATAATTCCGTTATTTTCACGGGCTACGATGTAACCGGTAATGAATATAATCGTTCCGCCGAATCTGTGGACGTCTTAGTGGTAGAACCCGACTTAGCGATTGAAAAACAGGTCAACACGACCATCGTCGAAGCGGGCGATGTGGTTACCTATACCCTTAACGTCTCGCATACCTCAAACAGCACAACGGACGCCTACGATGTCTTCATCAACGATACGCTGCCTGAGCACCTCGCTTTTATTTCCGAAACGTCCACCGGCGCGGTGTTCACGCAGGCTGGGCAGAACCTGAGCTGGTTCTACGCGCATATACCGCTGGTCAACGATTCCGCCAACCCGGTCGTCATCTCGTATACCGCCAGCGTTACCGACGAGGTCATCGCGAACGAGACGCTCCGTAATATCGTCAACCTTACCTGGACGAGCGTAAACGAGACCTTCGGGAACGAGTCCCACGAGCGGTTCGGGAACTACACCGATCTTGACGACTATAATGAGACGAACTCGACGGTCCTGACCGGTGCGACCAACTGGAGTATCAATAAGACTGTGGATCGCACGAACGCAACCATCGGCGAGTACGTCAACTACACGCTGCTCGTCGACCTGCCGAACGTTCACGTTCTCAACCTCTCGGTCGAGGATGTTCTGGAGCAGGGCCTGATCTACTTCACTAACGTCTCGTCCGTCGCTCCGGACAACTTCTCGGTTTCGCCGCCGAACGGCGGCTCGCAGAACGTTACCGTCACCTTCGGCTACGACGACTTTAATAACTCCGCCGGGGACGATCTGACCATCAATATCACGACCATCGTCGCCGATGTGCTCGATAACCAGGACGGCGTCAATTTAACGAATCTCCTCAACGTCTCCTGGCATGATGCACAGGGTGTTATGTACACGAATTCGACCAACGTCTCGACTACGCTCGTTGAGCCTGACCTGAAGATCGAGAAAACCGTCAATGATTCAGTCGTGGAGGCGGGCGATGTGGTTACATACACGGTTAACGTCTCGCATACCACAAGCAGCACAACTGACGCCTACAATGTCTTCATCAACGATACGCTGCCTGAGCACCTCACTTTTATTTCCGAAACGTCCACCGGCGCGGTGTTCACGCAGGCTGGGCAGAACCTGAGCTGGTTCTACGCGTATATACCGCTGGTCAACGATTCCGCCAACCCGGTCGTCATCTCGTATACCGCCAGCGTTACCGACGAGGTCATCGCGAACGAGACGCTCCGTAATATCGTTAACCTTACCTGGACGAGCGTAAACGAGACCTTCGGGAACGAGTCCCACGAGCGGTTCGGGAACTACACCGATCTTGACGACTATAACGAGACGAACTCGACGGTCCTGACCGGCGCTTCAAACTGGAGTATCAATAAAACGGTTGATAAACCAAAAGCAACCATTGGCGAATATGTCAATTATACGGTGCAAGTTGACTTACCGGGCGTTCACGTCTTGAATTTGACGGTGACGGATGTTCTTCAAGAGGGACTGATATATCATGATAATAGTTCTCCCGTGGACCCTGATAACTTCACGGTCTCGTCGCCAAACAACGGCTCGCAAAATGTCACGGTTACCTTCGAATATAACGACTTCAACAACTCTCTCGGTGACGATTTAACCATTACTATAACCGCTATCGTAGCAGACGTATACAGCAATCAAAAAGGAACAGAACTAAACAATACGGTGAATGTTTCGTGGATTGATGCGGGAGATCGTGAATATCGCAACGGAACAAATGTTTCGAGTACTATAATCGAACCGGATTTAGAAATAAACAAAACGGCGAACGTAACGCATGTTGAAGCGGGCGATCTCATCGCCTTTAATATCACGGTCACGCACACGCCAAATAGCACGGCAGACGCGTACGACGTCTGGATAAATGACACGATTCCCGTTCGAACGGATTTGGTTGACAATGCTTCAAATCCCCCGGAAGATAACTTCACCCAGGTCGGTAGAGATCTGAGTTGGTACTACGCCCATGTGCCCCTTGCTCAGATACTCAATATTACCTATACCGTTCGAGTAAACGAGAGTGTAAGTCCGCTTGATATCCTAACAAACAATGCCACGCTCACGTGGACGGGTGTCAATGCGACAATGGGGAATGAAAGCCATGAACGATTTGGAGGAAGAACCGTCTTGGATGATTATAATGACTCAGACAGCCAGAATGTTACCGTTTGGGAAGCAGAACTATACAAGGAACCTGACGTTAATAGGAGCTATTGGATTAACGATTCCGTCGGGTATCGAATATCTCTCGTACTGCCCTATGCGACAGTTTTGAATACAACGGTTAATGATACGTTACCGCAAGGCCTAATCTTTGATAACGCGAGCGTTGTCGTTGACCCGAACCACACGTATAACCTCTCATTCTCAGAACCGAACAACGGAACTCAACCGGTCAACATCACCTTCGATTTTGGAAACCTTTTAGATGGAACTATTGTCAACATCACCTTCACTACGATCGTTGCTGATATCCCGGCTAATCAAAACGGTACGATACTCACGCAGAATTTCGCGCAGCTCTTTTGGAATGACAATGAAGGTGGGCTCCACAATGATTCGAACACGTCAGGAAACATAACCGTTATCCGGTTACCACGGATTAACCTGACGGACGGCGTGATCAAGATTGTCGAACCAGAGTATGTCATTCCCGGTGCCTTTGTGAACTATACCGTATACATCACGAATGATGGATTCGCACCCGCGTACAATGTAACACTCTTCGATATGCTGCCAAACTATGTGAGCTATATTCCCAATACGACGATGGTGCACGGGGTGCCGGGGCCAAATCCCGATACTATCACGTTGTATCCGAATGGAACGACAAAGATTGCGTGGACGAATGTGATTGACGTACTTAACGCAAGCGAGACTAAATGGGTGCGCTATGCTTGTTCAGTATCGTCAGCTACGCCGTTTGAGGAAGTATTGATAAATAACGCGACCGTAGAGAAGTTTGAGGATGAAGAGGGCAAGGAATATCCGGGCGCAAGCGATTCGGCAATTCTTAAGGTTATTACTCCCGTCCCGGTGTTAAATGCCGTGGGGTTGATTATCCTGACCGGGTCCTTGATGGTTGTCGCGATTGGTCGGATGCGAAAAGGGGGGAAAGGAAGAAGGAAATTTGAGTGACTGTTTTCACGCACGCACCGGATCCTTTATTCTTGTTACTTGAAGGTCAGCGCACGCGGCTACCTGCCGGCACCTCTTTATCGGGGTGCAATAGAATCGGCTTCCCGTCGACATCCACCGCCAGGATCATCCCCTGACTTTCAATACCCCTGAGCTTCGCAGGCTTCAAGTTAGCCAAAATGGGCACGAGTTTGCCGATCAAATCCTCAGGCGTGTACTCTTCCGCAATACCGGCGACAAGCTGTCTCGTTTCATCACCAACATCAACATCGAGTTTGATCAACTTTTTGCTGCCTTCTATCCGCTCTGCACTCACGATCTTCCCGATACGCACATCGAGTCGTGCAAACTCACTCATGTTTATTATCTCGTTATCTGCCATGGTATCATCACTCTTTATCGCTAACTTTATAAGAAAGCAGTGAAGATCAATAAGGTTTATCCTTTTACGGTACGGTACGATACGGTAGATAACGCGCCCTGACGGCACTCAATCGATGAGGCAAATCAAGTACCGTGCTTTGATTGGCGTATTACACGACGGTAGAGTATTAAACGGTGAATCCAAAAACGGGTACGTACGTCCGGTGGTGCTCAGCTCAGACACAACCGTACGCGCTACATACTGCTCTGTATGCCGATCGCTTTCCGAATCACCTGTGCGATGGGTATCGAGCAGAGCATATACCAGAGCACCCAGTAGGGCAGGCCGAATGCGAACCGTGCCACAAGGTCCCGCTCGCCGATCAGGGGTAACATCACCATGCCCAGTTGGTTCGCGCCTACGTAGGCCCAGATCCACATGAATATCGGGATCGTGATGATGCCGATGTACGCCATGGGCTTCATTTGCTGTTTGAACATCTCGCCGGAAAATTGCGTTTGCTTCCGCATTATCTCGTCCTTCTTCTTCTCCAGCTTCTTTATCACATGCTTGTTGTCCGCACGCTTCGCCTCCATCAGCTCTTTCTGCAGCTCGCGAATCTGCTTCTGGTACAGCTTCGACTTCTCCATCAGCTCCCAATTCGTCGTGTATTTCTGCACTACGGAGGTGTAAATGCCAGTAATCACCGATAAGATGAGGATGGTGATCAAGAAATTCTCGAGACCTACGGCATTGGCGAGCGGATCGAGAACGACGCCCAACGCGCTGCCCAGTCCCTCACGGAGCCCCGGAATGATGACAATACCAAACAGGATGAAAAAGCCCAAAGCCATGAGCATGGTTTCCAAAAACTTCTTCATCTGCTCCTTTCGCTGCTGCAGAACTCGCTCTTTGTTCACCATTTCCGCTTGCCTATCCTACCCTATAGGAACTACAGGCGTGGGGTAATATAAAGTTTCACTGCTTTTGAGGGGTGTTCCGTGATTATCCCTCATACCTGCGTACCATCTCATCCAACACTTCTGAGATGGTGGCGTGAAAAGCCAACGCCTCGTTCAGTCGTGCTGCTATTCTCAGCTTCGCATACTCGTCTGCTACGAATTCAGCATCACGATACGAGACCTCTTTGAGAATGAGCCCGAATGCGGGTGCGGGTTCAACTTGCTCCGTTATCCGCCGTTCCACGAGGTCCTCCACCCACTGCGTATCCTTCGTGCCACCGCCAACCAGTTTCAGCGCTGAGACGATCTTGCGCACCATTTTACGGAGAAAGCTGTTTGCTTCTATATCAAAGGCAATAAACGACCTGCTTCCGTCCGTCGCGATCTCTAGCCGTTTTATCTCCCGGATCGGCGAGTAATACTGGGCTTCTTGCTCGTTATGGCCCGGCGGCTGCGAGAAATTGGAGAAGTCGTGCGTGCCGATAAACAGTTCCGAGGCCTCTCGCATACGCGCCACGTCCAGATTCTCCTCGGGCTGTCGCCATAAGAAATAGCGGTATGCACGACTGATCGCATCTCTGCGCGCGTTAAACTCAGAAGAGGGCTTTGCAAGCGCGAATACCCATATATCGTCAGGAAGCAGGCTGTTTATCATCCGGGGAGTTACTTTGGGGTTCGCGGTGTCAAAGGAGACCACCTGAGAGAGCGCATGTGCGCCTTTATCAGTCCGACCCGCAGCGGCGTAATTCGATACTGCTCGATCTTCAACGATGTTGAGTCTCTGTAATGCCGTGAAGAGCTCCCCTTCTATCGTTGGGCCCGCGAACTGGGGCTGAATCTGAAAGCCATGGTAGTTCGTGCCGAGGTAACCGAGTTTAAGTGCTATTCGTTCCATTTCCGTTCGTTTTTATGCATGTCTCTGTGAGACTGTAGATAGGTAGGTTAGATGTTAGATAATGGGTTTGTTGTAGGTAGTATATCAAGATGTGTGGTGTGAGTAGAGTCCCGCAATTATTTCGTCAGGAAGCACCACCAAAGCTCATGGTGTACGCTACGCCGATTGACTGGCTCGACTATGAGACGGGCTCCAGATGATCGCATCGCGTTCGATTCGAGGATGATGCCTCGATAAGGAAGGATCCTCTCGATCTGTTAGGTGAATTTGCTCGCACACGCGAGGCAGACAACTAACTGCGAAGCAAGAGTATTCTCGGGATGTTCCGTGCGTGGCGTGGAACGAAAGTGAGGTAAGTTTATGAAGGGGCAATCTCTTTCTTTTGGATAGTAAGCGAAATAATAGTAGGACTCAACATTCTTGATTGACGGGAGAACGCAAAATAAATGAAACTGCTTGCACAGCTAATCGAAGAACGGAACTTCCATAACGCATGGGCTAAAGCGATCCGTGCGGTACTCGGTAAGGGCGTCGATCTGGTCATCGGCGGTGGCGACGAGCGGAAACCGATCAAAGATTCCTGCATGTTGATCAGTATGACGGGTAGCGCAATCAAGCAAATAGAAGCACACGAATTACATCCCCAGTATCCCTTCAGGCGAATCGAGGAATACTGTAATGAGTTCACGAGACCATTCTTGGAGGAGTACCGGTCGAAGCCCGTAAAGGAGCGGTTCACGTATCTTTATTTCGAACGGTTGGCCCATTATGAAGCCCTTTCCGGTTCAAGCAGTTCGGATCAAATAGTGTTATTGAAAGACGCGTTAGCTGACCAGCTCAAAGAGAATATAACCTCAAATAGAGCCCAGGCAATTACCTGGTATGTTCCCTTTGATATAGGACGAAGTTCGCCGCCCTGCTTACAGCGGATACAAATTCGCTATATCCCTGAGAATACGGTGGATGTTCACCTTACCTGGCGATCACGGGATCTGTTTACCGCGTGGCAATTGAATATCGTCTGCATCATCGAAATGCTGAATCATGAAGTAATCAAGCCGAATAACTGCCAGATCGTACGAATAATCGATTACAGCGATTCATTGCACCTTTATGCACGCGATATCGAAGATGCAAAGAAGGTAAAATTAGTACCGGTAAGTCCACAGGAACCGTAGCGCTGTTCTGAAGATTGCGCATGGCATGATTTGACACGGAGTTGAAACCCGAAGCGGTTAATAGCGCACGCAGTGTGAGAAGGAAGAGGAGGAGTTTGAAGCGTTTTCCGTTAATGAAGCCCAAGGACGAGTTCAACTAATAGCCAATGCTGCTTGGGGTATTTAAATAACAAGAGTCCATTATAATACGGAGGTATCACATGATGAGATCAAGTAATTTTGACAGAAGAAAGGGTGGTTTTGATCGTGGGCCCCGAGAGATGCATACGGTTACGTGTGCGGACTGTGGGGAAGAATGTCAAGTACCATTCAAGCCAGATGGCACCAGACCTGTTTACTGTCAGGAATGTTACCAGAAACATCGACCAAAGCGATATTAGAGTCGATATGCGTAGGTAGTAGAGTTGGAACGATTTTTCCTCTCGTTGAAGCCGACATCGAAGTCGAAACTAGGGGAAAAGATTTTTATTTTTTACAAAAAAAGCTTTGTAAAACTCACGGATTTGACAGTTCACCATCCACCACATAATTTTCACATTCGGAAATAAGAAATCAGCACGCGAAAGCGCGATAGATACCGTCGAAAAACAGACCTCCGCTATGAAAGAAGCCGGTAATTCTCACTCGTAAAAAAGCAAAAAAAGAAGTGAAAGAGGAGGATTTTTAAAAACCGCAGGGTTAATATACAAATTTTTTATATTATTATATATATAATCATATATCATGAAAACATTAATGGACTTCGGCTTAAAAGAGGCGTACAAGCGAGTGGGTGGAACGGCTTGGTAATCGGCTGGCAGAGATAGAATCGATGGTAGATTGGGGAGCGTTTCGCCCGATTGTGAGTGATATGTACGATAACAAGAGCGAACAAGGCGGGAGGCCAAATATCGATGAGGTGGTAATGATCAAGCTGCTCGTGCTCCAGCAGTGGTACGGGCTCTCCGATCCTGAACTCGAGCGGCAGGCTGCGGATCGGCTCTCGTTCATCAAGTTTCTCGGATTTCCAGCGGATATCCCCGATTTTACGA
>Ga0307379_10002869_pt1 | contig 25178 bp, 23 predicted proteins | sample UN2MG_FD_202237 | JGI IMG/M metagenome (GOLD analysis project Ga0307379, IMG submission 202237) | Soil microbial communities from Risofladan, Vaasa, Finland - UN-2 | ecosystem: Environmental > Terrestrial > Soil > Coastal area > Acid sulfate soil | place: Finland: Risofladan, Vaasa | collected...
GATTTTAACAGCCATATTATCTTTCTTCCCTCTTTTTAAAGAAGATTATGTTAATTTAACTAAACTTAATTTTAATGTTGAATATGACCAAAGGAGACCTAGTTTTATAAAGGATGGCCAAGAACTTTTAAGTGATAATATAAAATCTCCCTATAAAATTGGTCTTGTGTTACACGGTGGTGACCAGGTCTATTTATTGTTTGGTAAAAATTATAGTAACAAGTTATATTATATTCCAAAAGAAATCTGGAAAGAAAAAAATATACCCGAGATCTTAACTGAAAATGGATTTGACGGAATTATTATTAATAAGAATGCAGAAGTATTTTTAAACGATTATTATCCTATTTATTCTAAATTGACAAATAATTTACTCTTGAAAATAGATAAAGAAAATTTTAATGAATATCTACGTCCCTTAACCTGTGATTTAGCTAGATCAAAAAAAGGTATTATAATGAAAACTTATAATGATGATCCTTATTTTGAAACTACTTTCCCATTGAATATAGATAATAATGAGGAAATAATTGTAAAAGTATCTTTTGAATCACCAACTGATGCTGGAGCACAGTTCTTTTATAAATTTGCCGATAAAGAATATAATGAAGATGATAGTGAATTGCATAAGATTAAAAAAGGGCAAAATAACCTATACATATATATAAGAAACACACGGATAATAGAAAAAATAAGGATGGATCTTATAAATAAAAATAAAAGTCTTTTAATTAATTCTATAGAAATATATGATTTGGCAGATATACAATTTAAAGAACAAGGTAAATATATATTATTCTTTGATTAGGTTATCTAAAATAAGCGAATTTTTTATAAGAAAAAAGAAAATAAAAGCCTGCATTCCAATTTTTATAAAAAATATCTTTGGTAGAAAAGCAGCAAAGATATTTTTTAAAATATATCCTAAGATGGAGTACCGGTCTTAAGAAGTCCCAATAACATACCATTGGTCTTTACCTAAGAGTAATTGTTTTATGATAAGATCTCTAATAATCCTACCTATTAGTCTAAAAATACTTTTTGAATGGAAATCAAAATTTTTTATATAATAAAATCCTGTTGGTGCTGCCCAATAACTATATTTTTTTAATAATTTCCAACCTGAATTTTCAAACATCTTTTCTATGGATTTGGATGAAAAAAAGTGAAGATGACCAATGGGTCTGATCATGCTCCATCTACCTTTTTGTATCTTGGCAATAAGAACATCTTTATTTGGAAAACACATACCAATAATTGCATTCTTATTGGATATTTTTTTTATCTTAATCATCATTTCTAAAGGATTTTCTAGATGCTCCATTACATCCTGTAATATTATTACATCAAATTTTATATTATCGGGAACATATTTAATATCTTCTACAATATTTTTATCGAGAGGTTTCCATTTTGCTGGATCAATACCATAAATTAGATTGAATTTTTTCTTTAAAAAATTAAAAAGTTTTCCTGAGCCAACACCAATTTCAAGATAATTTAATTTTTTTGTATTTTTAATATTATATAAAAAACGATTAGCATATTTTTTTATATCTTCATTGGGTAATGTGCATGTTTCTTTGCAATCTTTATTTGTAATAAATTCTGAACATTTTCTATAAAGTTCTATAAGGTAATTTTGTTTTGGCATAGGGTCAATCCACCAATGTTTGCAATACTTGCATTCCCTTAGATTTAAAGTTTCATTGGAATTGGGATTTATTGTTTTAACAATATCTATTAATTTTGAGGTACTTTTACAGATTGGGCAATTTTCAAGATTATATAGTTGATCTTTTTTTAATTCTTCCAATCAATCTTATTCCTTACTATTAATATATTTATTTCAACTCAGTTTAAATTTTTTAATTCTTTTATATAATACTGTACATATAATAAAATTTCACCATAGTTCTTAAAAATTGTAAAAATTAAATTGTTTTAGTATTATAATCTATCTTGGAATAGATTTTAAATTGCCTTATATTTAAATTATAAATTTAAATAAAAAATAAAGATGGGTTTTAATTAAAAATTTAAATAAAAGATTTAGCCTATAAAAAATAAGAAAACTTATTGAATATGTCTCAAAACAGTGAAAATTTTATAGTAATAGAAGCAGGAAAAACAGAGAAGCAATATTTGCATGATCTTTGGAAATATAGGGAGCTTTTCTATTTTTTAGCGTGGAGAGATATAATTTCAAGATATAAGCAAACAGTTTTGGGTGTTTTATGGTCTATAATTCGCCCAATTCTAACTATGATTGTATTTACTATTATTTTTGGCAGGATAGCAAAACTGCCTTCTGGGGATGTACCTTACCCTGTTTTAGTCTTCGTTGCAATGCTGCCATGGCAGCTGTTTGCAAATTCCTTATCTCAATCCAGTGAAAGCTTATTAGCAAATGCAGGTATGGTTTCTAAAATTTATTTTCCCAGGATGATAATACCAGCTAGTTCCATAATAGTTGCATTTATTGATTTTTTTATATCTTTCATATTACTGGGCGTGATAATGGCCTGGTATAGATTTATACCCAGCTGGAAGATTGTTTTCATTCCATTATTTTTATTAATTACTTTCTTAATAGCTTTTGGGCTAGGTCTAATTTTATCAGCTCTTAACGTAAAATATAGGGATTTTAGGCATATAGTGCCCTTTATAGTTTCGTTTGGATTATATGTTTCTCCTGTTGGTTTTTCAAGTGATGTCATTCCTCAAAAATGGAGACTCTTATACTCAATTAATCCCATGGTAGGCATAATTGATGGATTTAGATGGTGTATTATCGGGCAAGATATAAGTATTTATAAACCAGGTTTTATAATTTCAATAATATTAACTTTTTTAATATTAACAATTGGTATAATTTATTTTAGAAAAACAGAAAAAACTTTTGCTGACAGGATTTAATTATTTATATGAATGAAGTAATAAGTGTAGAAAATTTAGGGAAAAAATACATTATTTCCCATCAAGGGTCTGCTAATGATACTTTTAGAGAAATGATAACAAAAAATACTAAAAATATTTTTAAGGGTAAGCTTCTTAAAAATAGTAGTAAAGAAGAATTCTGGGCTCTAAGAAATGTATCTTTTAAAATTAATCAGGGGGAAAGAATTGGAATTATAGGAAGAAATGGGGCAGGTAAGACCACCCTTTTGAAGCTCTTATCTCGGATTACCGAACCTTCAGAAGGTAGAATAAAAATTAGAGGTAGGGTGTCTAGCTTATTGGAAGTGGGAACTGGTTTTCATCCGGAATTGTCTGGAAGGGAAAATATTTATCTAAATGGGGCAGTTTTAGGTATGACAAGGTCAGAGATAAAGAGAAAATTTGACGATATAGTAGAATTTTCGGGAGTGGAGAAATTTTTAGATACTCCAGTAAAAAGATATTCTTCTGGTATGTATGTCAGGCTTGCTTTTGCAGTTGCTGCACATTTAGAACCGGAAATTCTTCTAGTCGATGAAGTATTAGCTGTTGGCGACATTCAGTTCCAAAAAAAATGTATTGGACATATGGATATGCTTTCAAAGGAAAAAGGACGTACAATTTTATTTGTTAGTCACAATATGGGGGCAGTAAAAAATCTTTGCGAAGAGGTATTTTTATTAGAAGAAGGGAAGATAATTCTAAAAGGGAAAGCTGAGAAAGTTTTAGAACATTATATGTTAGGTAATAATATATCTCAAACAGGCAAAGTTGATTTCAGTGATTTTGCGAGAAATAAAACTTATTCACCAATGAAAGCAATAAAAGAAGGTTGGATCGAAACATATGAAGGGAAAATTTCATATGAATTATTTATGGGTACTTCTTTTAAAGTATGTTTTAAATTTAAAGCTTCTAGAAAAATATATGATCCCGTATTTGGTTTAACTATTAAAAATGGATTTGGAGAAGTTGTTACCTATATCACCAGTCGACATCTTGATAAACTTTTTGAGGCTAAAGATGAAGGAACAATAATTTTTGAATTAGGAGCTTTACCTTTGATGCCAGGAAGATACCATATTTCGCTACAACTTTATGAGAATGTAGAAAGTTATGTAGATATTTTAAATGATGTTCTCACTATTAACATTTTACCAGATTGTGATGGGTCAGCCAAAAATTATTCATACGGCGGAGTTTTCTATATGAAATCTGCTGATATTAAGTTGCTGGATTATTAATAATACATTGGAGTGACGAAAGAATTCGAATATAAGTAATATAAATAAAAATATGGTTAATCATATAAAATGAGAGTTATTTCAATATATTGAATGATTCTGTGAAATGATAGAGGTGAAAGTATGGATTGGTCAAAAAAAGTTATTTTATTAACAGGTGGTACTGGTTCTTTCGGACAAAAATTTACTGAGATTGTACTAAACAAATATAGCCCTAAAAAACTTATAATTTTTAGCAGGGATGAATACAAACAGAGCGAGATGGCAAAATTGTTTCCTGAAGATAAATATTCGTGCATAAGGTATTTTTTAGGGGATATAAGAGATAAGTACAGGCTATTTCGTGCTTTTGAAAAGGTTGATTATGTAATACACGCTGCAGCATTAAAACAAGTAGTTGCTTTAGAATACAATCCTATGGAGGCAGTAAAAACCAATGTGCTGGGTGCAGATAATATAATTGATGCAGCTATAGATTCGGGAGTAAAAAAAGTACTATTTCTTTCTACTGATAAAGCTGTAAATCCCGTAAACCTTTATGGTGCTACCAAGCTTGTTGCCGAAAAAATATTTATTGCAGCAAATGCCTATGCAGGAGGGAAAGTCAAGTTTTCTGTAGTAAGATATGGCAATGTGGTTGGCTCAAGAGGCAGTATTGTGCCATTATTTTTAAACCTTAGGAAGAAAGGTATTAAAGAGTATCCCATAACTGATATTAGGATGACCCGGTTCTGGATAACGCTTGAGCAAGGGGTAGAATTTGTACTAAAAGCGTTAGAGGAATCAGTAGGAGGGGAAATATTTGTACCTAAAATACCTTCGATGAAAGTTACTGATCTTGCAAAAGCATTAGAGCCTGATTGTAAAATAAAATTAATAGGTATAAGACCCGGAGAAAAAATAAATGAGATAATGATTTCTGAGGAGGAGGCAAGGAATACAAAATTTTTTAATGGGACCTATGTTATTTTGCCTCAATTTTTCGAGAGTAAAGATATCTATAAAAAATACAAAAAATATTCTTCCGCCCCCGAAGACTTTGCTTACCGCAGTGACAAAAATGATATGTGGTTAACGCTGGAGGAATTAAAAGATATGGTTAAAAATATAAAATAATGGAAGGGCAATAGAGATTAAGGTATAGTATTAGAATGAAGAAGTTTATTAGAGATAGCATGAATTAATAGATACAATAAAATCTTAATTTTATTAAGTTAACTTATGAAAATTATTCCTTATGGCCGACAGTGTGTTGATGCAAGTGATATCAGAGAAGTTATTAGGGTATTGAAGTCTGATTGGCTTACCCAGGGTCCAAAAATAAAAGAATTTGAAGACGCTCTATGTAAATATACAGGAGCAAGATATGCAGTAGCAGTATCAAGTGGAACTGCTGCCTTACACATTGCCTGCCTTGCTGCAAATATCAAAAGAGACGACGAGGTTATTACTTCTCCTATAACTTTTGTTGCTTCAGCAAACTCTATATTATATTGTGGCGGAACCCCTGTTTTTGCAGATATACAGGAAGATACAATAAATATTGACCCTGAAGAGATAAAGAAAAAAATTAGCCCAAATACTAAAGCTATAATACCAGTTCATTTTGCTGGTCATCCTTGTGATTTAGAAGAAATATCACTAATTGCGCAAAAACATAATTTATTAGTCATCGAAGATGCTGCCCATGCCTTAGGCGCGGAGTATAAAAATACAAAAATTGGCTCCTGTAAATATTCAGATATGGCTATTTTTAGTTTCCACCCGGTTAAATCTATAACTACAGGCGAAGGTGGTGTTATATTAACTAACAATAAAGAAATTTTTAAAAAACTTTTGATTTTACGAAATCATGGTATTGCAAAAGAAAAAGCAGAACTTATGAATAAGAATGAAGGCCCTTGGTATTATGAAATGCAGGAACTTGGTTTTAACTATCGTATAACTGACCTGCAGTGTGCCTTGGGTGTAAGCCAGTTGAAAAAACTTAAAAAATTTTTAGAAAGAAGAAGAGAGCTAATAAGTATTTATAATAGAAACTTACATAAGATCGATAAAGTTAACTTACCTATAGAAAAACCATATGTTAAATCGGCCTGGCATATTTACTATGTTAGGCTGAAAGAGTCTAGTAAAAGAAGTTTGATTTTTGAAGAATTACAAAAATTCAATATAGGTGTACAGGTACATTATATTCCTGTTCATTTGCAACCTTACTATAGAAATAGATTTGGTTACAAAGTGGGAGATTATTTAAAAGCAGAAGACTATTATAAATCAACAATTACTTTGCCTCTTTACCCTAAAATGACAAATGATGAAATACAATATGTAGTTGATATACTAATTAAGGTATTGTAATTAAAAATTATTAAACAAGTATTTTGTTAGTGAGATAACAAATACTATACAAATGTTTCTGGATAAAAGGTTTTGCATATGGTTGATGAAAATAATATTATTGCTATTATTCAGGCAAGAATAGGCTCAACACGTCTTCCTGGTAAGGCATTAATGAATATAGAAGGGAAACCAATGCTTTGGCATGTTATAAATCGTATTAAGTGTTCTAAATATATAAATAAAATAATAATTGCTACTACAACAAATAAAAAAGATGATCAGATAGAAAATTTCTGCAAGAAATATGATATAGAATTCTATAGGGGAATGGAAGAGGATGTTTTAGATAGGTATTATCAAGCTGCCAAACTTTGGAAGGCAAATATAATAGTTAGAATTTGTTCTGATAATCCTTTAATTGATCCTCAGATTATAGATAAAGTAATTGCTTGTTATTTGGAAAATAAAGATATTTTAAATGGTGCAAGTACTAATATAAACCTTACGTACCCACTTGGCCTAAATACTGAGGTCATTTCTTTTAGTACTCTGGAAAGAGTATGGAAGGAGGCAAAGAAAGATTATCAGAGAGAACATGTTACTATTTATATTTATGAGAATGCCAATAATTTTAAGATAAGTAGTGTAGAAAATGAGAAAAATTTATCACATTTTCACTGGACAGTTGATGAAGATAAAGATTTAAAATTTATAAGAGAAATATATAAAATATTATATAAGAAAAAAAATATTTTTTTAATGAAGGATATATTAAATTTATTGGAGAGAAAGCCATATCTTACAGAGATAAATAAAAATGTAGTTCGAAAAGAAATTAAAAAATGAAGTTATTAATATTAATTGAGGGAAACAAACATATTTTTACAATAAAAAAGTAAAAATAAAAAATAGAAGAGAAAACCAAATATTCAAGAATGGAAAACAGAGTGGTTTTGAGAGGAGATAAAAAACATGACTATACTAGATTCCTTTTCTTTGAAAGGAAAAGTAGCTCTTGTTACTGGAGGGGCTGGATCCTTGTATGGCAGTAGCATAACCACAGCCCTTGTAGAGGCGGGGGCTTTAATCTATGTAGCTTCTAGAAATGTGAAAAAATGTAATAGTTTTTCTAATAGATTATCAAAAAAAGGATATGATATTAAAGTTGGCAAGCTAGATCTAACTGATAAAGAATCTGCAGATCATTTATATGAAAAAATAATGAACGAACAAGGTAAAATTGATATCTTGGTTAATAATGCTGTACTTATCACAATGAAAAATTACAACGACCCTATTGAAAATTTTAAATTATCCATGGAAGCAAATGCAACTGGTGTATTTTATTTAACAAGGTTATTTGCTCAAAATATGATAGAAAGAAAAAGGGGAAGTATAATAAACATAAGTTCATACATGGGGATACTTGGTCCTGACTTTAGTCTCTATGAAGGTACAGATATGAATGCCTCTCCTGATTATTTCTTTCATAAAGGAGGTTTAAATCAATTAACCAAATATTTAGCTTCAAAATTAGGAAAGTTTAATATTAGAGTAAATTCAATATGTCCAGGTGGGTATGAGACAAAGAAGCAACCTATTACTTTTAAGGAAAGGTATGTAAAAAAAACATTTTTGAATAGAATGGCAAATAATGAGGATATAAAAGGTATTGTAGTTTTCCTTGCCTCAGATGCATCACAATATATAACCGGCACAATAATTCCTCTCGACGGAGGTTATGTCGCTAAATAATTTTTAGACTATTTAATAGGAGTCATAATATTGGAATATTTCTTATTACCAAATATAAATAAAAAGTTATCCAAATTAGTAGTGGGAACAGCAGAGATGGGGCAAAATTATGGTTTATATACTTTGAGAAAACCATCCCGCGAAGAGTCAATATCAATATTAAGTTATGCATTAGAGAAAGGCATTAATGTATTTGACACTTCGCCAACTTATGGGGACAGCGAAGAGATTATTGGTGAGTTTTTAAGAAAAGTGGAGAAAAAAGATGTTTATATTTCTACAAAATTAGAAAAGCTTCCAGAAGTTGTCTGGAAAAATGAAGGTATGATCCAAAAGAAAATACGAGAAGAGTTTCAGTTATCCTGCAAAAGACTTGGTGTTGATAATATTACTATTTATCTTGTTCATGTTGCAGCAGAGGCGTTTAGAAACAATGGTATTGTTCTTGATATTTTAAATGAAATAAAAAAAGAAGGTAAAATTGATATTGTAGGGGTTTCTTTATACGAAGGAAATGAGCTACAAAAATGTGTTGAAGATGAAAGGGTGGATGCTGTACAAATACCTTTTAATGTTCTAGATAAGAGATTATTGAAATCTGGTCTACTTGAAAGAACTAAAGAAAGAGGCTTAACAGTTTTTGCCAGAAGTATTTTTTTACAAGGTTTACTTTTAATGGAACTAGAAAGGATACCACATTTTTTATACGAGTCTATTGAAATTATAAAAAAGTTACAAATGATTGCCACAATATATAAACGTAATTTAAAAGAGATTTGCATAAAATATGTTTTGGAATCTAAAGGCATAAATTTTATTTTGGTAGGAGTAAATTCTATGGAGCAGGTAGAAGAAAATATTAGATTATTTAACTCAAAGCCACTTGAACCTGAAATTATGAAGGCTATTGATAATCTTTTAACCCCTCAAAGATATATCTTGGATCCAAGAAAATGGGATGACCTAAAAAGAGTTAAAGATAAGTCAAATTTACTAAATTATTAGTCAAATAATTGGTAAAAAATTTGGATAAATAAAGATAAAACAAAAAGAAATTTAAAAATGGAAGTTTTAATCTTAACAGAAGGCGGGGGAAAAATAGGTTTCGGGCATATAACAAGGTGTATTGCTCTTTGTGAAGCTTTTGAGGAAAAAGATATTAACCCTGAATTATTAGTAAATGGAGATAGTAGCATATTAGATTTATTAAGACTCAAAAATTTTCAAAGATTTGACTGGGTAAAAAATGAAGAAAGATTGTTCAAAATCCTTACTAATTCAGATTTTATTATTATAGATTCATATTTAGCAGAAAAATCTCTATATAATAAAATTTCTGAAATGACTGATGGCAGAATACTTGTGATAGATGATTATAATCGAATAGATTATCCAAAAGGAATTGTGGTAAATCCCTCCATTTATGGGGATAAATTAAACTATTCAAGGAAAAGTGACACAATTTATTTATTAGGTAAAGACTATATTATCTTACGTAAGGAATTTTGGAATGTACCTGAGAAAAAAATAAATAAGAAAGTAAAAAATGTTTTAATTACCTTTGGTGGAAATAATAACTATGATTTAGCAAACAAAATTGTTAACTTTCTTGAAAAAAAATTTGATTTTAGATTTTATTTAGTTAATGCAAAGAATAATAAAACAGCAAAAGAAATGCTAAACTTGATGTTAGAATCTGATGTTTGTATTTCAGGTGGAGGACAGACAACTTATGAATTGGCAAGGGTGGGAGTGCCGACTATTGGTGTTTGTTTTGCAGAGAACCAGCTGGGTAATCTTAAAAGTTGGGGGAAAGTTGGTCTCTTAAAGAATGCTGGTTGGTTTAATGATAAGAAGTTATTTCAGAAAGTAGAAGAGATATTTAATGAATTAGATTATGAATCCAGATTAAAAATGTATGAAATAGGAAAGAAATATATTGATGGCCAAGGTGTAAAAAGGATACTAAAAAAGATTTTAGAAAAAATAGGAAACTATAAAAATGGAGTTATTAAAGATGAAAATACTTTTCTTAGGAGATGATTTATCTAAATCCTTATCTAATTGGTTAACATCAATTGGTGAGAAAGTAGTGCATATAGAGAGAAAAGTTGATATTAATCTTGTTAAAAAAATAAATCCTAATTTCATAATTAGTTATAATTATAAGTATATTATTTCAACTGGTATTATAAAATTTATGAACAATAAAATCATAAATCTTCATATATCTTATTTACCATATAATAAAGGGACGCATCCTAATATTTGGAGTTTTCTCGAAAACACACCTAGAGGAGTAACAATTCATTATATAGATGAGGGAGTGGATACAGGAGATATATTATTTCAAAAAAAAGTAATCTTTGATGAAGATAAAGAGACTTTAAAAAGTAGTTATGAAATTTTGCATAGAGAAATACAAACATTGTTTAAAGAAAACTGGGAAAGAATAAAAAAAGAACAAATAAAGCCAAAAAAACAGACGGGGGGGGGTCTAAACACTACAAAAGAGAGTTCTCAATTTTTGAACCATTCATCAGAAAAAAAGGTTGTAATACCCCAATTAAAGAATTTAAAGAAAAATATAACTGTTGGAAATCTTATAATGAAAAATTTTATAAATCTAGATGACAAAGAAAAAGAAATTGTAAGAAATTGGAGGAATAATGATGTTATAAGAGAATGGAGCTACTCTGAGCATATTATTTCAGTTGAAGAACATAATAACTTTATTATGAAATTAAAAGAGGACAGTAAAAATATTTATTGGTTAGTTAAAAGTAAAGATGAATATAAAGGTGTTATCTATTTATCTCGATTAGATTTCAACAATAAAAATGGATATTTCGGAATTTATTCTAATCCTTATTTAAAGGGAGTTGGCAATTTGCTTGAGGAGTGTTTAATAAAAGTTGCCTTTGATATAGCTTGTTTACATACATTAAAACTTGAAGTTATTGAAGATAATGAAAAAGCATTAAAACTATATAAAAGATTTGGTTTCGAAAAAGAAGGAGAATTGAAAGATTTTGTTTTTAAAAATGGAAAGTATAAAAATGTGATTATTATGGGGATAATAAATAAAAATGGAAATAAAAATTAATAATAGAGTCATTGATGAAAACAGTCCGGTGTTTATAGTGGCAGAGCTTTCTGCTAATCATAACCAAAGTTTTGATATTGCAGTAAAAACCATAAAAGCAATGAAAGAAGCAGGAGCTGATGCTGTAAAATTTCAAACTTATACCCCAGATACCATGACAATAGATTGCGATAACAAGTATTTTAAAATAAATCAAGGAACAATATGGGATGGAAAAACATTTTATGAACTTTATAAAGAAGCATATACGCCATGGGAATGGCAACCTGAATTAAAAAAAATCGCTGAAAAATTAGGACTTATTTGTTTTTCAACGCCATTTGATAAAACTTCCGTTGATTTTCTTGAAAAAATGGATGTTTCTTGTTATAAAATTGCTTCATTTGAAATAACAGATATTCCATTGATTGAATATGTTGCCTCAAAGGGTAAACCAGTAATTATTTCAACAGGAATCGCTATCTTGGGTGATATTAAGGAAGCAATAAATGCTTGTAAAAATATGGGTAATAATGACATCATATTATTGAAATGCACTTCTTCATATCCTACTCCTTATGAAGAAATAAATTTAAAGACTATTCCAGATATGGCTAAAAGATTTAAATGTCTGGTTGGATTATCAGATCATACTTTAGGCATATCTGTTCCAATTGCATCGGTAGCAATGGGTGCAAGAATTATTGAAAAGCATTTTATTTTAGATAGAAAACTTGGTGGACCTGACGCAACATTTTCATTAGAACCTGAAGAATTCAAACAAATGGTAAAATCAGTAAGAGAAGTGGAAAAAGCGCTTGGAGAAGTTTCTTATAGACTAACTGAAAAAATGAAAAAAAGTAGAGAATCTTCGAGGTCATTATTTGCAGTAAAAGATATAAAAAAAGGTGAAGTACTCACAAAAGATAATATTAAATCAATAAGGCCAGGATATGGTTTACATCCAAAATATTTAAATAAAATCCTTGATAAAAAGGCAAAAATAAGTATAAAAAAAGGAACCCCATTGAGTTTTAAATTAATAAAAATAAATAATTTACCTATCAGCAAAGATTTTGAAGGAAGGGTAAATTAATCTCAGCTGATAATATTTCTCAATATGTTGATTTAATTAAAAAAGGTTACTATTTAGCATAGCTTAAAAAAAATTTTTTGTTAAACATTTAATTTAATTTTAAATATAGGGTGATGAGTAAGAATAATTTAAAGGAAGAAATAAAAAGTAATGTTAAGGATGTTTTAAAAAAAGTTTTTGTTATATTGCCTATATTGTTAAAACGTTATTTTTTAAGTTATAACAAGCGAACTACTGATATTGTCTACACTGAATATGACGACTATTGGGATACCTTTTGGCAAAAAGCTGATATTTTTAGATTGGATTTACCATTTGTATATTTTGATAAACCGACTACAAATATTTCTCCTTTTTTATATAAAAAGAATTGTATTTTACCAATTCTTATTGAGAAAATTAAATCAAATGAAATAGATTCAGTATGTGAAATTGGTTCTGGAGCAGGATTAAATTTAATTCTTTTAGCTACATTATTTCCTGATGTTAAATTTTTTGGAATAGAACCTACCGAAAGTGGAGTTAGGATTACAAATAAATTTATTGAAAACCCACCACGTGAATTTGGAAATACTTATAAGCTAGGGGGTAAATTACGCAATATAGAAGTTTTTAAAGAAAATATATTAGATACCCATACTGTTAAAAAATTACAAAATAAATTTGATTTTGTATTTACATGTGCTGTTTTGGAACAATTAAACAATTATATAGATATAGCCTTATATAATAGTATTAGTCTTACAAATAAATATTTTTTATTTTTTGAAGAATGGTTTGAAGCAAATTATTTAATCGATAATTATGTTACTTTAGTAAAATCTGATTATTTTAGGATCTCATGGAATTATATGAATAAATTTAAAAATATTGAAATATTAGAAAAAAGTATACCGGCACTTCAACCGGCTTGGTTAAAATATGGTGTTGTATTTGGGAAAAAAATTAATTAATGTTGAAAGAAATTCGAAAATAATGAGGATATGCAAGCTATTGAATGCAAAATATTTATATAAATATAAAACAAAAACAATTTCTAGATTTAGAAATTATTACGATCTTTTAAAAGATTTATTAAATATTCAAAAATTTAGAAAAGCAACAATAAATAATAATTATAAATTTTCGATAATGGATATGTTTTTATATTTATTAGAAAAAAATATGAAATGTCCTAATGTAAAATTTCATAATAATTCTAATGAAAATGAATTGCTGAAGATTACAATTAATAATGTAAAAATATATTGGCCAAAACATTTTAATGCTGAAGGTATACCATGGTTGTATAATGAGGTTTTTAAAAAATGGTATAAAAACCCATCGTCCTATAGCCATCCATATATAAAATATAATAAATATTCGTGGATAATTGATGCTGGTGTTTGCGAGGGGTTTTTTTCGATGCTATGCTTAAAAAAAGGAGCAAAAAAAGTATTTGCTATAGAACCAATTTCTGATTTAATAAATGCTTTAAAAATGACCTTCAAAAATGAAATAAAAGCATCAGAATACCAATTAATTACCGCTGCATTAGGTGAAAAAAATGGTTTTATTGGTATTGAAATAAATAATGATACTATATGGGATTCCAGTTGTGTGCCTGATAATAAAAAAATTGAAAAAGTAAGGATGATGAGGCTCGACGATATTTGTAGTAAATATAATTTAAGGGCTAACGGTTTAATAAAAATGGATATTGAAGGTTATGAAATCAATGCTCTATTAGGCTCTGGAAAGTTGTTGAGAGAATATAAGCCAAACCTTGCTATAGCTGTTTATCATAAATATGAAAATGCGAAATTATGCAGAGAAATCATATTGAAAGCTAATCCAACGTATAAAGTGGTTTTTCGTGGTATGTATGGATATTTTTACCCACCAAGACCATATATACTATTTGCTTTTTAGTTTAATATAAGGATTGTTGGATTGATATTTAATAAAATATTTAAAAATATTCATAGACTTAGAAAGATTCAAAACTCCGCAAATGAGACTGAATGGTATAAAACATTGCAAAAAATTAATAATGAATATCAATTTACATCATTAAAAAACAAAGATTTATTAAAAAGAAATAATAAAAAATTAAAAATAATATTTGCACAAAGTTTTAGTATATACTCACCTTGTTTTATCCATGATAATCTGATGGCTCTTTCACTCAAACTTAGAGGTGCAGAAATTATTCCGATTTATTGTGATTGTATCCAGAGTGTTGAGTGCAATATATATGGAGGTGTATGGAGTGGTGAGAATTTTAAAAAAAATTGTAACAATTGTTTAAAGCGATCAGAAAAATTATGGGAAAGTTATGAACAAAAGATAAAATTATCCAGTTATATGCAAAGTGAAGATAAAAGAATAGTTAGAAGCGTAATAGATAGTCTTAAATATGGCGAATGGAGCAAATATACTAAAAGTGGTTTAACTTATGGGAAATGGGCTAAGGACATACTGGTTAATAATTATGTTGTAGCTGATTATAACCTAATTAATAATCATGAATTCTTAGGAAAGTCTCATCTTGAAAATTTATTACTTCTAGGTCTTATTTATGAAAGAATTATTGATACAATTAAACCAGACCGAGTAATATCTAATGACAGCTATTATGGCATGTGGGCAATATGGGAGAATTTATGCAAAAGAAAAGGTGTTGATTTTTACTCTCATTGGTCTGGAGGCAGGAAGCATAGCTGGTGTTACGCTTACAATGATGCTGCTATGAATTTAAATTTTAAACCGGTTTGGAATAATTTTAGAAAACAAGAACTAAATGAGGATACATATAAGAAAGTAGAAAATTGGATTAATGAACGAACGAAAGGTTTGGATATGATCCTGGATACTGCATCAGCATCATCATATAAGACCGATAGTTTTGATTTTGATAATTTTGATAATAATAAACCAACGGCATTACTTCCAGCAAATGTTATTTGGGATCTTGCAGCACTTAACAAACAAATTATTTTTAAAGATATGGTTGAATGGATTATTGAAACAATTGAATGGTTTCGTGTTAATCCAGAATTTCAACTAATTATTAAGCCACATCCCGGTGAAACTCATCCGGCAATACCTGAAACCTATGAAACAATAGAATTTATATTAAATAAACGTAAAATCAGTTTACCTGAAAATGTTTTTTTATTATCTCCAAAAGTAAGATATACAGTATATAATTTCTTCCCTTTAGTTCTAGTTGGTATTGTTCATACTTCTACGGTTGGTTTGGAAATGGCTGCTAAGGGATTACAGGTTATTACTACTGCGAAATCTCCATATAGAAATTTTGGTTTTACTTATGATCCGGTAAATAAGGATCAATATTTTTCATTTTTAAAAGATACTCTTAATAAAAAAAAGACAGTAGATTTTAATAAACAAAAAAAGGAAGCCTACAAATTTATTTTATTTTATTTTTATCATTATTATTCTAATATCGGAATAATGAAAAATGAGTGGGGCAAAGAGCCTATTTTAAAAATTAGATCTATCTTTGATATAATGCCTGGTAAAAATAAAATTTGGGACTATTTTATTGAATCGATTATTAATGGATTACCAATAATTTCAGACAGTCGATGGCCTCCCGAAAGCGATTAGATTAAATAATATTATGAAGAAAAATGTGAAAAAAATATTATTTACTACACCTATTTTAGAACATCCAGCCGCGGGTGGTCCGGCTTTACGGATAACTAATTCGATAAAAGCTTTGAATGCGATATCAGAGCTTCATGTTATATCCAGAGTCTCATTTCTAGCGTTGGGAGGAGCTTTTGCAGAGAACCATTTCAGAAGCATGTGCCATAGATTTGAATATTCTCCTTCGGCAAGGAAGCCTAATTTACTTAATAAAATAGCAAATTATAGGGTCGGAATAAAAAATATGCCCCTGTACCAGTTTATTAATTTACCCTTCAGAGTGTTTAGCAGAATATATAATCTTGCGGAAAGCAAATTGCGTAATTATTTTGACCAGGATGTTCGATTTATTAATAATTATGTTATTAAAAATCTTATAGATATTATATGGTTTGGTTACGGTAATATTTCTTATTTACTAATGAAAGAATTAAAAAGCAATTTACCTAGTGTTAAAATGGTCTGTGATACAGACAGCGTATGGTCGCGATTCATTTTGAGAGAGCTTGAAGTGAAAAAAGATCCTGAAAGATTCAAAAGGATTGAAGCAGAAGGGAAAAAAAAGGAAGAAGAAGAAAAACAATGGGTAGAATTTTGTGATATAACAACAGCGGTTTCAGAAGTTGATGCTGAATATTATAGGGGCATTGCAAATGATCCTTATAGAATAAAAATATTTTCTAATGTGATTGATGTAGATAATTATAAAAATATTCCTTCTCCACCAATAAATTTTAAAAAACCATGTATATATTTGGCTGGTACATTTTGGGAAAAAAGCCCTATGGATTATGCGGCAAGATGGGTAATTAAGGATATTTTTCCGATAATAAAAAAAGAGATTCCAGATTTGTATTTTTATATTATTGGGAAAGGATCAGATACTGTTTTATCTGATGTTAATGATAAGGATATTACTATTACCGGAAAAGTTGATACTGTTTTGCCATATTTATGTAATTCTGATGTTTCCATTGTTCCTTTAAAATTTGAGTCAGGCACAAGATTTAAAATATTGGAAGCTGGCGTTTGCGGTATACCGATAGTCTCTACAACACTGGGTGCTGAGGGAATAAATCTTGAAAATGGAGTCGATATTACTTTAGCAGATACTGCAGAAAATTTTGCTCAATCAATAATAAGAATTATTAAGGACCGCTCTTTAGCAGAAGCGTTATCTGCAAATTGTAAAAAAAAGATTTATGAGGAACATAGTATAGAAAATTTAAAGCAAGAAGGAATAAACATTATTAATTTTTTAGGGAATTAAAAATGATAGAATATGTAAAAAATAATGATGAAATACTTGCCATAATAGTTCGTAGTTTGTTTAATAAACAGGGTGTTCACTTTTTTACTCCTGATGATTTTTCTCAGCAACTGGCATATATGTCTCATCCAGCAGGAAAAACCATTGAGCCACATGTTCACAATATAACAAAGAGAGAAGTCCAATATACAAAGGAAGTTTTATTTATTAGAAGAGGCAAACTAAGGGTTGATTTTTATACAGAAGGCAGAAAGTACATAGAAAGTAAGATACTTAGAGCAGGTGATGTTCTTCTTTTGTCATCAGGTGGACATGGTTTTGAAGTTTTAGAAGAAATTGAAATGTTTGAAGTTAAGCAAGGACCCTATGCTGGAGATAAAGACAAAACAAGATTTAGTGGAATTGATAATAAGGAAATAAAAATAAATGATAAATGATAAATTCATCCCAGTCTGCGAACCATTACTTTCAGGTAATGAGCTTAAATACATAGTTGAAGCTGTTTCTACAGGATGGATTTCTTCATCAGGTAAATTTGTTGATGAATTTGAAAAATCTTTCGCAGATTATTGTGGAGTTAAATATGGTGTAGCTGTTTGCAATGGTACAGTAGCTCTTCATATTTGTCTGGTATCCTGTGGCATAGGACCAGGGGATGAGGTTATTATCCCAGATTTTACAATGATATCAACTGCTTTTGCTGTATGCTACACGGGTGCAAAACCTGTTTTTATCGATGCAGATCAGAATACATGGAATATTGACGTTAATAAAATTGAAGAAAAAATCAATTCTAAGACAAAAGCAATAATACCGGTGCATATTTTTGGAAGTATGTGCAATATGGACAGAATAATTGAAATTGCAAAAAAATATAATCTCTTAATCATAGAGGACGCAGCTGAAGCACATGGAGCAGAATATAAAGGAAAAAAATCAGGAAGTTTTTCAAATATAGCTGCTTTTAGTTTTTTTGCAAACAAAAACATCACTACTGGTGAAGGAGGAATGGTGTTAACAGATAGCGAAGAAATGTATAATAGAGCAAAATACTTTAAAAACCTATGCTTTCCATTAACAGGTAGCAGAAATTACTTGCATGATGATATAGGTTTTAATTATAGAATGAGCAACCTCCATGCAGCAATTGGTCTTGCGCAAGTAGAAAAGGGAGATTATTATAGAGAATTGAGGATAAAAAATAATAAACTATATAAAGATTATTTGTCAGAATGTGAGGGTATAATATTTCAGGTAGATGAAGAAGAGTCATTGAATGTCCACTGGATGAACTCTATACTGATTGATCCGGGTAAATTCGGGAAATCAAGAGATGAACTGATGTTATTTCTTAAAAAAAATGGAATAGATACAAGAATGCTTTTTAATGGTATGCACAGGCAGAAAGCTTTAAAAAGATACGGTTGTGATTGTTCCGGAAGTTGCCCTGTTACTGACAATTTAACCCAATGTGGATTATATTTACCTTCTGGCAGCGGATTGGCAGATGAAGATATACGCAAAATTTGTGATACAATAATTTATTTTTATAAATCCTAATATTTCTAGTTTGTAGCTATAACATGAATACCTTTGGAAAATACTATTCAAAATATTATGATCTTTTTTACAAGGAAAAAGATTATAAAGGTGAGGCTCATTATATTAATGAGCTGATTAAGAAATTTTCTCCAATTAATTGTAAAACTCTTCTAGATATTGGATGTGGAACAGGAAAACACCTAAAGTTTTTTAAAGAGCTAGGTTATTCAGTTTCAGGAATTGATTTATCTCAAGATATGATAGATGAGGCAAAGAAGAATTTGTCACAAAATAAAGGTCTTTTTTGTTGCAATTCTAACGATTTTAATCTCAATTCAAAATATGATGTAATAATATCTCTTTTTCATGTCATGAACTATATTATTAAAAATGAAGATTTAGAGAAGACATTTAAAAACATATCATTACATCTTTCAAAAGGAGGAATTTTTATTTTTGACTTTTGGTATGGACCCGCAGTTTTATCAGATAAACCGTCTGTGAAGATAAAGAGACTTGAGGATAATTCAATAAAAGTTACAAGGATAACTGAGCCAGAATTTATTGAAAATGAGAATATTGTTGATGTTAACTTTGAAGTTATTATAGAAGATAAAAAAACTCTATCTGTTGAAAAAATATATGAAACACATGAAATGAGATACCTATTTCTGCCTGAAATCGAACAATTTTTAGATATCGCGAATTTAAAAGTAATTGATTTCTTTCAATGGTTAAGCTTAGAAAAGAAACTATCATTTGATAGCTGGTATGGAGTGTTAGTGATTGGAAGCAAATAGAATTTGTATTATTCATCCTGAAGGCAATATTAACAATAACCCCAATTTAACTGGGATAGTAGAGATTCTTTGCGAAAATGGATATGAAGTCGATTTATATTCTTTATCTCGACCTGAAATAGTCCAAAAAAATCCGTGTCATGGCGCAAATCTTATTATTCAAAAAAATTCAACCACAATAGACAGAATTAATAATTATGAGTATAAGCTCTCGAAAAATTATTATATGTGCATTGGTGTTGATGAGGGAATTATTGAAGCTTCATTTATATCACAATTAGCAAATATTCCTTATGGTTTGCTTTCTTATGAAATATTTTTTTATGATGAAATAGGTTCAGATAATAAAACACTGGAGATTGAAGCATATAAAACACTGGAGATTGAAGCATGTAAAAATATTTCATTTGCAGTTATTCAAGATGAAATAAGAGCTAGTTTTTTATCACTCGAAAATAAAATTCCAAATGATAAATTCATATACATACCAGTATCAAATAGAGGAATTAAAAAGTATAAAAAAATGAATTATTGGCATAAAGAATTTGGAATTCCTTTAGAACATAGTATAGCTCTATATATGGGAACAGTTGATAAATGGCCAATGATAGAGGAATTGCTTGAAATTACTCCGATTTTACCGAAAAACTGGCATATAGTTATACATAATAGATCTGGATTTAAGAATTTAGATCCTAAATACCACCATATTTTTAAAAAGAGTGAAAATGTCCATATTTCCAAATATTCTTTTGAAAACTTTTTAGAGATGGAAGAACCTCTATTTTCTGCTGACGTAGGATTAGCTTTTTATAATCCAATTGGGGGTCCTCATGGTGGAAAAAATATTAAATATATTGGTCTTTCCTCCGGAAAGATATCAACATATTTGCAACATGGACTTCCTGTAATAAGTAATATAGGTAGTCCCATAAGTGATTATTTTGAAAAGTATAATATAGGTATTATTATAGAGAAGATGGAAGAACTTAAAATGGTTCTAAGTAATTGGGATAACAAAAAATTTGCACATAATAATTGCATACTTTTTTATAAAGAATATTTAGATCTAGATAAAACAATATTTCCATTATTAACAAAAATTAATAAATTGCTTAACAATAGTGTCGTCAAAAAAAAATCTGTAATGAATGTAAGGATTTTTATAAATTTTTTAAATAATAAAAGAATAGAATTAAATCAAAAAGAGAATAAGTTAAAAAGAATATATAGCTATTTTGGATATTGGATTGTAAAAAAAATACTAAAATTAATTCTTATTTTGATTGTATCTATTAAAAAAATAAAAACTATCTATAAAGTAAAAAAGAAAAAATTTTAGATAAAATTCAACTATAAAGGTTTGAGGTCCATGCAAATGATAAAGGTTTCAATTGTTACCCCCACATATAATAATAAAAATAAATTAGAAAAGAATCTTGATAGTGTAAAAAGTCAAATCTTCAAAAACATAGAACATATAATAATAGATAATTTATCAACAGACGGAACAGAAGAAATCGTTAAAGATTATATCTTAAAGGCGAGCTATCCAGTAATCTATGTAAGAGAAAAAGATAATGGCATTTATAATGCCATGAATAAAGGGATAAAAGTTGCCAAAGGTGAATGGGTACATATATTAAATTCTGATGATTATTACGCTTCTGAAAAAAGCTTAGAATTATTTTTTGAAATAGATATATCTAATTACGATATAATTGCTAATCCTATTTTAATTCAAGACAAAAAATCAGGGCAAATAATTTCTAGATGGAAACCGGAATATAAAGAAGATATTAACCATTATAATTTTCCTCACTCAGGAATGATAATTAAAAATGAATTTTACAAACTAAATGGCTTATATAGTGAGAATTTTAAAATTCTCTCAGATTCAATATTCTGTATGGAAAACATACCTAAATCTAAATATAAAATTAATAGATTTCCATTGGTAATAATGTCGGATAGTGGAGTTTCGAATAGATTTTCATTTACTAGAACTCGGGAATTAATAATTTTTAATTTTATATATTATAAAGGTCCATTTAAATATAAAATAAAATTTACTTTTTTAAATATAAAAAGAGATATTTTATTTTTACTTAAAAGCTTAAAAAATAATATATTAAGAAGAAAAAATCAATGACTAAACCTTTATTTACAATAGCAATCCCTTCATTTAACAGACTTAATTATCTAAAAGAAGCAATAAATAGTGTATTAAATCAATCTTTTAGAGATTTTGAGCTTATTATTATTGATGACTGCAGTACTGAAAATATTTGGGAATATCTTTTAACCATTAAAGATGAAAGAGTAAAAATCTTTAGAAACTCTAAGAATTTAGGAATAGCTCCTAACTGGAGAAGGTGTATAGAAGAAGCAAGCGTAAAATGGTTTAAATTTCTTATGGCTGATGATGTGATGTTTAAGGATTCACTTTTTATTTTAAATAATTTAATAAATAAATACCCCGAAAATAAAGTCATAGTTACAAGCGGAATAGATTTTAAAAATATTTTTGAAATTGAGGATTATCTTAAAACTAATAATAGGAATTTAGTCGATGCAGATAAGTTCTTAATTCCGATGGAAAAAATAATTAATTTAAGAAAAAGATTTATTCAGACTTGGGCAATGCCAAATTCTTATACATTATTAACAAAGGATTTAAAAGAATTGATAAAAAGTAAAACTTATCAGGAAGTTGAAAAAAATTTAGGCAAAACCGGACATTGTGTAGATTATTTTATTCTTTATTCTATAGCAATTAAATATAAAACTATGATTGAAATGGATGTTCCATTATATGGAGTTAGAAATCATGAAACAAATTTTTCCAAAACATATAATCAGAATCTGCTTTATCATCTAAGTGGTGATAAATATATCCATTACATGCTTTATAGTTATAAGGGAATTGAAAATCTATTTATAATAAAACATGCTTTTAAGATTTATTTTAATAAGATTCTATCAAATAAAAGGGTAATTTTTTCATTATTATTCTTCAAATGGACTTTTCAGCTTTTTATTTTTTTATTCTGTCATTTATTTGGAATTAAGGTAACATTGAATAATTAAATATGATTGAATATTTAAAAAAGAATAAAGATAGGCCAAAAATTATTTGCCTGACTCCTATAAAAAATGAAGAATGGATACTAGACCGATTTATCAGATGTTCAAATCTGTGGGCTGATGAAATAATTATTTCTGATCAAGGTTCAGATGATTCTTCAAAAGAGATAGCTTTAAAATATCCAAATGTCAGGTTAATAGATAATCCTTTAAAAGAATATGATGAATGGTTAAACAGAAAGGTTTTATTTGAAGAAGCAAGAAAAATTGAAGGTCCCAAATTATTTATTACTATTGATGCAGACGAGACTTTTACTCCTAATTTTTTAAATCAAGATATATTAGATAAAATTTTAAGCATACCACCTGGCACAGTATTAAAATCAAATTTTATAAACATTATGCCAGACTTTGAGCATTATTGGACTGGACCAATTAGTATCCCCTGGGGGTTTATGGATGATGGCAGCGAATATGTCGCTGATAAAATTCATACCAATAGGATAATTTATCCTGAAAAAGCTGAAAAAGTTTTTATTGATGATATAAAAATTATGCATTATCAGTATACAGATTGGGAAAGGATGGAAAGCAAGCATAGATGGTACCAGTGCTGGGAAAGAATAAATAATCCTGACCAAAGTGCTATAAGAATTTATAGAAATTATCACCACATGTACTCTGTTAAAAAAAATGAGCTAAAAAAAATTCCAGAAAATTGGTTTAGCTATTATTTAAAATTAGGTATAAATTTAAGGTTAATTAATAAAGAATATAATTATTATTGGGATAATATTGTATTAAATTATATTAAAGAATATGGGGCGAATCTTTTTTCAAAGGAATCGATTTGGAATATAGACTGGGTGGAAAAAGCGAAGGAATGTGGGTATAAAAATTTTAATAATTTCAAAGATCCAAGAAGTATTTTCCAAAAATTATTATACTGGTATCTTAAAAAAACACAGTATTATCAAGATTGTTTATTTATAAGAGCTATAGATAAGATGTTAATTAAATTGTTTAGATGGTAAATTAGAATTTTTCCAAAAGGTGATGGATTGTTACTAAATATAATAACAATTACTAAAGATGATATTGATGGTTTCTTAAGAACTATTAACAGCACAAAATTATTGAGAGAAAACTATAATATAAAACAGATAATTGTTGATGGTAGTTCGAAAGATCTTAGAAAAGAAATTAATAAAATTGTAAAAAAAGAAAAAAATGTGGAATATTATTGGCAGGAGCCAAAGGGTAGATCGGCAGCATTTAATCTGGGGCTAAATTGTAATAATTCAGAATGGGTTTGGTTTCTAAATGGTGGAGATGAAATATATCCTGATTTGGATTTAAGGTTATTTTTAGATTTACTTTCAAAAAATAATTCAGATGTTATCATTTTCCAGCTTTTTTATAGGCAATCAGGTAAAACTTATCTACACCCCCAAATGTGGGCTTTGTGGCCACCAGTTCTTAGCTGGATTCCTCATCCCTCCACAATAACAAAGAGGGAGCTTTATGGAAAGTATGACTATTTTGATGAAAATTTAAAAATTGCCATGGATTATGAATTCTGGCTAAGATGTTTTTCAAAGGATGTAATTGTGGATTTAATATCAATGCCAATTGCAATTTTTGATGAATCAGGTGTTTCTGTTAGAATGGAAAAGGAAACCAAAGCAGAAGTTAGGAAAATTATTAGAAAATATTTCTGGACTGTAATAAAGATGTGGTTATATGGTGGTAAAATTATATTAAAATCTATAAAGGTAAGCTTAAAATAATATGAAATTACTTATTGTTGCAATGGCAAATAGCATTCATACTGCAAGATGGATTTCACACATAAAAGATGAGGGATGGGAAATACATGTATTTCCTGTAGATTTTTTTACTGAAGTTCATCCAGAGATTTATGGTTTTGGTAAAAAGATAAAAGTACATAGCCCAGTAATTTTAAAATCTTTAATTAAGAAATATAAACAAAAGAAAAAGAGCGAAAAAGATGAATATGAAACTGATACTTATGGCTTATTAAAAGAATACGAACAGAAAAGATTTGTGGCAAAAAATGTAGTAAGAAGATTATTTCCTGTAAATTATCTAAAGGAACTATATAAGATAATAAAGAGAGTAAAACCTGATATTATTCATTCTATGCATATCCAGGAGGCTGCTTATTTAACTATGGAAGTTAAAAAGAAAATGAAAGGCAGTTTTCCCATCTGGATTGTTTCAAACTGGGGTAGTGAAATAGATTTATTTAGGCATTTTCCAGACCAGAAGAAAAAAATTAAAGAAGTTTTAACTAATTGTGATTATTATTCAGGTGAGTGTTCCAGAGAAATTCCAA
>Ga0307379_10002872_pt1 | contig 25167 bp, 22 predicted proteins | sample UN2MG_FD_202237 | JGI IMG/M metagenome (GOLD analysis project Ga0307379, IMG submission 202237) | Soil microbial communities from Risofladan, Vaasa, Finland - UN-2 | ecosystem: Environmental > Terrestrial > Soil > Coastal area > Acid sulfate soil | place: Finland: Risofladan, Vaasa | collected...
AAAGAAGTTGATCCTGGACGCCAAGGGAGTGGACCGGGTGCTCTCGCGTCTGACCCACGAGATTATCGAAAAGAACAAGGGGGCAGAGGAGATCGCCCTCGTCGGGATCTGCTCCGGGGGAGTGCCCCTGTCCCGGGCCATCCAGGGCAAGATCCGGTCGATCGAAGGGCTCGACGTGCCGGCCGGCTACGTGGACATCACCCTCTATCGGGACGACCTCTCGCGGGCGGGATACCAGCCCAGGCTGAAAAGGACGGAGGTCCCCTTCTCGATAGACGAAAAGAGAGTCGTCCTCGTGGACGATGTTCTCTTCACGGGAAGGACGATACGGGCAGCGATGGACGCCCTGATCGATTTCGGGCGCCCCAAGAATATCCAGCTCGCCGTCCTGATCGACCGGGGGCACCGCGAGTTGCCCATCCGGGCCGACTACGTGGGAAGGAACGTCCCCACCGCGCGCAACGAAACCGTCGAGGTCATCGTGGAGGGGGAACCGGAAGAGTGGAAAGTGATGCTTCGGGAGAGCGCCCCCGGGAAAGGAGAGTAAGGCCCATGGAATGGAGGCGCAGGCACGTACTCGGGCTGGCGGATTTCAGCACGGAGGAAATCGAGTTCGTCATCGACACCGCCCGGTCAATGGAAGATGTGCTGACAAGAGACATCAAGAAGGTACCCGCACTCCGGGGAAAGACGGTCGTCAACCTCTTCTTCGAACCGAGCACACGGACCCGGACTTCCTTCGAAATCGCGGGGAAGCGCCTTTCGGCGGATATGGTGAATTTCAGCTCCACGGTCTCGAGCGTCTCCAAGGGGGAGTCCCTCCTGGACACGGCAAGGAATATCGACGCGATGAAGCCGGGGATCATCGTCATGCGTCATCCGGCTTCCGGAGCAGCACATTTCCTTTCCCGTTACGTCTCGTGCTCGGTCATAAACGCGGGGGACGGGTCGAACGAGCACCCGACACAGGGGCTACTCGACCTGTACGCAATACTTAAAGTAAAAAACAAGATTAAAGGCATCAAGATAGCTATTATAGGGGATATATTACACAGCAGAGTAGTGCGTTCCAACCTGCATTCCCTGGGACGGATGGGGGCGGACCTGTGGCTTTGCGGTCCGGCCACCCTCTTGCCAAGAGAGATGGCAAGATCCGGAGCAAAGTTGACGAACGATATCCGTGAGGCGGTTCGGGACGCGGATGTGGTGATGATGCTCAGGATTCAGTTGGAAAGACAGCATACCGCCTATTTCCCCTCTCTTCGGGAATATTCCCGCAAATACGGGTTGAACAGCGAGGTCTTCTCCCTGGCCAGGAAAGACGCCGTGATCATGCATCCGGGCCCGATCAACCGGGGGGTGGAATTGTCCGATGAACTGGCCGACAGTGCGCATTCGATCATTCTGAATCAGGTGGAGTCGGGTGTCGCCATTCGCATGGCGCTCCTGTACCTTCTCGCGGGAGGACACCATGCTGCTCATTAAGCAAGGGCGCGTGATCGATCCCGAATCAGGAAGGGACGAAACGGGGAATATCGTGATTTCGGCCGGGAAGATAACGGATTATCTTCCCGGCAAGGCTCCGAAAAACTTCGACGGAACGGTGATCGACGCGGCAGGGCACTGGGTCCTCCCGGGCCTGATCGACATGCATGTCCACCTGCGCGACCCCGGTTTCGAGTGGAAAGAGGACATACGGTCGGGAACGGTTGCCGCCGCTGCCGGGGGATTTTCCTCCGTTGCATGCATGGCGAACACCAGCCCGGTAAACGATCACGCGGAAGTGACGCGGTACATCCGGGAGAAAGCCGCCTCCCAGGGGGCTGCGAACGTATTCCCCGTGGCAGCGGTTACGCGCGGGATGGAAGGCAAGGAAATGACCGACTTCGCCGAACTTTTCGAGGCCGGGGCGGTCGCATTCTCCGACGACGGGAAACCGGTACGGAACGCGTTGATGTTACGGCGTGCGCTCGAATACGCAAGGGCTTTCGATTTCCTGATCATGGAACACGCGGAAGACCATGACCTGTCCGAAGGGGGAGCGGCAAACGAGGGGTGGGCGGCCCTTAGGCTCGGGATCCCCGGCATCCCTTCCGCCTCCGAGGAGGTCGCCATCGCACGGGACATTCTCCTTGCGCGGCTTACGGGCGGGCGCATCCACATCCAGCACATCAGTACCAAGATGGGGGTCGATCTTCTCCGGATGGCAAAAAAGGCGGGACTTCGCGTAACCGGCGAAACCGCACCGCATTACTTCACGCTCACCGACGCCGCGATCGAGGGGTACAACACGAACGCCAAGATGAGCCCTCCTCTCCGGGGAGAAGAGGACAGGATGGCGATCCTCGAAGGGATCGTGGACGGGACGATCGACGCCATCGCGAGCGATCATGCCCCGCACGACGATTTAACGAAGCGGTGCGAATTCACAGCCGCGTCCAACGGGATCATCGGCCTGGAGACCGCGCTTCCCCTGTCGATGTCGCTCCTCGCGGGAGGAAAAGTCACTCCGGCGCGTCTCGTGGAACTCCTGAGCGTAAGCCCCGCCCGCATCCTCGGACTCAAAGGGAAAGGATCCCTCCGGAAGGGGTCCGACGGCGACGTCACGATCGTGAATCCGGAAGACGAGTGGGAATTCCAGGAGTCTGACGTCCGTTCGAAATCACGCAACAGCCCGTTCTTCGGGTGGAAGATGAAGGGGCGGGCCGTTGCCGTCCTCTGCGGTGGACGTGTCACGCATTCCCTCCTGAGAGATGTCGCCGCGGATGTCTGAACGGAAAGCGATCCTTGCCCTTGCCGACGGCACCGTATACCACGGAACCGCTTTCGGGCACATCGGCGAAAGCGGCGGGGAAGTCGTCTTCAATACCGGGATGACCGGATACCAGGAGGTGCTCACGGACCCTTCCTACAAGGGGCAGATGGTGACGATGACCTGCCCCGAGATCGGAAACACCGGGATCAATCCGGACGACATGGAGTCCTCCCGCCCCTGGGTGGAGGGGTTCATCGTACGGGAAGCGTGGCGGCTTCCCTCGAACTGGCGCCACGTGGAGTCCATGGACGGGTACCTTCGCAGGTACCACATCAGCGGGATTTCAGGAATCGACACCCGGGCCCTGACGAGACGTCTCCGCGACGGAGGCTCGCAGGCGGGAATCATCTCCTCCGTGGATTTCGAAGAAAAGCGGCTCGTGGAAAAGGCGAAGGGGCTCCCGCCGATCGTCGGTCGCGACCTCGTCCGGGAAGTTACGTCGAACCGGGAAACCCGCTGGGAGTCGGGCGACTGGGACCTCGTGAAAGGGTACCTGCCCGCAGCAGAGTACCGCTCCCGGTTCGGCAGAGTCCCGAAGGTGATCGCCGTCGACTACGGGATCAAGCAGAACATCCTTCGAATGCTCGTCTCCCACGGCATGGAGGTGACGCTGGTCCCTTCGGAGACGTCCGCCTCCGCGATCCTGGCGCGCAGGCCCGACGGCGTCTTCCTCTCCAACGGCCCCGGAGATCCCGAAGGCGTTCCGTACGCCATCGGCAACGTCCGGGAGCTGCTGGGGAAGGTGCCGATATTCGGAATATGCCTCGGTCACCAGATCATGGGTCTGGCTCTCGGGGGGAAGACGTTCAAGCTTTTGTTCGGACACCACGGGTTAAACCAGCCGGTGAAGGACCTTGCCACCGGCAGGGTCGAGATCACGAGCCAGAACCATAATTTCTCGGTGGACGCCCCGTCCCTCGGGGATCTGGCCCGGATCACACACGTCAATCTGAACGACAGGACGGTGGAAGGTTTGAGCGTTCCGTCGCTGCGCTGCTTCTCGGTGCAGTACCATCCGGAGGCCTCCCCGGGCCCCCACGACTCCCGCTACCTGTTCTCGCGATTCTACCGGGTTCTCATCGGGGAAGAGGAACTGTAGATGACGATCGCGGGATTGCACACGTTCCTCTAAGGAGATCTAGTGCCGAAACGTACCGATATTCGGAAAATCCTCCTCATCGGCTCCGGCCCCATCATCATCGGCCAGGCGTGCGAGTTCGACTACTCCGGGACCCAGGCGTGCAAGGCGCTGAAGGAAGAAGGGTACACGGTCGTGCTGGTGAACAGCAATCCCGCGACGATCATGACCGACACCGATTTCGCCGACCGCACCTACATCGAACCGATCACCCCGGAGATGGTGACGAAGATCATCGACCGGGAGCGGCCCGACGCCCTTCTCCCCACCATCGGCGGACAGACGGGACTGAATATCGCCGTATCGCTCCACGAGATGGGGGTCCTCAAGGAGTATGGCGTGGAGCTTATCGGGGCCAACTTCGACGCCATCCAGAAAGCCGAGGACCGGGACCTGTTCCGGAAGGCGATGGAGAAGCTTGGTCTCGTCGTCCCCCGGTCCGGCACCATCCGGTCCCTGGAAGAGGCGCTCGAGGTCATCCCGCAGATCGGATACCCGGCCATCATCCGGCCCTCCTTCACCCTCGGGGGTACGGGCGCAGGAATCGCCTACAACAAGGAGGAGTACGAAGACGCGGTTCGCTGGGCCCTGGACGCGTCTCCGAAACGGACCGTTCTCATCGAGCAGTCGGTCATCGGGTGGAAGGAATTCGAGCTCGAGGTGATGCGGGACCTGAAGGACAACGTGGTGATCATCTGCTCGATCGAAAACCTCGACCCGATGGGAGTCCATACCGGCGACTCGATCACGGTCGCTCCCGCGCAGACGCTCACCGACAAGGAATACCAGCTGATGCGCAATGCCGCCATCGCCATCATCCGGGAAATCGGCGTGGACACGGGAGGAAGCAACATCCAGTTCGCCGTTCACCCCGACACGGGGGAGATGGTGATCATCGAGATGAACCCCCGCGTTTCCCGGTCCTCCGCCCTGGCGTCCAAGGCGACCGGGTTCCCCATCGCGAAAATCGCCGCGAAACTCGCGGTCGGCTATACCCTCGACGAAATTCCCAACGACATCACCCGGGAGACTCCCGCTTCCTTCGAGCCCACCATCGACTACGTCGTGACCAAGATCCCCCGGTTCACCTTCGAGAAGTTCCCCCAGACGGAGGACGTCCTCGGAACGCAGATGAAATCGGTGGGAGAGGTGATGGCGATCGGCAGGACCTTCAAGGAATCACTCCAGAAGGCGCTCCGTTCCCTCGAAATCGACGTATACGGGTTCGACCCGGTGCTTCCACCCGTGTCGTCGGATACCCGGAAGAATGCGATTGCGGAGAACCTGCGAAGGCCCAATTCCCAGCGGTTGCTGTACATCGGGGAAGCCATCCGGGAGGGTTTTCGGATCGAGGAGATCAACGGGATGACCGGGATCGACATCTGGTTCCTCGAGAACATCCGGCAGATCATCGCGGAAGAGGAAAGCCTTAAAAATTGGGGAGACCGGTTCCGGGCGCTCGCGGGGGGTGGAGAGATCGCCCGTGAGGAGACGGCCCCCCTATTGCGCGCGAAATCGATGGGGTTTTCCGACAGGAGACTCGCGGGACTCTTCGGGACGACCGAAGATTCGGTCCGGGAATTCCGTCTTCGCGCGGGGATTCGGCCCGGGTTCAAAAGGGTGGACACGTGCGGTGCGGAGTTCGAGGCGTACACTCCCTACCTGTATTCCTCCTACGACGAGGAGAACGAGGCAATGCCATCCTCCCGGAAGAAGGTGGTGATCCTCGGAGGGGGGCCCAACCGGATAGGGCAAGGGATCGAGTTCGACTACTGCTGCGTGCACGGTGCCTTCGCTTTGCAAGAGGAAGGGTTCGAGACGATCATGGTCAACTGCAATCCCGAGACGGTTTCCACCGACTACGACACCTCGGATCGGCTCTACTTCGAACCGCTTACCAAAGAGGATGTTCTCGCGATCATTGAGGAGGAAAAGCCCGAAGGCGTCATCGTCCAGTTCGGCGGCCAGACGCCGCTGAAGCTCGCGATCCCCCTCCAAAAGGAGGGGGTGCCGATCATTGGGACCTCCCCCGACAGCATCGACCGGGCGGAGGACCGGGAACGATTCAAGGACCTCCTCGACCTTCTGAAGCTCAGGCAGCCTCCGAACGGAATCGCCCGGTCCGCCGAGGAGGCGGAAACCATCGCCTCGCGGATCGGGTACCCCGTGCTCCTCAGGCCGTCCTATGTCCTGGGGGGACGCGCCATGGAGATTGTCCACGACGAAGAAGGGCTTAGGAAATACCTGGCGCAAGCGGTCCAGGCGTCCGAGGAAAAGCCTGTGCTGATCGACAAGTTTCTCGAGGACGCAATCGAGATCGACGTCGACGCGATCGCCGACGGGGAGACCGTCGTCATCGGCGGAGTGATGGAGCACATCGAGGAGGCGGGGGTCCACTCGGGCGACTCCGCATGCTCCCTCCCGCCCCACTCGATTTCCCTTGAGATCACGCAGGAGATCATCCGCCAGGCGAAGGTCCTCGCAACGGAACTTAAGGTTGTAGGCCTGATGAACATGCAGTTCGCCGTCCAGAAGGGGGAGATCTTCCTTCTGGAAGTAAACCCCCGCGCCTCCCGAACCGTCCCTTTCGTGAGCAAGGCGATCGGGATCCCCCTGGCGAAACTGGCGGCCAAGGTCATGGTGGGCCGGAAGCTTACCGACCTCGGATTCACGGAGTATATCGTCCCGGAACACATTAGCGTCAAGGAAGCGGTGTTTCCCTTCATCAAGTTTCCGGGCGTCGACACGCTTCTCGGCCCCGAGATGAAGTCCACCGGCGAGGTGATGGGGATCGACGTCAAGTTCGGAAGGGCGTTCGCCAAGGCGCAGATCGCCGCGGGGATGATGCTTCCGAAGGAAGGCAAGGTGTTTGTTAGCGTCCGCGACGCCGACAAGTCCGGGGTACTCGGTCCCGCCCGGATGCTCCACGAGTGCGGATTCCGGATCGCGGCCACCGGGGGCACCGCCGATTTCCTGACCCGTCACAACATCCCGGCGGAGCCCATTTTAAAAATAAACGAGGGACGTCCCCACGTCGCCGACCTCATCAAGAACGGGGAGATCGACCTCGTCATCAATACGCCTCTCGGGGCGCAGTCCAAGGCCGATTCGTATTACATCCGCCGGACCGCGCTCATCTACAATATCCCGTACGTCACGACGCTTGCCGCGGCAAAGGCAGTGGCCCACGCGATCCTCCACCTGACCGAAGAAGACCTCTCCGTCCGGAGTCTGCAGGAATACCACGGTGCTCGGGAACGGCAAGCCCGGGACCGGGCACAGGACGGCGGGACCGGGCGATAAGGGTGTCGGATACTCCCTCCATCCAGTTCGTCAAGGGGGTGGGGCCCAGGCTCGCCGAAAAATTTGCCGCCCGCGGCATCCGGACACCGCACGATGCCCTCTTTTTCTTCCCGCGGGGATACGAGGACCGGAGGCGGATCATTCCCTTGCGATCGGTAAAACCCGGGATGACCGTGCCGGTCAAGGGGCAGATTCTTGCGGTGCAAGGGAGCGGGCGGGGTTGGTGGGGAAGGCGCCTGCTCGAGGTGGTCATCTCCGACGGAACCGGCCGTCTTTCCGCAAAGTGGTTCCACTACCGGCCATCGCTCGCGGAGAGATTCCGGGTCGGGGAGACCGTTTTCCTGTGTGGTGCCGTGAGACTCTTTCAGTTCCGGCTCGAGATGCACCACCCCGAGATTCTCGCGGTCGCAGAGGAGTTCGACCCGGTGAACATGGGCCGGATCGTACCGGTGTACCCCGCTGTCGAAGGGATCCCCCCTCGCACGCTCCGGAAGATCCAGTGGGAGGTCGTACGGAAATACGCCGCCGCGGAGAAGGAGTTCTTCCCCGGGTGGATCCTCGATGCCGCACGCGTTCCTCCGGTCCACGAATCGCTCGAGACGCTGCATTTTCCTCCTCCGGAATCGGACGCGGAAGCGCTCCTCTCCTTTTCCTCCCCCCCCCAGCAACGCCTCATCTTCGGGGAACTGTTCTACATCCAGTGGGCCCTGGCCATGCGACGGTCCGGGATGATGAAGGAAGCCGCGGAACCGCTGCCGTGGGACAGGGAGATCGTGGAGGAGATCAAGCGAAGGCTTCCCTTCCGGCTGACGGACGCGCAGCGCAGGGTCTTAAACGAGATTCTGAAGGACATGTCCCTTCCCCACCCGATGCACCGGCTTCTGCAGGGGGACGTGGGGAGCGGAAAGACGATCGTCGCCTGGGTAGCATCGATGGTGGCCTGGAGAAAAGGATCTCAAACGGCGCTCATGGCTCCCACCGAGATCCTTGCGGAGCAGCATTTCAGCCGGTTCTCCTCCCTGTGCCGAGACCTTCCTTTGCGGATCGTCCTTCTCACATCCTCGCTTTCCGCAAAAGAAAAGGAGAGGGTCAGGGAGGAGATCCGGGAGGGAAGAGCGGACGTGGTGATCGGGACACACGCCATCATCCAGGAAGGGGTCGAGTTCAAGAGGATGGCATTGGGGATTATCGACGAACAGCACAGGTTCGGCGTCCTGCAGCGGGCGGCCCTCCGGGGAAAGGGGAGGGTCTCCCCCCATCTCCTCGTGATGACAGCAACCCCGATCCCCCGGACCCTGGCAATGACTTTGTACGGAGACCTGGACGTCTCCGTCATCGACGAGATGCCTCCCGGCAGGATCCCGGTGGAGACGAAGGTCGTGACGGAGGACCGGAGGAAGGAGGCCCGGGAGCGGTTGCACAGGGAAATTGCGACGGGAGGGCGTGCATACATCATCCTTCCGCTCGTGGAGGAGTCGGAAAAACTCTCGTTGCGCGATGCCAAGAGGACGTTTGAACAGGTCCGCAAAGAATACCCCGGTACCGGGGTCGGCCTCCTGCACGGCCGGATGAAGGCCGAGGAGAAGGAGACCGTGATGAGGCGCTTCCAGGAGGGGGAGATCCGGATTCTCGTCTCCACGACCGTCGTCGAGGTGGGGGTGGACGTCCCGGAGGCCACGGTGATGATGGTGGAGCACGCAGAGCGGTTCGGACTCTCCCAGCTCCACCAGCTCCGCGGGCGCGTCGGAAGGAAGAACCGCCCTTCCGTCTGCCTGCTGATGGTCGGGCGAGAGCAGGGGGAGGAGGCGGCCGCGCGCCTTTCCGTGATGGAAAGGACGAACGACGGCTTCCGGATCGCCGAGGAGGACCTGAAGATCCGGGGCCCCGGGGAATTCGCCGGCGTCCGGCAATCGGGGATCCCCGACCTCGTGTTTTCCGACATCGTCCGGGACGCACGGATCCTCGCCAAGTCCCGGGAGATCGCCAACCTGCTTCTGGTCCGGGACCCGGACCTCACCCACCCCGAGCACGCGGGGCTGAAACGTTGGATCCAAGAGAAGGAATCCGCAGGTAAAACCTTCGAATAACAACGACGCTTTACTCCTCCCCTTGCAATCCCGATAGGATGTGTATTAGTATACACATAGGAGGTGGCGCATGGGTCGTACTAACGTCGTCCTTGATGAGAAGCTCATAGAGGAGGCCAAGAAACTCGCCGGAGAAAAAACCGCACGCGAGACGATCGACCTTGCCCTTCGTGAATTCGTCGCCAGGCGGAAACGCAAGGACATTCTCGCCTGGGAAGGAAAACTCCGCTGGGAGGGCGACCTCGACCGGATGCGCCGTTCCCGATGATCATCCTGGCCGATACCAGTGTCTGGATCGATTTTTTCGCGGGCCGCGACACGACGCAGACGAGGTTCTTCAAGGAGGCAATTAGAAAAGGCGACGACGTTGCCCTCACAGAACTTGTTCTGGCGGAAATTCTGCAGGGGATTCCGTCTGATGCCGGATTCGCGAAGCTTCGGAAAGTTCTTTCTTCCTTTCGAAGGTTGCGCCCCGCATCGGAGGAGACGTACGTTCGTGCGGCCGGACTCTATCGAACCGGAAGAAAACGAGGAGTAACCATTCGCAGTCTTATCGATTGTCTCATTGCGGCAATTGCCATGGAACATGGCGCTTCGGTCCTGCACCGGGACAGAGACTATGAGCGGATATCTGAATATTCTCCATTGAAGACGATCCCCGGAAAACAGTAAACATTCCGACGAACGGGAACGCAATCCACAACGCAAAGTAATTATAAAAAAACTGCCTCAGTAGTGGGACAGAGCTGATATCCAAGGGCCTGAATCGAACAACTGATGGCGATTAGCTATTAATATCAGGGGAATACCCCACCTTTACTCACTAAATGGTTCATTTCACAAATACAGCAACGTATCCGTGTGGGTATCCCTGTGCCAGGTGCTCGCGGGCGGCTTCCTCTCTGCGGGGGGACATTCCCCCACCGGGGACACTCCTTTAATTCTCATCGAAAAAAACAGGAATGTCCCGGGTGTGCAAGGTGCCCGGGACCGGCTTCGCAGCCTCCCCCATCCGCAGCGGTATACCACTGCTCCGGGGGACTTCGTCGGAGGGGGGCTCCGTTCGTGGCTCGCCGTGCGTTGATCCTGCACGGCTGCGCTTAACCTCACTGCGCCCCCCTCCTGCGGCTGCTACGCCAGCAACCAAGGACACGGGGCGAGACGGGGGTTCCTCGGAGCGGTGTGCGAGGACACTCCTCTCCCTCATACCGGAGATGAATCAGTAATGTCCCCCCGCGTAGCGGAACAGAAACCGCTCTCCGACCGGGGACCAGTGCGCAGTGGGGGTTCCGCGGAGCGGCCTATGGAGCGAGGGGGAAATTGTGTCGAGCGGAATGGCAGCGAGCGGGCGAAAGATCGCGAGCGTAGCGGAGGGGAATCCCCCGCGAGCACCCGTCCCAGGGAGAGGAAACGCCACAGGGCACCGGGAATTGGCGGTCGCGCTGCCGAAATTGACTTACTACGCCAGATTCATTAGCATATCTTGTTTACACTGCCCCAGGAGGCCGTGCATGGAGGATTTCCCACGGATAAAGCGACTTCCGCCCTACGTTCTGTCCGTCGTGACGGATCTCAAGGCGAAGATGCGCAAGACAGGCGAGGATATCATCGATCTCGGGATGGGAAACCCTGATCTCCCGACGCCGAAACATATCGTCGACAAACTGATTGAAGCCTCCAGGAACCCCCGCAACCACCGCTACTCCGCCTCGAGGGGGATTCCGAAGCTTCGGCTTGCCATCTGCAACTGGTACAAGCGGAAATACCACATAGAACTGGATCCGGACACCGAGGCGATCGCCACCATCGGGGCCAAGGAGGGGCTGTCCCACCTCGTTCTGGCGGTGATGGGGCCCGGCGACATCGCCCTCGTCCCGAACCCCACCTACCCGATCCACGCCTACTCCGTGATCATCGCAAATGCGGACGTGCGGTCGATCTCGCTCACCAGCGGGGAGGGGGACTTCCTGGACCGGACCCGCCGGGCGATGAAGACGATATGGCCCAAACCGAAGATGCTGATCATCTCTTTCCCCCATAACCCGACGACGGAGGTGGTGGACATCGAGTTCTTCCGCCGCATCGTCGAGTTTGCCAAGGAGAATGAGCTCCTGGTAGTCCACGACCTCGCTTACGCCGATCTCGTGTACGACGGGTACAAGGCGCCTTCCATCCTGCAGGTCCCCGGCGCCAAGGACGTGGCCGTGGAACTGTACTCCATGTCCAAGGGGTATTCGATGCCCGGGTGGCGCGTCGGGTTCGTCGTGGGTAACAGGCGGATGATCGAAGCCCTGGCGCGCATCAAGAGCTACCTCGACTACGGGATGTTCCAGGCGATCCAGGTTGCCGCCACCGTGGGCCTTAACGGTCCGTACCGCGTGGTGGAGGAGGCGGTGGAGGTCTACAGGAAGCGCAGGAACTGCCTGGTGGACGGCTTCGCACGGATCGGATGGGAATTCCCGAAGCCTCAGGGGACGATGTTCGTCTGGGCCCCTATCCCCGAGCCGTTCCGGGCGATGGGCTCGGTGGAGTTCTCCAAACTACTGTTGACAAAAGGGAAAGTGGCAGTCTCCCCCGGCGTGGGATTCGGGGAGCACGGGGAGGGATTCGTACGGTTCGCTCTGGTGGAAAACGAGCACCGGATCCGGCAGGCGATCCGCGGCGCGAAGACCCTTCTGCAGAAGCCCGTCAAGGTGAGAGCCAGATGACCGTGGGAGGGAAGGAAATCGGAGTAGGGATCATCGGCTTCGGGACCGTCGGCTCGGGTACGGCGAGGCTCCTCCTGGAAAACGCCGAGCTTCTGCGCCGGAGGGTTGGAATCCCCATCCGGCTTGTCCAGGTTGCCGACATCGACCTCGAACGGGACCGCGGGGTTTCGCTTCCCCACGGCATGCTGACCGATGACGGATTCCAGGTGGTCCGGAACCCGGCCGTCCACATCGTGGTCGAACTGGTGGGTGGGAAGGGGGCCGCCAGGGATTTCCTTCTCGAGGCGATCCGCCAGGGGAAATCGGTCGTGACCGCGAACAAGGCCCTCCTGGCCGAGCACGGGGAGGAAATCAGCAAGGCCGTGGACGCCGCCGGGGTGGATATCGGGTTCGAAGCCAGCGTCGGGGGGGGGATCCCCATCATCCGTGCGATGCGGGAAGGACTTGCCGCCAACCGGATCAACGAGATCTACGGGATCATCAACGGGACGTGCAACTACATCCTCAGTCGGATGACCAACGAGGGGAAAGAGTTCGCGGACGTCCTGGCAGAGGCGCAATCGATCGGTCTCGCGGAGGCCGATCCGTCCTTCGACGTGGACGGGGTCGACTCCGCCCACAAGCTGTCCATTCTCGTGTGGCTGGCCACCGGGGAGAACATCCCCCTCGAGAATATCTACGTCGAGGGGATCCGTGACGTCTCCTCGCAGGATATTGCGTTCGCGCGAGAGTTCGGGTACACGATCAAACTGCTCGCCATCGCGAAACAGAAGGGGAACGGCATCGAGGTGCACGTGCACCCGACGATGATCCCTTCCGACCACCTTCTGGCCACGGTCGGCGGGGCATACAACGCGATCTACGTAAAAGGCGACTTCGTCGGTTCTTCGATGTACTACGGAGAGGGGGCCGGAAAGGACCCGACGGCATCCGCCGTGGTGAGCGACGTGATCGAGATCGCGCGCAACATCGGCAAGGGCGCCACCGGACGGATCCCCCCGAGCGGATTCCACAACCGGTTTTCCGGAAAGGGAACACCCGTGTCCCCCTTCACCGAAGTGGACTCGGAGTATTACCTGCGATTCCAGGTGGTCGACAAGCCCGGCGTCCTGTCCAAGATCGCCGGGGTACTCGGGAGCCACCAGATCAGCATATCCTCCGTCCTCCAGAAAGGGAGGAAGCAGGAGAGCGCGGTTTCGATATTCATCGTGACCCACCATGCGAAGGAAAAGGCCATGCGCGCCGCTCTGGAGGAGACCGACCGGCTCCCCGTCGTCCTCGACCGTACCCGTATGATCCGGATCGAAAACAACTTGTAACCGAAAAACAGGAAACCGTCCCATGCACCGAAAAGGAATCATCCGCCGATACCGCGACCTCCTGCCTGCCGTTCCCGAGGAGTGCGTCGTGACCCTGCTCGAGGGAAACACCCCTCTCGTGCCGGCGCAAAACCTTGCCCGATCCATCGCCCCGGGGACGGAGATCTACCTCAAGTGCGAGGGGCTGAATCCAACGGGATCGTTCAAGGACCGCGGGATGACGATGGCGGTGTCGGTGGCGAAGGCGAAAGGGGCGGACTCGGTGATCTGCGCGTCCACCGGCAACACGTCGGCCTCCGCGGCAGCCTACGCGGCGAGAGCCGGGATGAAGGCGTTCGTCCTCATACCGGAGGGAAAGATCGCACACGGCAAGCTCTCCCAGGCGATGATCCACGGCGCACAGGTCATCCAGATCCTGGGAAACTTCGACGACGCGCTGGGGCTCGTGCGGGAAATATCGGAAAAGTATCCGGTGACCCTGGTCAACTCGGTCAACCCGTACCGCATCGAAGGGCAGAAAACCGCAGCCTTCGAGGTCTGCGACGCCCTGGGGGACGCGCCCGACTGCCACGTTCTCCCCGTGGGCAACGCAGGGAACATCACCGCCTACTGGGCCGGCTACAAGGCTTACCATGCGGCCGGCCGCTCGAAACGCCTGCCCAGGATGCTGGGGTGGCAGGCCGAGGGAGCCGCCCCCATCGTCAGGGGACATCCGATACGAAAGCCCGAGACGGTCGCGACCGCCATCCGGATCGGGAATCCCGCCTCGTGGAAACAGGCCGAGGCGGCGCGCGACGAATCGGGGGGGTTGATACGCATGGTCAGCGACGCGGAAATCCTCGAGGCATACAAGCTTATTGCCGAATCCGAAGGGATTTTCTGTGAACCAGCCTCGGCAGCGTCGGTTGCCGGCGTGATAAAATTGGGCAAGGAGTCGTTTTTCCGAAAAGGGGAGCGGATCGTCTGTACCCTGACCGGGCACGGCCTGAAGGACCCGGATAACGCGATCGCCCAGTCCGATGATCCTGTCACCATTCCGTCGGACATGGCGGAGGCCCTTAAGATCCTCGGTTTCTGAAGGAGAGGCAACGTGGCGCGAAAATTCATCATTCTCATTGGAGACGGGATGGCCGACTGGCCAATCCCGTCCATCGGCGACAGAACCCCTCTGGAGGCGGCGAACAAGCCACATATGGATTTCATGGCCTCGCAGGGATCGTTGGGCATGGTCCAGGTGGTACCGGAAGACATGTACCCGGGAAGCGACGTATCGAACTTGAGCATCATCGGATACGACCCGCGGGAAGTGTACACGGGGCGCTCCCCCCTCGAGGCTGCATCCATGGGAGTGGAGCTTGGAAAAGACGATGTTGCCGTGCGGTGCAACGTGGTCTCCCTGAAATACCACGGGGCGAAGTCCGAGATGGAGGATTTCTCCGCGGGGCACATCAGCACGGGGGAGGCCACCGAGCTTCTCCATGCGCTACAGGCGAAGGTCGCAGACAAGGGCGTTCGCTTCTACCCGGGAGTGAGCTACCGGCATCTCATGGTCTGGCCCGGCGGCAACGACGCCGTCTTGACGGTGCCCCCGCACGACATTCACGGCAAAAACATCACCGATTCCCTGCCAAGGGGGGAAGGCGCGGAATTCCTGCTGGAAATAATGGAAATCTCGAGGGAGGTATTCCCCGACCACCCCGTAAACCGGAAGAGGATCGATGCAGGGAAGCCGCCGGCGAACTCCATCTGGTTATGGGGCCAGGGAAAAGCCCCGAGAATGATGACGTTCCGGGAGAAGTACGGCGTTACCGGTTCGGTCGTCGCGGCGGTCGACCTCATCCGGGGTATCGGCATTTACGCGGGACTCGAGTTGGTAAACGTCCCCGGGGCCACCGGGTACATCGATACGAATTTCCGCGGGAAGGCGGAGTACGCGCTCCGGGAGCTCGAGAACAAGGACTTCGTGCTGATCCACGTGGAGGCGCCTGACGAGGCAGGGCACAACGGGAGCGCCCCGGACAAGATCCGGACCATCGAGAGGATCGACGAGGATATGGTGGGGCCCATCCTGGCCCGCGCCAGGAACGACGGAGACCTGACCGTTCTGGTACTGCCCGATCATTCGACGCCGGTAGCCATCCGGACCCACTCCCAGGAGCCGGTACCGTTCACCTTTTATCCCTCTCCTCCCGGTCTGCTGTCCTTCCCCGGCAAGCGGTACACCGAGGCGGATGCGAAAGCGACGGGACAGTTCCTGGACGCCGGAACGCGCCTTATCGGTTATCTGTTCGCGGGAAAAGATTCGTAGGGGACAATGGAAAAGGTCGCCACGGTCCGGGTTCTTTTCGCGGACACCGATGCCATGGGGATCGTCTATTACGCGAACTATCTGAAGTGGTTCGAAATGGGGCGAGTCGAGCTCATGAGGAGACTGGGAATGGAGTACCGGGAACTGACCGGTACCGGGATCCACCTCCCCGTCACGGAGGTCTCCGTCCGGTACCTCTCGCCGGCACGCTACGACGATCTCCTTGCGATTCATACGGAAATTCGGAAGTGCAAACGGGCGAGTATCGCTTTCGGGTACCGGATTGAGAGAGAGGACGGGGTCCTTCTGGCCAAAGGGGAAACCGTTCACGCATTCACGGACGGTGACGGGAAGATCGTACGCATCCCGGAGCCGTTCCTCGAGAAGACGGGATTCAGGCAACCATTATCGTAGAAAGGGGGGAGCCGTGGAACGAAACCTGGCACTTGAGGTGGTCCGAGTTACCGAGGCGGCCGCTCTTGCGGCGGCGAGACTGATGGGACGCGGAGACAACGTGGCCGCGGACCAGGCAGCCGTCGAAGCGATGCGAACCGCGTTCAATGCCGTCCAGTTCAAGGGGAAGGTCGTGATCGGAGAAGGGGAGCGGGATGAGGCCCCGATGCTCTATATCGGGGAGGAAGTCGGGGCGTCCGAAACCCCCTGCGTCGACATCGCCGTCGATCCCCTCGAGGGCACGACCATCGTGGCGACGGGCGGGAACAACGCACTTGCGGTCATCGCGATTGCGGAACAAGGAGGTTTTCTCCACGCGCCCGACACCTACATGCAGAAACTGGCGGTCGGACCCAAGGCCCGGGGGGTGATCGACATCACGGCCAGTCCGACCGAGAACCTTCGCAGAATCGCGAAGGCCCTGAAGGTGTATGTCGAGGACCTGTGCGTCGTGATCCTCGACCGGCCAAGGCACCAGGATCTGATCGGGGAGGTCCGCGCGGCCGGGGCGCGCATCAAACTGATCGGCGACGGAGACGTGGCGGCCGCCATCGCGACCGCGAAGGAAGGAACCGATGTCAACGTCCTGATGGGAACGGGAGGGGCCCCCGAAGGAGTCCTGGCGGCGGCGGCATTGAAATGTCTGGGAGGAGATTTCCAGGGAATCCTTAAATTCCGGAACAAGGAGGAGGCGGAACGGGCCAAGGCCATGGGAGTAGACGACCCGAACAAGGTGTACAAGCTGGAGGACCTGGCCCGCAGCGATGTCATGTTCGCAGCAACCGGCGTCACCTTCGGGAACTTCCTGAAAGGGGTCCAGTTCTTCAGTGGGGGAGCGAACACGTATTCCGTCGTCATGCGGTCGAAGTCCCGGACGATCCGCTTCATCGACACCACGCACTACTTCGAGTTCAAGCCGAAATACGACTGATGACGTAAGGGAAGCGATGCCGAGAACCGCACCACTACCCAAGGGCAGGATCGAGATCGATTTCGAACGGTGCAAGGCGTGCGAGCTTTGCATCCCGGCCTGTCCGAAAAACTGTATCGAGATGGGAACCGGGACCAACCGGCAAGGGTTCGCCGCGACGGTCTTCGCGCGCCCCGGCGACTGCACGGGCTGCGCCGTATGCGCAGAGTGCTGCCCCGACGTCTGCATCCGGGTGTGGCGATGACGCCTGAACCGGTCGGGATCAAGCGGGAGCTGATGAAGGGGAACGTGGCGATCTGCGCAGGCGCCATCACGGCGGGGTGCCGATTCTACTACGGATACCCGATTACTCCCCAGAACGATATCCCGGAGTACCTTTCCGCCCACCTGCCGGCCATCGGGGGGACGTTCCTCCAGGCGGAAAGCGAAGTCGCCACGATCAACTACATCCTCGGGACGTCGGCTTCCGGGAAGCGGGTCATGACCTCCTCGTCCGGGCCGGGGATCTCGCTCATGCAGGAGGGGCTCTCGTACATGGCGGGGTCGGAACTGCCGGCCGTGATCGTCAACATATCCCGCTCGGGGCCGGGCCTCGGCGGGATCGCCCCCTCCCAGGGGGATTACTTCCAGGCGACAAAATGCGGAGGCCACGGCGGGTACAGAATGCCGGTGCTGGCGCCGCACTCCGTTCAGGAAATGTATTCCCTGACCATGCTCGCGTTCGACCTGGCGGACAAGTACCGGAACCCGGTCATGATCCTGGGAGACGCCGTCATCGGACAGATGAAGGAGCCGTTCGTCCCCACCCCGTACGTCTCCACGGTTCCGGAGGAGAAACCGTGGTCCCTGACCGGGTGCGCAGGCCGCCCCCGTCGGATCATCAAATCCCTCCACCTCAAGGACGACGAGATCGAGGCGCACAACTGGAAGCTCCATCGGAAATACATGACGATGCGGGAAGAGGAAGTTCGCTACGAGCCAACCCATCTGGAAGGGGCAGGGATCGTGATCGTAGCCTTCGGGACCGCCGCGCGGATCAGCAAGACGGCCATCCAGTGGGCGAGGGCGGAAGGCCTCCCGGTGGGGATGCTCCGCCCGGTCACGCTGTTCCCCTTTCCGTCGCGGGAGGTAGACGAGGCCGTCTCCCGGGCGGACGCCGTGCTCGTGATCGAGATGAACACGGGGCAGATGCTCGAGGACGTCCTGATAAGTACCCGGCACCACGACAAGATCCGGTTCCTGGGAAAGCCTTGCGCCATCCCCACACCTGAGGAGATCCTCCAGGAGATCCGGAGCCTGGCAGGGGAGATCGGGGTGAAGGCGGGAAACGTACGATGAAAAATAAAGCGAAAGAAAAATTCACGAAGCAGGTCTTTTCGAGGCCCCGGAGCCTCGTCGATGTCAGTACCCACTACTGCCCGGGATGCCACCACGGGATCGCGCACCGGATCCTCGCGGAGACGATCGATCACTTCGACCTCCGCGAGAAGACGATCGGCGTAGCCCCCGTGGGATGCGCGGTGCTTATGTACGACTATTTCGACGTCGATTTCGTGGAGGCCCCCCACGGGCGGGCCCCGGCGGTTGCAACGGGGGTCAAACGCGCCCAGCCGGACAGGTTCGTGTTCACCTACCAGGGAGACGGAGACCTGGCCGCAATCGGGACGTCCGAAATCATCCACGCGGCGAATCGGGGGGAGAACCTCACGGTCCTGTTCATCAACAATACGACGTACGGGATGACGGGAGGGCAGATGGCCCCGACCACGATGCTCGGCCAGAAGACGTCGACATCCCCGTACGGGAGGGATTATAGAAACGACGGATACCCCATCCGGATAGCGGAAATGCTTGCGACCCTCGAAGGGACGGCGTTCTCCGCGCGCGTCGCCACGAGCACGCCCGCGCAGATCCGGAAAGCGAAGGAAGCGGTGAAAAAAGCGTTTGACATGCAGATCCGGGAAATGGGGTTTTCCATCGTCGAAATCCTCTCCACGTGCCCGACCAACTGGGGGATGAAGCCGCTCGATGCGCAGAAGCGCGTTCTTGGCGAAATATCCGGGTATTACCCCCTCGGGGTGTACAAGGAGCGAAAGCAGGCGGACTTCGCGTGAACACCGACGTCATCATGGCCGGATTCGGCGGGCAGGGAATCCTGATGATCGGGACCCTCCTTTCCATCGCTGCGATGGAAGAAGGGAAGAGCGTGACTTTCTTTCCCGCATACGGCGTGGAGATGCGGGGAGGGACGGCCAACTGCACGGTCGTCATCTCGGGCGAAGAGATCGGCTCACCCGTAGTCGGGCACCCGAAATCGTGCGTCGTCATGAACGGCCCCTCCCTCGAAAAATATCTTCCCTTCGTGCAAAAGGGGGGAAACCTGATCCTCAATCGCTCGCTCGTCGATCCCGCGAGGGTGACCCGGACGGACCTGAACGTTCTGTCGATCCCCGCCAACGATATCGCACGCGAGAAGGTGAAGACTCCGCAGCTCGCCTCGATGGTGGCGCTGGGAGCATACATCGCCGTGACGGGCGTGGTGCGGATGCGTACTCTGTTCGATTGCCTCCCTAAAGTCGTTTCGAAAAAGTACGAGCGGTTCATCCCGCTCAACGTCAACGCCCTGAAGGAGGGGGAATCCTTTGCCAGAAATCGCGCGTGACGACTCCATGGACGACCTGCTGTCCAGGATCGCCGAGGAGTCCGGCGACTTCAGCTTCCATTCGACCATCCCCCATCACGTCCACTCCACCGAGGAGAAGGAGGCCCTGATCCTCGCCGTCATCTTCCGAGGGAAATAAATGGGACGGCCCGACTCCGACGATCTGTTTTCCGCGCGGGTCTAAGGGATGCCCTCCGGAGTGGAGTGGGCCCTTCGGTTTGCCTCGGAGGTCTGTCGGAACCCGGTGGCCGCGGTATCCCGCTGGAAGATGCTGTCGGGCCGGAAAGCGGCGGGATGCATCCCGATCTACGTCCCCGAGGAGGTTCTGTACGCCGCGGGGATATTGCCGGTCACCATCTGGGGCAACGAATTCTCCCATTCGTCCCGTCGGGGGATCCCCCCCTTCGTGTGCTCCGTGGCGGGCGGGGTGGTATCCGCCATCCGATCCGGCAAGTGGGGGGAAATCGATGCCTGGGTCTTTCCGTCTACTTGCGACACTTTCCAGAACGCCTTCGAAGTCCTTTTTCCCCCGGAAGCCGATCGCCCCCGGTTCCCCTTCGTCTTTCCCGCATCTTCCGAGACCCCCGGCGCGACAGAATATATGCTCGACCGGGTGGAGGCCTTTCGCGAGTGGGCAGGGGAGATCTCCGGAAGGATGGTGTCGGAGGGGGCACTGGAAAGGGCCATCAGGGTGTACAACGAAAATCTGCAGGCGTTCGGACTTCTCGAGCAAAGGATGAAGGATTCCCCCGGATCCTTTTCCGGAGTGGAATATTTCACGCTCTCCAGGGCGGGAATGGCGCTTCCCAGGGATGGACACACGAAAATTCTCAGGGCGGCTCTTTCCCGGTCGCGCGAGCCTTTCCGGAAGACACGGGCGAAAGTGTTCGTCACCGGGATGATGCCGACGGAACCGGTGATGGAAGCGATGGACGCGGCGGGCGCCGCGATCGTGGGGAACGACCTGGCGCTCGGACACCGGTACTATTCCGGGCCGGCGGACGAGACCGGGGACATGTTGTTGTCCCTCGCCCGCAGGCACTTGCGGAGGGACCCGTGCTCCACTCTGCACGGGTTAGCCCGGCCGCGTATCGAAGAACTCTTCCGGAGGTTCGACGACTCCGGCGCGAACAGGCTGCTTCTTCTCCGGATGCGACAGTGCGAACCGGAATCCGGCGATATCCCCGACATGGCCGATACTTCCCGGGATCGCGGGATTCCGTTTCTCAGCCTGGACATCGACCTGCAAGCGGAAGAGATGGCGTCCGCAAAGATGCGTATCGAGGCTTTCGTGGAAATGGGGGAGTAGGGGATGGCGAACCAGAAGCGCCTCAAAGCCGCGGAGAGAATGAAGGAACTGATGCTGCGTCAATTCCAGGCAGGGTGGCTCGCACGGGACGCGGGACGAAAGGTCGCCTTCGTCACAAGCGGTGCGCCCGTGGAATATCTGCTCGCAATGGACGTCGTTCCCGTATATCCCGAAAACCACGGTGCGGTCTGCGGAGTGGCCCGGGCGGGAGGGCGCCTGTGCCAGACCGCCGAGGAGAGAGGATACTCCCGGGACCTGTGCTCCTATTGGAAAATCGACTGGGGGGCGAGGACAAGTCCGGCGGAAAGCCCTACCGGGGGTCTTCCGGTGCCGGATTTTCTCCTGTGCGCGAACAACATCTGCCGAACCGTCGTCAAGTGGTACGAAGGGCTTGCCCGTTTCTACCGGGTTCCCCTCCTTCTTCTGGACATGCCTTTTCGCCATGCGAAAGAGGAGCCCGCTGCGAAGGAGTACGTCCTGAAGCAGTTCCGTAACCTCCCCCGGGAACTCTCACGGCTAACGGGGAGAAAATGGGACGAGGAGCGCTTCGAGGAGTCGGTTGTCCTGTCCGCGGAGGCATCCGCCCTCTGGCAGGAGTGCATCGATGCGAACTCGGCGCGGCCTGCTCCGACCACTGCCGCGGACCAGTTCCTCCTGATGGGGCCGATCGTGACGATGCGGGGAACCCGGGAGGCGGTGGAATTCTATCGAGGCCTGCGGGACGAGATCCGGGACCGGGTCAAAAGAGGTTTCGGATCCGTCGAAGGAGAAAAAACGCGTCTTCTGTGGGACAACCTTCCCGTGTGGCACCAGTTACGGTCCGTCACCGAGTTTCTCTCGGACCGGGGAGCGGTCCTCGTCGGGGCAACCTACACGAACGCGTGGACGGAGAGGCCAAGGGAGTCCCTCCCTGTGCAGGACGCCCTGGCGGACGCGTATGCGCGCGTCTGGCTCAACATGGGACTTCGGCACCGCGAGGAGGGGATCAGGCGGATGGCAGCGCACCTCGCGGCAGACGGGGTGATCTTCCACTCGAACAGGAGTTGCAAACCGTATTCGTTCGGGCAGGAAGAGGTTGCGGCCCGTTTACAATCCGATGGAGTACCGTGTATTTTGATGGACGGGGATATGGCGGACGAAAGGGACCACGCGGCGGGAAGCTGGCGCACCCGCCTCGAGGCATATCTCGAACGACTGGAAAACAGAAGCGATCCAGGGAGGACGATATGAGCAAAAAACTTTCCGTTTCGATGTTTTCGCTGGTTCTGATCATGGCAGTCGGGTTTCCGGCGGTTTCCGCGGGCGCCGACCCGGGAGAGAAAGCCGAAATCCTTTGGACCGAAAGGGAAGACCTCGGGAAGGCGTCGGAAGGGATAGCGGCATACGAAGAACTTCTTACGGAGAATCCGGAGGATTACAAAGTCCTTCTTCGCCTGTCCCGCCTCCATTACTGGGTAGGGCAGATCTCCGAAGGGACGGACAAGGAGGATGCCCTCGTGCACTACGAGAAAGGGATCGAGTACGGAAAGAAGGCATCCGGGATCGATCCGGAAAAACCGGGGGGGTTCTTTTTCGAGGCGGCAAACCTTGCCCGCAGGAACAATCTCAAGGGGAAATTTACGAACCTCTGGGGAATAAGCACGGTGAAAAAGCTGAACAAGAAGACGGCTTCGATCGATCCGGGGTATTTTTATAACGGGCCCGACCGGTTCTTCTGCGCCTTATACACAAAACTCCCCGGGCTTCTTGGTGGGAGCACCTCGAAGGCCATCGAGTTTGGAATGCGCGCACTGGCGGCCTTCCCGAATTACGCCGGGAACCGTTTTTTCCTGGCCGAGGCGTATGTGAAGGACGGGAAGAACGATCTCGCCCGGAAAGAGCTCGAGGCTGCCGTCTCTCTCCCCGACGATGCGTTCCCGGATGCCGTTCCGGAGCAGCGCATGGAAAAGAAGCGGGCCGAGGCGCTTCTGAATCGAATTGCAAAATAGGCGGCGCGGAGTACCAGGCCCGTAGGCGCAGGAAACGTGAAAGCGATGGAGTACGGGCAAAGGAGAAAGCGATGAAAGAGGTCGTCATTACGAGTGCGGCAAGGACTCCCGCAGGGAGCTTCCTTGGAAGCCTTGCCGACATCCCGGCGCCGAAGCTCGGTGCGGTTGCGATTGCCGAGGCGGTGGTCCGCAGCGGACTCAGGAAAGAAGATGTGGAGCAGGTCATCATGGGGAACGTCCTGCCCGCCGGGGTCGGGCAAGCGCCGGCCCGGCAGGCGGCGATTTTCGCGGGAATCCCCGTATCGGCGGGAGCGATGACGATCAACAAAATGTGCGGTTCGGGACTCAAGGCCGTGATGCTCGCCGCACAGTCCGTCGCAACGGACGAATTCGAAGTATTGGTGGCTGGCGGGATGGAATCGATGAGCCAGGCCCCTTACCTCCTGAAGAAGGGGCGAACCGGGTACCGGCTGGGAAACGACACCGTTTACGACCATATGATGATCGACGGGTTGATCGACGCATACGAAGGCATCCATATGGGAAAATGTGGGGAACTGCTTTCCCGTGAACACCGCATCACCAGAGAGGACCAGGACGAGTATGCCGCCACTTCCTACCGGCGAGCGCTCGCGGCGATACGGGACGGGAAGTTCGACAAGGAAGTGGTAGGGGTGGACATCCCCAGGAGAAAGGGAGACCCCGTCAAATTCTGCATCGACGAGGAGCCGCACCGGGGAAATATCGAGTCGTTTCCCTCGCTCAAACCCGCGTTCGAGAAGGAAGGGACGGTCACCGCGGGGAATGCGTCGACCATCAATGACGGGGCGGCCGCCGTCGTCGTGATGTCGGCGGAAAATGCCGCCAGGCGGGGCATCAAACCGATGGCCAGGATCGCGGGATACACGACGTCATCCCTGGAACCGGTCTGGTTCACGGTTGCTCCGATCGACGCGATCCGGAAACTGTTCAAGAAGACGGGAGTGGAGAATGCGCAGGTGGGGCTCTATGAAATCAACGAGGCCTTCTCATCGGTCCCGATAGCGGCGATACGAGCTCTCAAGCTCGACCCGGAGAAGGTCAACGTCCACGGCGGGGCCGTCGCCCTCGGACACCCGGTTGGAGCATCGGGGGCAAAGATTCTGACCACCCTCCTGTACGCCATGGAGGACCGCGGAGAACGGTACGGCATCGCGTCGCTCTGCATCGGCGGCGGTGAAGCCGTCGCGATGCTGGTCGAAAGGCTGTAACCGGCAGCGGGGAAAAACCCGGGCGAAATGAGGACGGACATCTTTCGGAGAGGAGACGATATGGAAATCCGGACCATCGGCGTGGTCGGCGGAGGGCAGATGGGAAGCGGTATCGCCCAGATCTGCCTGATGAACGGGTTCCAGGTTTTGTTGAGCGACTTGTCCGAGGAGGTTCTCAAGAAGTCGCGCGCGAGGATCGAAAAGGGACTCGACATCCTCGTCAAGAAGGAGAAGATCACCGCCGGGGAGAAGTCGACGATGGCGGGATCCCTCACGACGACCACGAAGCTTTCCGAATTTTCCGCATGTGATTTCGTCGTGGAGGCGGCCACCGAGCGGGAGGAGCTGAAACATTCCCTCTTCCGGAAGCTCGACGAAATCGTACCCGCGGGAAATATCCTCGCCACGAACACCTCCTCCCTCTCCATCACCGGGATCGCATCCGCTACGAAACGCCCCGACAAGGTCGTCGGGATGCACTTCATGAATCCGGCTCCCCTCATGAAGCTGATCGAAATCATCCGGGGGCTTCAGACGTCCACGGAGACCTTCGACATAGTGATGAACATGGCACGCAGGCTCGGAAAGGAGCCCGTGCCGGCCAACGATTCCCCCGGATTCATCGCCAACCGGATCCTGATCCCGATGATCAACGAAGCCGTTTACGTCCTGATGGAGGGAGTGGGAAAGGCCGAGGACATCGACGCCATCATGCGGATGGGGGCGAACCATCCGATGGGCCCCCTCGCCCTGGCCGACCTCATCGGGCTCGACACCTGCCTGGAGATCCTGAAGGTACTGCAGGGGGAACTGGGGGATCCGAAGTACCGCCCCTGTCCGCTCCTCCGCAAAACCGTGGAGGCCGGCTATCTCGGGAAAAAGACGGGGAGAGGATT
>Ga0307379_10002873_pt1 | contig 25164 bp, 18 predicted proteins | sample UN2MG_FD_202237 | JGI IMG/M metagenome (GOLD analysis project Ga0307379, IMG submission 202237) | Soil microbial communities from Risofladan, Vaasa, Finland - UN-2 | ecosystem: Environmental > Terrestrial > Soil > Coastal area > Acid sulfate soil | place: Finland: Risofladan, Vaasa | collected...
CGCGGCGTCGATCGCCATGGGCATCACCCTCATCGCCAGCTTGCTGCGGTTCACCGCCATCTTCGGTGGGGGACGCAACGACGACGACAACCCGCTGGCGCTGTTGGGGATGGCGATCCTCGCGCCCGTCGCCGCCGGTCTCCTCCAGATGGCGCTCAGCCGGAGTCGCGAGTACGAGGCCGATCGCACCGGAGCCGCCCTGTGCGGCGATCCACACTCGCTGGCCAACGCTCTCCTCAAGCTCGAGGCAACGGCGGCCCGCGTGCCGATGGACATCGATCCCGCGCATGCGCAGGCGTTCATCGTCAACCCGCTCACCGGTCGCAAGATGAGCTTTGCCAACCTCTGGCGGAGTCACCCGCCGACCGAGGACCGGGTCGCTCGGCTCACTTCGGTGAGCCATTTCTGACCGCTCAGTCGCGGAAGTTGTTGAACTGCAGCGGTATCCCGAAGTCGTCTTCCTTGAGCGCCGCGATCACGTCCTGGAGCTGATCGCGCTTCTTCGAGATGACCCGCAGCTGCTCGCCCTGGGTCTGGGACTGCACACCCTTCATTCCCAAGCCCTTGATGAACTTGTTGAGCTCGCGAGCCTTGTCCGAGTTGATGCCGGCCACCAGGGTCAGCACCTGACGGGCTGAGCCACCCGCCGCATCTGCGACCTCGCCGTAGTCGAGGGCCTTGAGCGAGACCTTGCGCTTCACCAGCTTCTCCTCGAGCACTTGGCGAAGTGCGTTCAGCCGGTCCTGGCTGACGGACTGAACCGTGATGGCGGTCTCGCCGAGCTCGATCGAGCTGTCGGTGTTCTTGAAGTCGTAGCGGTTGGCGACTTCGCGCGACGCCTGGTCGACGGCGTTGCGGACTTCCTGCATGTCGCATTCGGAGACGATGTCGAAACTCGGCATGGGGCACACGGTAGTGGCGCGGCTATCCTCACCCGTCTCGCACCAAAGGGTCGGTGCCCGAGTGGCCAAAGGGAACGGGCTGTAAACCCGTCGGCATAGCCTTCGGAGGTTCGAATCCTCCCCGGCCCACGTACTGTTGTGCTCGCTTCGGCGAACTGCGCCTCAGCTCCCGGTCGTTGGCACGGAGCTGCGGTGGCGGTTGCGGCCCGCGTGGCCGGGGAACGCTCTACAACAGCTTCTGGACGACGACGACGTCGAGCCATCTGTTGAACTTGCGGCCGACCTCGCGTTCGGTGCCCACGACCTCGAAACCGCACTTCTGGTGGAGCGCGATCGACGCGTCGTGCCCGCCGACGATGCGGCCGATGACCGAGTGGAAGCCGTGGTCCCGGGCGGTTTCGACGAGACCGTCCAGCAGGAGTCGTCCGACACCGGCGCCCTGATGGCCCCGGTGTACGTAGATCGAGTCCTCGACCGTCGTGCGATAGGCGGGGCGGTCGCGGTAGGGCGAGAGCGACCCGAAGCCGATGACCTCGCCGTCGTCTCGGGTGCACACCAGCACGGCGTGGGCGCCGTCGCGTGCAGCCAGCCATTCGATCTGCTCATCGAGTGATCGTTCGACGAGATCGAACGTCACGGTGGCGGTGAGGACCTCGCGGTTGTAGATCGCTCTGATCGCCTCGGCGTCAGCGGTGACGGCTCGTCGCAGCTCCAAGGCGGCTCAGGCTACGCCCGGCGGTGCTCAGTGCGAACTGACGCTCATCTCGGCGTCGATCTGGCGGGACTCGCTCTCGGGGGTGGGCTCGATGATCGAGACATCACCGGTGAGGGCCTCGAGTCGGGCCCAGGAGGCGACGTCCTCATCCTGTGTGAGGAAGATCACCTGCGGGTTCCCGGCGGTCGTGCTGAGCAGTTCGAGCAGCAGGGGCTTGACCGACGGATCGACCTCGGTGAACGGCTCGTCGAGCACCAACGGGAGGTTGGGATCGGACTTGCCGATTCCTCGCGCCTCGGTGAGTCGCTGGACCAGCACCTGGGCGAGGTCGGTCGCCTGATCACGTGAGATCGCGGGCGTGGTCGACGACATGGTGTCGAGCGAGTCGACGTTGCGCCGCACCTGGGCGGCTGCGTCGATCGCGTCCTTGTGCTTGTAGGCGAAGTCGACCGTGATGCCTCCGGCGACTGCTTCCCACTCTCGCTGGGCACCGCGGCTGCCCTCGGCAGCGTCCATGAGGCGCTTGCGGTTTCCGTCGTCGGCGAGCAGTCCGTTGACGCGCTGGAGGTGGAAGCCGAGGTACGACGCCGCACCGGCCTCCTCGAGGGCTTGCTCCTCGGCCACGAGGGCTTGGTCCATGCGACGACGGAAGACGATCGATGCGATCGCGGCTGCAAGCCCGAGAAGCAGAGCCAGCAGCCCGATCGGTCCGATCATCAGCGTGCCGAGAGTACCGACGATGCCGGACGCGCCCCCGATTCCGAATGCAGCCTTGCGGACGTGCTCGTGATGTTCGATCGCCTGTTCGTAGGCGCGGTGGCGTTCCTCGATCTTCTCGATGATCTCGACGTCCTCGGGTACCGATCCGACGGCGTCGGCCTCGTGCTGCAGGTGGTTCTCAGAGGCCAGCATGCGTTCTGCGGCCTTCCAGAGCCGGGTCTGGTCGACCGAGGCCAACTGTTGGACGGCGTCGTCACGCTCTTCGCCGGTTCGGAGCTGGTCGCTGCTGAGACGCATCACCTTCCGGGCGCCGCGCGCATCGATGGCGTGACGTCCGAGCACATCGACGATCCCGACGCGGTTCGTGAACTCCTCGGTGACGTCGACCGCCTTGTCGGTGTCGATCACCCGGTGCTTGCCGACCGTCGGCCGGAACACGGCGAGGTGTCGCTGCCGCGAATCGGTGAACTCGAGATGGACGCCTGATCTCGCGCTGCTCATCGAGCCGATCAGTTCGTTGATCAGGCCCTCGCGCTCGAGGCGGCCGACTCCGGCGATCACGGTGAGTCGCTCGTGGAAGTCGACTCCGAGGGTGTTGTCTCCTGATTCGATGACCAGACGGTTCACTCGCATGGGATTCCATCGGCAACGTGTGGGTGACACTTGAGCCAAATGACCCATGGATCATCAACGAGGTGTGGGGGGCGGTGAAACGTCGGTGCAAGCCGCTTGGTGGGTCGGCGGATCGTCGGCGTAGACTCGGCCGCCGCTCGCCCCCTTAGCTCAGTCGGCAGAGCACAGCCATGGTAAGGCTGGTGTCGCCGGTTCGATTCCGGCAGGGGGCTCCAAGGCGACGTAGCTCAGTTGGTGAGAGCGCTCGACTCATAATCGAGAGGTCGTCGGTTCGAGTCCGACCGTCGCTACTCACACGAGCAGCACTCCTTGCTCGCCCGGATCAGCCGGGCTGGGCGTGGCCCCCGTTCGTCGCCGACGCCCGGAAGTAACCTCCACGTCGATGTCACGGTCTGAATCGTCGATGCCACGACATGTGGCCGATCTGGTCGCCGCCGCCAAGGGTGGTGACCGGGCTGCCTTCGACGAGTTGGTGCGTTCCACGCACGCCGAGACCTACACGCTTGCGCGCCGACTCACCCGAAACGAGGAAGATGCGATGGACGTGACACAGGAGGCGTACCTCCGGGCGTACAAGGGTCTGAAGCGTTTCCGTGGCGACGCGCAGTTCAGCACGTGGATGTACCGCATCACGGCGAATTGCGCGGCCACCCATCTCGGTAAGCGGAACCGGCACAACCATGAAGAGCTCGGCGAGCACCTCGTCGACGACGCGTACGAGCACGACCCCGAGGCCCGTGCCGAGGCCACCGAGCTGCGTGATCAGCTCGATGCGGCCCTGGCTGAGCTCTCTCCGAAGCTTCGGTCGGTCGTGATCCTGCGTGACATGTACGACCTCCCTCACGAGTCGATCGCTGCTGAGCTGGGCATCTCCGAGTCAGCGGCCAAGGTCAGGCTGCACCGCGCGAGGCAGCAGCTCAAGGACCGACTCTTCGGGAGCCGCGGCCAACTCGAGCAGGTGGCCGGATGATCGGGCTCAGGAGCCGCTGCGACAAGCTGGCCGAGACCCTCGCAGGGGCGGCTGACGGGTCGGTGACCCTGACACCCGACGAGCAAGAGCACGTTGACACGTGTCTGCGGTGCCAGGCCGATCTCGCCCAGTACCGACGGGTGCTGAGGGCCATGCGAGTGATGCGGGGCGACGTGCTTCGGCCGCCGCCCGGTCTGTTTGCCGACATCCTTCTGGGGCTCGAGGCCGCCGGCGATCGGCAGGTGCTGCGATCGATGATCACGGGGCGTCGGGTTGCCTACATCGGCGGCATCGCCGCGGCGACCGCCGCGGGGGCTGCCGGCGCGCTGATCGCCGCCCGCTCACGCGACGCGAGCTGACCACCGCCCCGAGACGCGGCCGACACCGCTCTGATGCGGAAGGTCGATCGCAACGCTGCGGAGCAGAAAGGGCCATTCGGGGCCGACGAGGCACGAGGAGGCCGGCCAGTTGCCGCCTGCGTGGCCGGGGAACGCAGAATGCCGAGTTCGCTCAGCGGAGCGTGACCGCTACCATCTCCGGGCAGACCCCGCCCGAGGGCAGTAGCTCAACTGGCAGAGCACCGGTCTCCAAAACCGGCGGTTGGGGGTTCGAGTCCCTCCTGCCCTGCACATCCGATCCATTCGTAAGAGGCCACCATGGCAATGAACCGACAGCAGAAGCGCCAGATGCAGCGCGCTGGGCAGATCGGTGAAGACGGTGCGCCCAAGTCCCGCGAGCGTCGCCAGAGCGCTCAACAACCACAAGAGGAGCGCACGAGCCCCCTGAAGTTTCTCGGCGAGGTACGCGCCGAGTTGAAGAAGGTCGCGTGGCCGACTCGGACCGAAGTCATCAACTACTCAGTTGTGGTCTTCGTCTGCATCGTCCTGCTGACCGCCCTCATCGCCGGACTCGACTATTTCCTCGGCGAAGCCGTCTTCAAGCTCTTCGAACGATGACCTTTCTCACCCCCGAACCCACCACCACCGACGATCCCGAAGTCGAACCCGACGAGGCCGAGGCGGACGCGCTCGAGGCGGAGTCCAGCAGCAGTGAAGCTGCGGAGGCTCCCGCGGTTGCCGAAGGCGAAGCTGAGGACCCAGGCGTCGGAGCCGACGAAGCTTCACCGCAGGACGAGGATCCGTCGATCTCGCCGTACGACCGGCCCGGCAAGTGGTACGTCGTCCACACCCAGTCGGGGTACGAGAAGAAGGTCAAGAAGAACCTCGAAGCCCGCATCGCCTCGATGAACATGGAAGATCGCATCTTCGCGGTCGAGATTCCGATGGAAGACGTCGTCGAGTTCAAGAACGGCAAGAAGCAGGTCGTGCCGAAGAAGATGTTCCCGGGCTACCTGCTCACGCGCGCCAAGCTCGACGACGACAGCTGGTACGTCATCCGCAACACACCGGGCATCACCGGATTCGTGGGCCAGGGAGCCAAGCCGTCGCCGCTTCGCCGGCGCGACGTCGAGAACTTCCTCGGCACCAAGGAGGAGTCCGCCACCAAGGACGTCTCGAAGGTCAAGGTTCGGAGCCAGTGGGAGCTGAGCGAGACGGTCCGGGTCAAAGAAGGCCCCTTCGCCGACTTCTCGGGCGAGATCATCGAGATCAACGACGATCAGCTCAAGGTCAAGGTCTTGGTCAACATCTTCGGCCGTGAGACCCCTGTCGAGCTCGAGTTCGGCCAGGTCGCCAAGCTCTGAACTCACCAGCCCTGTTTCGAGCGGTCGCCACGAATGGCGTGCCGCGCCCCGTTCCGACCAGACTGGTCGACTCTCAGAGAAGAAGGAACGCCATCATGGCCAAGAAGAAGGTCGCGGCAATCGTCAAGATCCAGATCCCGGCTGGCCAGGCTTCGCCTGCCCCGCCCGTCGGTACCGCGCTCGGTCCGCACGGGATCCAGATCATGGACTTCTGCAAGGCCTACAACGCCGAGACCGAAGCGCAACGCGGCACGATCGTGCCGGTCGAGATCACCATCTTCGAGGATCGGTCGTTCACGTTCATCACCAAGACGCCGCCGACGGCGGTGCTCCTGCGGCAGGCAGCCGGCCTCGAGAAGGCCGCCAACAACCCCGGCAAGGAAGAAGCGGGCACGGTGACCCGTGCGCAGGTCGCCGAGATCGCCGAGACGAAGATGCCCGACCTCAACGCCTACGACCTCGACGCAGCCATGCTCCAAGTGGCGGGTACGGCGAGGTCGATGGGCCTCAAGATCGTCTGAACACATCCGACCACTGCCGATCCGGAGCACCTCGCCGGGCGGCACGACCAACGAGGGAGCCGACATGGCGCAAGGCAAGAAGTTCCAGAACGCGCAGAAGCGCTACGACCACGAACGGTTGCACCCGCCGAAGGAGGCGTGTGAGCTCGTCAAGACGCTGGCTCCGGCCAAGTTCGACGAGTCGATCGATGCGGTGATCCGCCTCGGCGTCGATCCGCGCAAGCCTGATCAGGCCGTACGCGGGACCGTCGCACTCCCGGGCGGAACGGGCAAGGACGTCAAGGTCGCCGTGTTCGCATCCGGTGACGCCGCGAACGAAGCGCGCGAGGCCGGTGCCGACTTCGTCGGCGCCGATGATCTCGCAGCCGAGGTCGAGGGCGGGATGCTCGACTTCGATGTGGCGATCGCGACGCCCGACATGATGCCGCAGGTCGGCAAGCTCGGACGGGTCCTCGGACCCCGTGGGCTGATGCCGAACCCGAAGACCGGAACGGTGACGACCGATGTCGGACGCGCTGTCGAGGAGTTCAAGGGCGGCAAGGTCGAGTACCGCGCCGACCGGTACGGCAACGTCGCGGTTCCGATCGGCAAGGCGAGTTTCGAGGCCGACGCGCTGCTGACCAACCTCCGAGCCCTGACCGACGAACTGCACCGCGTGAAGCCGGCGTCGTCGAAGGGTCGTTACATGCGCAAGGTGAGCCTCAGCTCGACGATGGGTCCGAGCGTCAAGATCGATCCTGCACGGTTCCGCGACGAAGAGGACTGAGGGCCGTCGCCGACAGCGCCGAGTAGCGCAGGCACAAGGTGTACATCCGACCCTTGGGGTCGGGGTTCAGGACCGGTGCGGTGCCTCGATCTCGTTGATCGCGCGTCGCAGGCGCAGCGCGACTTCGTCGACCGCAGGCGGCAGCATCATCTCGACGTGGCCGCCATCGACCGACACCGCCTCGAATGGTCCGCTCATCATGCGTTCCCATCCTCGGTGGGCCTGAGCCGCTGCTGCGGACCGGATCACGAGGACCGGTCCGTCGTGGTCAGGCGGCTGCCATGCAGCCGCCGCACGTTCGAAGTCGGTGCTGAGGTCGACTGCGCTCGGAACGCGTCCGCGCCGGGTGGCAGCGAACAGGTTGTCGCGCCGCGAGAGGCGGTCGTCGACGAGTCGGCTCCGAAGCACGCGGATGGCAGACAGATCGTCAGGTGCTCGCAAGTCGCGCAGCCCGTCCACCAACTTCTGGCTGCGTGACCTCGTCTCGAATTCGGGGTGGGCGCTGTCGACCAGGACGAGCAGCATCACGCGCGTGCCCAGTGCTTCGAGGCGTTTGACCATCTCGAGTGCGACGAAGCCCCCACCTTCGTACCCGCCGAGCACGATCGGCCGACTTCCACGATGTTCGTTGACGGCCAGCGCGAAGCGGTCAGCCATGGCCTCGATGGTTGCGTCGGGCGCGGTGATGCCGTCGGAACCCGCGAATTGGAGGCCGTGAAAGCCCCGGTCGAGTGCTTCGCCGAGCGGCCGGAGGGTCGCGGCGTGGCCGTCCTCGCCGGCCACGCAGTAGACGGGGAGTCCGACACCGCGATCGACGATGGTCACGAGCGTCCTGCTGACTGCTCCGAGGCGCCCGGCATCGATCGCGCGAGCGATCTGCTCGACACTTCCGGTGTCGAGCAGGCTGGCCACGCGCACCCGACGGTCGACGATGGACTCGAGCCGGGCAGCGAGGCGAACGGCCGCGACTGCGTTCCCGCCGACGTCGAAGAACGAGCGGTCGGGCTCGACGTGTGCGATGTCGAGGACCTCCTCGAACAACGCGGCCACCTGCGCCTCGGTCGTGGTGAGTTCGCGACGCGGCTGACGTACCGATGATCGCTCGAGAGCCATCTCTCGCAACTTGTCGTCGGACCCGGTGTGTGACGTCGGGAGGGCAGGAACTCGATGGATGCGCGCCGGGATCATGGCCTCGGGGAGGGTCTCCTGCAACCATGTGTTCAGCTCGTGGTCGCTCACCGAGTCGGTGGTGACCACGAACGTCTCGAGTCGTCTGCAGTCCGCCCTCCCGAGTGCGACGGTGGCCGAGGCGCTGATGTCCGGGTGCGCCCGGAGACGGGCATCGATCTCGGCGAGGTCGACCCGGTGACCGCGCACCTTCACCTGACGGTCCCGTCGCCCCACGAAGTGGATGTTGCCCTCGGTGTCTGTCCACACGAGGTCGCCGGTTCGGAACCCGCGCTGAGAACCGTGGCGGAAGAACCCCGCATCGTCCTGGTGCTGGCCGAGATGGCCGTCGGTCACGGCGTCACCGAAGACCACGAGCTCTCCCTGGCTGAACGCTCCGACGGTTCGATCGTTCCGGTCGACGACGTCGACGGTGTGACCAGGGAGCACCCTGCCGAGCGGCGCGCCACCGAGCGATGCAGCTCGCCCGAGAGAACCCCAGGCGACGTCGACCGTGCACTCCGCGGTGCCGTACCGAACGGTGAGCTCGGCCCGGGTGACCTTCTCGAGGTCAGCGACCAGGGCAGGGTCCACTTCTTCGCCGCCGAGGAGGACGTGCTGGACCGTTTCGAGCACCTGACGTCCGTCGCGTCCGTGCGTCAGGAGCGACACGCTTGTCGGCGTCCCGTTCAGATGCGTGATCCGCCGCCGGCGGGCGACCGGCCCGATCGGCACGTCCCGCCCCGGGTCGATCACCACCTCCCAGCCGTGGGTCAGTGGCCAGATGAGCTCGAGCATCGACGCGCCCGAGGTGACCGGTGTCGATGCGAGCATCGCGCCGTGAAGGCGCGCCCCCGGCATGACGCCCGACACCGACAGCAGGTAGTGCGCCAGGTGCTGATGCGAGATCGAGATCCCCCGCGGACCACCCTCGGACGAGGTGAAGACGACGTACGCGTCGGCGTCGAGTGATCGGGCGGCGTGGCGTCTCGGTCGAGCTCGGCGCTCGCTGATCTGGCGGTCGACCTCGACCGAGGTGATGGCGCCCGCAGGCCGTCGCCACGCGCCCAGGTCGGTGACCACACGCCGCGCCCCGGCTGCGTCGAGCATCCGGACGACGCGAGCTCGTGGTTGGTCACTGGTGATCGGGACGAACGCTGCCCTTGCCTCCCACAGGGCGAGCATCGTGGCGACGAGATCGGTCGAGCGTGCGACTTCGAGGCCGACCATGTCGCCCGGACCGATCCCCTTGCGCCTGAGCATCGCATGACGGTCTGCGACGAGGTTGATGAGTTCGTCGTAGGTGAGGGTCGTCCATGGCGTGGTGATGGCCGCGGCGTGTGGTGCTCGCCGGGCTGACTGTTCGACCTGTGAGAGGACGTGGCGGATCGGACCGAGCTTGGGTCCCATCCGACGAACCAGCGTGCCGGCATGTTCGTCGGGTGCGATCGGATCGATGTCCCCGAGCGCTCGGTCGCCGCCCACTGCCCCGATGAGCCAGTTCAGGCGCACACCGAGCGCTGCGAGGCCTCCGAACGGCTCGACAGGACCTTCAAGGGTGACTCGTCCGCCCTCGATGCGAATCGCCACGTACGAGGGGTCGACCACCGCGTCTCCCAGGACCGCGACTGCAGTGCTGGGTGGCGGAGCAGAACCGAGGGGTTCGCTCTCGAGGAGTCGGGTGATCTCGGATCTGAGCATCGCCGTCGTCGCCGCCGGACCGAGGTCGAGCGTGACGGGTCGCCAGCGGTCATCTTCGAGGACCGGGATCGTGACGGTGGGCTGCTCGTTGCTTCGCGACGCCATGACGGCGAAGGCCAGGATCGCAGCCTCTGGCTGCGTGTTGCTGGTCGCAACCGGCTCACGGGTCGACTTCCGGCGCCGTTGACGGGCAAGCGTGAATCCAGGAAAGCTCACATTCTGCGGCCGGTGACTCACGCTCGGCACCCTATGCCGCCCGATGGGTTTGGGACATCGCTGCGAGGCCTCGCTAGATTGTCGTCACAAGAAAACCCTTCGCCACAGACCTCCGGTGCGTCCTCGACGCTGAATGGACTCCGGTCCGCCCGACGAGGCGAACACCCTGAGCCACTCCCCGTGACCTCGAGGCGTTCGACCGTGCGCGAACCCGAGGAACGAGAGGAGGTGGCAGTGGACAATCCAAGACCCGAGAAGGTCGCGATCGTCGACGAAGTGAAGAGGAACTTCGAAGGATCGAACGCGGTGGTCCTCACCGAGTACCGAGGTCTCGACGTCGATGCCATGGGCGCACTGCGAGGTGCGCTGCGCGAAGCCGGCGGCAACTACAAGATCTACAAGAACACGCTCGTGCGGTTCGCGGCGAACGATCTCGATCTCGAGATCGGCGAGCTGCTCACCGGTCCGACTGCGATCGCCTTCGTCAGCCGGTCTGCCGATGGCACTCCGGGCGACACGGTGACCGTGGCCAAGGCGCTCAAGGACTTCGCCAAGGACAATCCGGCGCTGGTCATCAAGGGAGGCCTGCTCGACAACCGGCTCCTCGCCCCCGAGGAGATCAACCGGCTCGCCGACCTGGCACCCCGTGAAGAGCTCTTGGCCCGGTTCGCCGGTGGCCTCGCAGCTCCGCTGCAGAAGTTCGCCGGTCTGCTGCAAGCGGTGCCGCGCGGCTTCGCCTACGGCTTGGCCGCGCTCATCGCCGAGGGCGGGTCTGGCGAAGCGCCCGAGCCGACCCAGGAGGCCGCACCCGAAGCCCCCGAGGCGACCGAGGCGGTCGCACCCGAGGCCGGTGCTGAGGATGATCCGTCGACCGACGAGTCGACGGAGTCCGACGTGACCGATTCCCCTGCCGAGGCGTCCGCCGAGGCTGAAGCAACCAACGATGCTGCGGACGCAGCGGAAGAAGAGTGAACACCATGTCCAAGGAAGAGATCCTCGACGCCATTGCCGGAATGACGGTTCTCGAGCTCAGCGAGCTGCTCGCCGATTTCGAGGAGAAGTTCGGCGTGACCGCTGCGGCCCCGGCCGCAGTGGCCGCTGCCGCCCCTGCGGGTGGGGGCGGAGACGCCGCTGACGAGGAGGAGCAGGACGAGTTCGATGTCGTCCTCACCGCCGCCGGCGACAAGAAGATCGCCGTCATCAAGGAAGTCCGTGCGCTGACCAGCCTCGGCCTCAAGGAGGCCAAGGATCTCGTCGACGGTGCCCCGAGCACCATCCTCGAGAAGGCCAGCAAAGAAGACGCAGCCAAGGCCAAGGAGTCGCTCGAAGGCGCCGGCGGAAGCGTCGACCTCAAGTAGCGCTCACCCGCACATCGAAATCGAGCGAAGGCACCGCCGCATGGCGGTGCCTTCGCCGTTCTGGGTCGAGATGACGAAGTTGCCGAGATCCTTGACGATTCGGGTGTTCGTGTTTACCCTCATCCCACCTTCCGAGGTGCCTGGATCCGCCTGAGCGGGCCAGGTTGCTTCTGTGCGTGGTGGTGCGTAAGGTTGGCGGTTCCGTGTTCGGTCGTGCCTCCCTCCGGAAATCGATTTCTTTCTTGGCGCGCCCGATCACACCTCGGCCATCCCTCTTCGTCTAGGAGTCGTCGCCTTGCCAGCTCGCTCGACCGTTCGCGACCGCTACTCGTTCAACAACATCGAGGACACCCTCGAACTCCCTGACCTCATCGCGGTTCAGCGCGAGTCGTTCGACTGGTTCCTCGATGAGGGACTCGCGAACACGTTCCGCGACATGAGTCCGATCAAGGACTTCACCGAGAACCTCCAGCTGCACCTCGAGTTCGATCCGCACGATCCCGACCTCGAGCCGATTCCGAAGTTCTCCGTCGAGGAGTGCAAGGAAAAGGACATGACCTACGCGGCCCCCATCTTCGTGCGGGCCCAGTTCCAGAACCGTGAGACCGGTGAGATCAAGGAACAGACGGTCTTCATGGGCGACTTCCCGATCATGACGGACAAGGGAACGTTCATCATCAACGGCACCGAGCGGGTCGTCGTCTCCCAGCTCGTCCGCTCGCCCGGCGTGATCTTCCAGCCAGGCGAGCGCTTCCGTCTCCGCAACCTCGCCAAGCACCAGTTGGTCACCGGCACCATCCACCCGTACCGAGGCGAGTGGATCGAGTTCGACGTCGAGCAGAAGCCGGGCAAGGACGTCACCGCCGGGACCCGCGTCGCCCGCAAGCGCCGGCTGAGCATCTTCGTGATCCTGCGGGCACTCGGCTACGACGAGGAGAACGCACCCGGATTCCTCGAGGCCTTCGTTCGTCACTTCGACTTCCTCGAGGGCCAGTGGGAGAAGGACCGCGAACTCGCGCCGACGCAGGACGATGCGCTCGTCGAGATCTACAAGCGAGCCCGACCGGGCGAGCCGCCGTCGGTCGACTCGGCACGGAACTACTTCCGGACCGCGTTCTTCGAGAACCGCCGCTACGACCTCAGCCGGGTGGGCCGTTACAAGCTCAACCGCAAGCTCGGTCCCGAGCTGAAGAAGCTGGGTGAACTCTTCCCGCAGATCGAGCTCGATCTCCCCGACTCCGATCAGCCGGTGCTCAGCCGCTGCGAGGTCCTCGCATCGATCACCTACCTGCTCAACCTCGTGCAGGCCGAGCCGGGGTACCGCCTCGACGACCAGGACCACTTCGCCAACCGTCGCATCCGCAGCGTCGGCGAGCTGATCCAGAACCAGGTGCGCATCGGCCTCTCCCGGATGGAGCGGGTCGTGCGTGAGCGCATGACGACTCAGGACGTCGAGGCCATCACGCCCCAGACGCTCATCAACATCCGCCCGGTGGTCGCGGCGATCAAGGAGTTCTTCGGGACCTCTCAGCTCAGCCAGTTCATGGACCAGGTCAACCCGCTGTCGGGCCTGACCCACCGCCGTCGTCTCTCGGCGCTCGGCCCGGGCGGCTTGTCGCGCGAGCGAGCGGGCTTCGAAGTCCGCGACGTCCACTTCTCGCACTACGGACGCATGTGTCCGATCGAGACGCCTGAGGGACCGAACATCGGCCTCATCGGCGGTCTCGCGACGTTCGCCCGCGTCAACGAGTTCGGGTTCATCGAGTCGCCGTACCGCAAGGTCGTGAAGGGCAAGGTCACTGACGAGATCGTCTACCTCGCCGCCGACACCGAAGAGGACTACGTCCTCGCCCAGGCCAACGCGCCCCTCAACCCCGACGGCAGCTTCCGCGACGACCGCGTCCTCGTGCGTCGGTCACCGCAGGCAGCGACGCTCGGCGAGCTCAAGCTGATGCTCGAACGCGACGTCTTCTTCGGCGCCACGACCGAGATCAGCAACGTCCCGCCCGAAGAAGTCGACATGATGGACGTCAGCCCGAAGCAGATCGTCTCGGTCGCCACGGCGCTCATCCCGTTCCTCGAGCACGACGACGCCAACCGTGCCCTCATGGGTGCCAACATGCAGCGGCAGGCCGTTCCGCTCGTCAAGGCCGAGGCCCCCTACATCGGCACCGGCATCGAGGCCCGCGCCGCTCGCGACGCTGCGGACATGATCGTGGCCGACGAGGACGGCGAGGTCCTCGAGGTCGACGGCGACCACATCACCGTCGAGTACAAGAAGTCGGGCCGCAAGGTCTATCGCCTTCTCAAGTTCGAGCGCTCGAACCAGGACACCAGCATCAACCAGAAGCCGCGGGTCCGCGAGGGTGACAAGTTCAAGAAGGGCTCGATCCTCGCCGACGGCCCCTCGACCGACAACGGCGAACTGGCATTGGGCAAGAACCTGCTCGTCGCCTTCATGGTGTGGGAGGGCTACAACTTCGAGGACGCGATCATCCTCTCGGAGCGTCTGGTCCGCGACGACGTGCTGACCTCGATCCACATCCACGAGCACGAGATCGACGCACGAGACACCAAGCTCGGCCCTGAGGAGATCACTCGAGACATCCCGAACCTCTCCGAGGACATCCTCAAGGACCTCGACGAGCGAGGAATCATCCGCGTCGGTGCCGAGGTCGGCCCGGGCGACGTGCTCGTCGGCAAGGTCACGCCGAAGGGCGAGACCGAGCTCACCCCTGAAGAGCGTCTGCTCCGAGCGATCTTCGGCGAGAAGGCCCGCGAGGTCCGCGACACCAGCCTGAAGGTGCCGCACGGCGAGTCGGGCAAGGTCATCGACGTCCGGGTCTCGACCCGTGACGAGGGCAACGAACTGCCCCCTGGTGTCAACCAGATCGTGCGGGTCTACGTCGCCCAGAAGCGCCAGATCAGTGTGGGCGACAAGCTCGCCGGTCGTCACGGCAACAAGGGCGTCATCTCCAAGATCCTGCCGGTCGAGGACATGCCGTTCCTGGCTGACGGCACCCCGGTCGACATCATCCAGAACCCGCTCGGTGTCCCGAGCCGGATGAACGTCGGTCAGGTGCTCGAGGCTCACCTGGGCTATGCGGCCCGCTGGGGCTGGAACGACGGTGACGGCATCACCTCTGTCGGGGTCGAACCGGTCCGCGGCACCGAGGAGAAGACCCGCACGGTCACGCCGCCGGCAACGCTCATCGCGACGCCGGTCTTCGACGGCGCCCACTGGGACGAGGAGGATCAGGCCGGTCGCCATCCGACCATCAAGAAGATCTTCGAGAACCTGCGGCCCGAATCGGTCGACGGCACGCAGCTGATGGGACTCGACGGCAAGGCCACGCTCTACAACGGCCGAACCGGCGAGGCCTACGACAAGCCGATCACCGTCGGCTACGTCTACATCCTCAAGCTGAACCACCTCGTCGACGACAAGATCCACGCTCGCTCGACGGGTCCGTACAGCATGATCACCCAGCAGCCGTTGGGCGGAAAGGCGCAGTTCGGCGGTCAGCGATTCGGCGAGATGGAGGTGTGGGCCCTCGAGGCGTACGGCGCCGCCTACTGCCTGCAGGAGCTGCTGACCATCAAGTCCGACGACGTGCTCGGCCGAGTTCGGGTCTACGAGGCGATCGTGAAGGGCGAGAACATCCCCGAACCGGGGATTCCCGAGAGCTTCAAGGTGCTCATCAAGGAAATGCAGGCCCTGTGCATCAACGTCGAGGTGCTGGCCAAGGACGGCGCCGAGATCGAGATGCGTGAACTCGACGAAGAGATCTTCCGTACCACCGAAGAGCTCGGTATCGACCTGACCCGCCCCGAACGTGGCACCGACGAGGACGACGCTCGCCGCGCCGCCGGCCGGCTCTAGAGCTAGAGGAGATCACCCACATGCTCGACGTCAACAACTTCGACCAGCTTCGCATCGGACTGGCCACCGCGGATTCGATCCGCACGTGGTCCAACGGCGAGGTCAAGAAGCCCGAGACCATCAACTACCGAACCCTCAAGCCCGAGAAGGACGGACTCTTCTGCGAGAAGATCTTCGGTCCGACCAAGGACTTCGAGTGCGCCTGCGGCAAGTACAAGCGGGTGCGGTTCAAGGGCATCATCTGTGAGCGCTGCGGCGTCGAGGTGACCCGGTCGAAGGTCCGCCGCGAGCGCATGGGCCACATCGAACTGGCCGCCCCGGTCGTCCACATCTGGTACCTCCGCGGCACCCGCTCGTGGCTCGCCTACCTCCTCATGGGCACCGAGGCCCGCGAAGAGCTCAAGGCCAAGATGCTCGAGAAGGTCATCTATTTCGCGGCCAACCTGGTCGTGTGGGTCGATGACGAGAAGCGTCATGAAGACCTGCCGAACCTCGAACAGGAGATGCTGCTCGAGAAGGACGAGGTCGAAAAGGACCGCGAGAAGCAGATCGCCGAGCGCTACAACGAGCTCGAGACCGAGCTCGCCGAGCTCGAGAAGGAAGGCGCCAAGGAGACCGAGCTGAAGGCTCGCCGTCGCCAGGCCGAGAAGGACATCGAGGCGATCCGCGAGGAGTTCGACGTCGAACTCGACCTCGTGCAGCGAAGCTTCGACGAGTTCAAGGACCTCTTCCCCCGCAAGATCATCGAAGACGAGATGTTGTGGCGTGAGATCGAAGACCGCTACGGCGAGTACTTCGACGGCGGCATGGGCGCCGATGCCCTTGCCCGCCTCATCGAGCGGATCGACTTCGACGAGGAAGAAGAGAAGCTCCGCATCGCGGTCGACCCACCCGAGGGCATGCGTCCGCTGAGTCAGCAGCGCAAGCAGAAGGCCATCAAGCGTCTCAAGATCGTGTCGTCGTTCAACCGGCGTGACGATCGCGGCAACCGAGTCAACGAGCCCGGTGCCATGATCCTCGAAGTCGTCCCGGTCATCCCGCCCGAGCTGCGCCCGATGGTGCAGCTCGATGGTGGCCGCTTCGCCACCTCCGATCTCAACGATCTCTACCGCCGGGTCATCAACCGCAACAACCGTCTGAAGCGACTGCTCGACCTCGGCGCTCCCGAGATCATCGTGAACAACGAGAAGCGGATGCTCCAGGAGGCCGTCGACGCGTTGTTCGACAACGGCCGCCGCGGTCGACCGGTCACCGGGCCGGGCAACCGTCCCCTCAAGTCACTGAGCGACATGCTCAAGGGCAAGCAGGGCCGGTTCCGTCAGAACCTGCTGGGCAAGCGAGTCGACTATTCGGGCCGCTCGGTCATCGTGGTCGGACCGAGCCTGAAGCTCCACCAGTGCGGTCTGCCCAAGCTGATGGCGCTCGAGCTGTTCAAGCCGTTCGTCATGAAGGCCCTCGTCGATCGTGAGCTGGCTCAGAACATCAAGTCGGCCAAACGCATGGTCGAGCGTCGCCACCCACGCGTGTGGGACGTGCTCGACGACGTGATCAAGGAGCACCCGGTGCTCCTCAACCGTGCGCCGACTCTGCACCGTCTCGGCATCCAGGCCTTCGAGCCGGTGCTCGTCGAGGGCAAGGCGATCCAGATCCACCCGTTGGTCTGCACGGCGTTCAACGCCGACTTCGACGGCGACCAGATGGCCGTGCACCTTCCGTTGTCGGCAGAGGCCCAGGCCGAGGCGCGGGTGCTGATGCTGAGCGCGAACAACATTCTCAGCCCGGCCCACGGTCGTCCGCTGGTCACCCCGACCCAGGACATGATCATCGGTGCCTTCTACCTCACCGAGATGATGGACGGGGCACCCGGCGAAGGCCGTGTCTTCAGGACCATCGAGCAGGTCGAGCGGGCCTACGAGGGTGGCGACGTGGCACTGCACGCCAAGATCCAGTTCCGCGACGATCGCCTCGAGAAGGATGCCGACAACCTCGAGGAGGGGGAAGCTCCCTTCGAGCAGACCACTCCCGGCCGGGTGCTGTTCAACAGTGTCCTGCCCGAGGGCTTCGGCTACGTGAACCGTCCGGTCACCAAGCGCGACATGGGCGAGATCGTCGACGAGCTCGCCAAGAACTACGGCAAGGCCGACATCGCCAGGGCGCTCGACGGCATGAAGGACATGTGCTTCAGGTACGCGTCGCAGTCGGGTCTGACGATCTCGATCGAGGACGTCCGTACGCCGGTCGAGAAGCGCGGCATCCTCGACGGGTACGAGGTCGAGGCCGACAAGGTCGAGACCCAGTTCCGCCGGGGCATCATCACCGACGGTGAGCGCCGCCAGAAGGAAGTCGAGATCTGGACGAACGCCACCGAAGAGGTGCGCCAGGCGATGGAAGTCGCCCTCAAGTCCCAGCAGTTCAACCCCATCGACATGATGGTCGGCTCGGGTGCACGCGGAAACATGATGCAGGTCCGCCAGATCGCCGGGATGCGAGGCCTCGTGGCCAACCCTCGAGGCGACATGATTCCTCGCCCGATCAAGTCGAACTTCCGTGAAGGTCTGGCGATGCTCGAGTACTTCATCGCCACCCCGGGCGCCCGCAAGGGCCTCGTTGACACTGCCCTGCGGACCGCGGACTCGGGCTACCTGACCCGTCGCCTCGTCGACGTCAGCCAGGAGCTCATCATCAACCACGACGACCCGTTCGAGCGGGCCGAGGAGTCGGGCACCCCGGTGCGCGGCATCTGGATCGAGGACGTCGTCGCCGACACCTCCGGCAAGCGTGGCTACGTCGAGACCCGAGTCCTCGGGCGGGTGTTGGCCAACGAGGTCGACTGTTCGACCGAGGGCCCTGAGGGGCAGAAGAAGTACGAAGCCGGGACCCTGATCACCCAGGAGATCATGGAGCACCTGCGTGACGACCCGGAGGTGACCCGGGTCAGGTGCCTGTCGCCGCTCACCGACGACTCGGTGCTCGGCATCTCGGCCAGGGGCTACGGCATCAGCCTCGCCACCGGCAAGCTCATCGAGGAAGGCGAAGCTGTCGGCGTCATCGCGGCCCAGTCGATCGGTGAGCCGGGTACGCAGCTCACCATGCGGACCTTCCACACCGGCGGTATCGCCGGCTCCGACATCGCGTCCGGTCTTCCCCGCGTCGTCGAGTTGTTCGAGGCTCGCACCCCGAAGGGCAAGGCCACCCTCGCTCGTGTCTCCGGCGTCTGCCGGGTGGGCGAAGACGAAGGCCGTGGCCGTTCGATCACCATCGTCACCGACGACGGTGAAGAGGACGTCTACCTCGTTCCCTCGGCTGCACGGCTCGAGGTCACCGACGGCCAGGAGGTCGCCGCCGGCGACGCAATCGTCGAAGGTGCCCGCGATCCCAAGGAACTGCTCGAGATCAAGGGTCTCCGCGAGACCCAGCAGTACCTCGTCGACGAGGTGCAGAAGGTGTACCGCGACCAGGGTGTGTCGATCCACGACAAGCACATCGAGCTGATCGTCCGTCAGATGACCCGACGCGTGGCCGTGTCCGAACCGGGCGAGAGCGACTTCCTGCCGGGCGAACGGGTCGACCGCAAGGTCTACACCGACGCCAACAAGCAGCTCCGCCTCGAAGGCAAGCAGCCGGCCGAGGCCCGTGACGAGATCATGGGCATCACCAAGGCCTCGCTGTCGACCGACTCGTGGCTCTCAGCAGCGTCGTTCCAGGAGACCACCCGTGTCCTGACCGAAGCTGCCATCGAGGGCAAGTCCGACAGCCTGCTCGGCCTCAAGGAGAACATCATCATCGGCAAGCTGATCCCGGCCGGGACCGGCTACGGCGACTACAACGAAGTCGGCACCGACGCTCCCGAGTACGAGCCGATGGACTTCTTCAGCATGGAGGACGACGAGACCAACCTCGCCGAGTGGCTCCGTGGCGAAGTCGACGCCGCCGCCGGCAACGGTGGCGACGCAGCCGGCTGATCACCGAAGACGTGCAATCGACGATGGCCGCCCGAAGGGGCGGCCATCGCCGCGTCCGGCCCGCGGTCGGTATGCCAGGCCGACCTCAACCTCGCGCACCCGAGCAAGGCAGACTCGAACTTCGCGCAGCCGATGGGAGGCCTTCAACCGGTTGCACGAGGTCGGGCCTGCCATCCGTTGGGTGCGCGAAGTTGGAGGACCTCAGTCGGGCCGCGGCCGAGTCAGGCGGGGAGATCGAGGCAGGTACCGGAGTCCGGGTCGAAGACGTCGTGGTCGACCGTGGCCACGACCGCGCACACCTGGGTCGCACCTGCGGCGTCGGCGGGTCCGACCTTCATCAGGTGGGTCGTGGGGTCGTCGGTGATCTCCCAGACGCCGGGCGGGTTGCCGTTGTTGCCGGCGTTCGCCGGCTCGGTCGTGTCGAGGAAGAGGTGCAGGTGCTTCGAATCGGCATCCCCACCGATGAGCGGCTGGAAGTTGAGCACCTCGTAGTTCACGCGGAAGACGCCGCCCTCGTTGGCCACGCTGTCGAGAGTGACGAAGGGTCCGGTGGGCAGTGCGATCGTCGACGACGTGGTGCCTGGGTCGGAGGTGGTGGTCGTCGGGTCGTCGGTGGTGCTCGACGACTCCTGGGAGGCGACCGTCGGCTCGTCGTCGCCGCCGCCGAACAGGACGAACGCTCCGACCCCGACCAGCAGGATCGCGGCACCGATACCGACGAGCAGGCCGACGGGTGGCTTCTTGCCGGGTGGTTCCTCGGCCGGCAGCGGAGCGGGCTCGGGCGCGTGCAGTGGACGCTCGGCACCGGGACTCGGGAACTGCGGAGGTCCACCGGTTGCGTCGGTCACAGGCGCTGGTGCCGCCGGGGCAGGTTCGTCGGAGGGTGTCGCGGGTGGCGTGGCCGCTGGTGGTGGAGCGGCGGGCGGTGCGGCCGCAGACTTCGGTTCGGTAGGGGCAGCGGGCGTCGCGACGGTCGGTTCGGCTGTCCCTGCGCCTGAATCTGCAGCGGCGGCTGCGGCGAGGGCAGCGGCGGCAACGACAGCCGGAGACGTCGGCGTGGCCGGGGGCACGGTGGGCTGCGGGGCGTCAGGCGGGGGCGGTGCGACCGGAGCGGTCGATGCCTCGGCCGACGCGTCGACGATCGTCGCGTGATCGACCGCACCGTTGCGTTGCGCAGCGATGATGGCGGCCCCGAGTGCGATGCCGTGCTTGGGATGGGCATCGACGGCGACCGGGCGGCCGAGGGCGGTCCCGACCATCTGACCGACGAGTGGGATACGCGACGACCCGCCGACCAACAGCACGGTGGTCAGGTCGCCGGGCTCGATCTCGGCGGATCGCAATGCTCGGCTGACCGAGGTGATCGAGTCGGTCAGTGAGGGCCGGACCAGGTGCTCGAACTCCTCACGGGTGATCCGGACGTCTTTCTGGAACCCGGGCAGGATCACCGGGATGGTGGCGTCGGTGTCGGCCGACAACGCTTCCTTGGCTGCGACACACTCGGCCCGGAGGCGATTCATGGACGCAACGGCCGTCGGGTCTTCGGGATCGAGGGCGGTGACCGCGTCACCGACCGACCGCAGCACGAACTGATAGACGGCTTCGTCGAAGTCGACGCCGCCGAGTCGTTCGATGCCCTGGGGCTCGCCCAGGATCTCGAACCCCTCGCCGACCTTCCGCAGGACGGCCGCATCGAAGGTCCCACCTCCCAGGTCGTAGACGCCGATCACCGAACCGTCCGCCACCCTTGACTGGGTCGCGTAGTGGATCGCGGCGGCCTCGGGTTCGGTGAGGGTGGTGACATCGTCGAGATCGGCCACTTGGATGGCCTGGGTCAGCAGATCGGTCTTGTACGGACCCCAGTTGGCGGGATGCGACACCGCCACCGAGAGGGGCGGACCGCCTTCGGATTCGGACACCTTGTCGACGACCCACCGCAACAGACGCCCCATGAGCGAGGCCGCGGAGTATGGCGTGCCGCCGATGATGATGGGAGCCGGGTCGCCGAGTCGGCGTTTGAACTCACGGGCGAGACGCTCGGGTTCTGAGGCACCGCGACGGTCGGCGGCCTCGCCGGTGAGGATCTCCTCGTCTTCGCGCAGCAGGATCAGCGATGGGATCACCGGGGCGCGGTTGCCGAGGTTGGCGATCTCGACCTTGTGCTCGCGCCACACCCCAGCAGCGGTGTATGTCGTACCGAGATCGACCCCGAGGTAGTAGGTCACCGGACTCCTAGAAGCGAGAGCGGCCGAGTGTAGACCGGCCCACCAGACCCGATCCGGGAACCGGTCGCAGGAAACGGCGTGGGAGTGCCAGCACCCGGCACGGGGGGGGACCGAACATCCGCCACGGCACCGCGGTGTGAGCGTAGGTTCACGCGAGATCTCGGCCCACGGACCGAGGCAACTTGGCGCGCGCCGTAGGTGGCTCCTAGCATGACCTGCTGGCCATGCGCGCCCTTGTGCGTGGTCGTACTCCCGAAGATCTGACGAGGTTCATCTCCGTTGCCCACCATCGAGCAGCTGGTCCGCAAGGGCCGCAAGGCACGTCCCGCGAAGGGCAAGACGCCCGCACTGAAGGGCGCGCCCCAGCGTCGTGGCGTCTGCACCCGTGTGTCGACCTATACGCCGAAGAAGCCGAACTCGGCCCTGCGCAAGGTGGCGCGAGTGCGCCTGACCAGCGGTATGGAGATCACCGCCTACATCCCCGGTGAGGGGCACAACCTGCAGGAGCACTCCATCGTGATGGTCCGTGGTGGACGTGTGAAGGACCTCCCCGGTGTTCGGTACAAGATCATTCGTGGCACGCTCGACACCGCCGGCGTGCGCGACCGCAAGCAGGCCCGCAGCCGCTACGGCGCCAAGAAGGAGGGCTAGGCATGCCGCGCAAGGGACCTGCCCCTCGACGGGCGCTGATGCCCGATCCGGTCTACCACCAGGTCCTCGTGACCCAGCTGGTCAACAAGGTGCTCCAGCACGGCAAGCGCGGCACCGCCGAGAACATCGTCTACGAGGCCCTCGACATCATCGAGACCAAGACCGGTTCCGAGCCGATCGCCACCCTCAAGCGAGCCGTCGACAACGTCCGCCCGCAGCTCGAGGTCCGCAGCCGCCGAGTCGGTGGCGCCACCTACCAGGTCCCGGTCGAGGTCGGCGCCCGCCGGGCCGGCACGCTCTCGATCCGCTGGATCGTCACCTTCTCCCGTCAGCGCCGTGAGCGCTCGATGGCCGAACGCCTCGCCAACGAGCTCCTCGATGCGTCCAACGCCGTCGGCGCGTCGGTCAAGCGCAAGGAAGATCTCCACAAGATGGCCGACGCCAACAAGGCTTTCGCTCACTACCGCTGGTAATCCCGCCCCTCGACCGGGGGCACGCCCCGGGGCGTGTCACCGGTGAGCGGGTCCCGACCAGGACCCGCTCGACTCGTTTTTCGAACAGAGAGTTGAACTCAACGTCATGGCCAAGCGCCGCCACAAGCTCGAAGACACCCGGAACATCGGGATCATGGCCCACATCGACGCGGGCAAGACCACGACGACCGAGCGGATCCTCTTCTACACCGGCAAGTCCTACAAGATCGGCGAGGTCCACGACGGCGCCGCCACGATGGACTGGATGGAGCAGGAGCAGGAGCGGGGGATCACCATCACCTCCGCGGCCACGACCTGTGAGTGGCGCGACCACACGATCAACATCATCGACACGCCTGGCCACGTCGACTTCACCGTCGAGGTCGAGCGCTCGTTGCGGGTGCTCGATGGCGCCGTTGCCGTGTTCGACGGCGTTGCCGGGGTCGAGCCCCAGACCGAGACGGTGTGGCGGCAGGCCGACAAGTACCACGTGCCGCGGATGTGCTTCATCAACAAGATGGACCGCACCGGCGCCGACTTCTACGGCGCTCTCGACAGCATCAAGGAGCGCCTCGGCGCCAACTGTGCGGTCGTGCAGCTCCCGATCGGCTCCGAAGGGAACTACCAGGGCGTGATCGACCTGGTGAAGATGAAGGCACTCGTGTGGCCGCCGACGACCGACGAGAAGGATCTGGGCGCCACCTACGAAGAGCAGGAGATCCCGGCCGACCTGGCCGACGAGGCGGCTCAGTACCGCGAAGAGCTGATCGACGTGCTCGGCACGTTCGACGAGAACATCCTCACGAAGTTCGTCGGCGAGGAAGAGATCACGTTCGAGGACTGCCAGGCCGCGCTCCGCGCCGGCACGCTCGCCAACGAGATCGTGCCCATTCTCAACGGCACCGCCTTCAAGAACAAGGGTGTGCAGCCGCTTCTCGACGCCGTGGTCGACTACCTGCCGTCGCCGGTCGACGTCGGGTCGATCAAGGGCATGGACATCCACGGCAAGGAAGAGCTGGTCCGCAAGCCAAACGACGACGAGCCCTTCGCCGCTCTCGCCTTCAAGATCCAGACCGACCCGCACGTCGGTCGACTCACCTACTTCCGGGTCTACTCGGGTCGCCTCGAGAAGGGCGGCACGGTCCTCAATGCCCGCAGTGGCAACAAGGAGCGCATCGGCCGCATCCTCGAGATGCACGCCAACGATCGCATCGATCGCGACGAGGCCGTCACCGGTGACATCGTCGCCGGCATCGGCATGAAGGACACCCGCACGGGCGACACCATCTGCGATCCCACGTCGGCCATCGTGCTCGAGCAACTCGAGTTCCCCGAGCCGGTGATCCGGGTCGCGGTCGAGCCGAAGACCAAGGCCGACCAGGACAAGATGTCCAAGGCCCTCGGTGCCCTCTCCGAAGAAGACCCGACCTTCGTGGTCCACACCGACGAAGAGACGGCGCAGACCATCATCGCCGGCATGGGTGAGCTGCACCTCGAGGTGTTGGTCGACCGCATGCTGCGTGAGTTCAAGGTCGACGCCACGGTCGGCAAGCCGCAGGTCGCCTATCGCGAGACCATCACCAAGCTGGTCAAGAAGTACACCTACACCCACAAGAAGCAGACCGGTGGTTCGGGCCAGTTCGCCGAGGTCACCATCGACCTCGAGCCCACCGGTCCCGGTGGCGGCTACGAGTTCATCGACAAGATCACCGGTGGCCGCATTCCCAAGGAATACATCGGGTCGATCGATGCCGGCATCCAGGGCTCGCTCGATGCGGGCGTGCTCGCCGGCTACCCCACGGTCGATGTGCGGGCCACCCTCACCGACGGCAAGTACCACGACGTCGACTCGTCCGAGATGGCCTTCAAGATCGCCGGCTCGATGGTGTTCAAGGAAGCGGCACGCCAGGCCAAGCCGGTGCTGCTCGAGCCCATCTTCTCGGTCGAGGTCGTCACCCCCGAGGAGTACATGGGCGACGTCATCGGCGACCTCAACTCTCGCCGTGGACAGGTCGGCGGCATGACCCAGCGTGGGTCGGCGCAGGTAGTCGAGGCGCTCGTGCCGCTGTCCGAGATGTTCGGCTACGTGGGCGACCTCCGCTCACGTACCCAGGGCCGGGCCAGCTACACCATGCAGTTCGACTCGTACCAGGAAACGCCGAAGTCAGTTCAGGAAGAGATCGTCGCCCGCGTTCGCGGCGAATGATCAGCCCAATTCTCAACCCCTACCCGAATCCAAGAAAGCACTGAGGAGCACACGTCATGTCCAAGGAGAAGTTCGAGCGGACGAAGCCGCATCTGAATGTTGGGACGATGGGTCACATCGACCACGGCAAGACGACGTTGACGGCTGCGATCACCAAGGTGCTGTCGGACCGGGTCGATGGAAACAACTTCACCGAGTTCGAGAACATCGACAAGGCGCCCGAAGAGCGTGAGCGTGGCATCACGATCAACATCAGTCACGTCGAGTACGAGACCGACAACCGTCACTATGCCCACGTCGACATGCCCGGTCACGCGGACTACATCAAGAACATGATCACCGGCGCGGCTCAGGTCGACGGCGCGATCCTGGTGGTGGCCACCACCGACGGCC
>Ga0307379_10002874_pt1 | contig 25162 bp, 25 predicted proteins | sample UN2MG_FD_202237 | JGI IMG/M metagenome (GOLD analysis project Ga0307379, IMG submission 202237) | Soil microbial communities from Risofladan, Vaasa, Finland - UN-2 | ecosystem: Environmental > Terrestrial > Soil > Coastal area > Acid sulfate soil | place: Finland: Risofladan, Vaasa | collected...
TTGTAATCCGCTAGAGGGTCAACGTCACCAGCGGTGCCGTCGATCTGATTGCGGGTAATACGCTGCGGTTGGCGAGGCACGTTTGGATCAGCAGTACGCGCGGCCACGTTAGGCGGCGGCGGTCTGTATCCGGCACCAAGTTTGTTGACGGGCTCTGTCACCCCACCACCATGCGCTGCCCTTTATAGTACCTACGCAACACCGGAATTTGCAGCTTGATCTGTTTGAGGTACTGCAAGACGCGCGCCCCGTAACCTGAGTTTGTGGCACTCGACGTCGTGCCTATGGACTGCGACAGCCCGTCAAGCGATAGGCTGAGAGTTGCGATACCAGCGCCAGCGATCAAGTCACCGAAAATGTTGAACGGGCCAAAGGATGCGAACATGCCGATCACGTCCACGATATTGCGAGGCACTTTACCCAACGCAAACCCAGCGGTGTACGACACTTGGAAAAGCTGCGGCAGATACGGCAGACCGCCGTACAACGCTGGCAAGAAACCGCCGCCCGTACCGATCAACACCTCGCTCAGTGTGCCCGCCGTGGGCACAACTTGTATGTGCCCCTCTGCTGCGTTCACTCGCAGCCATTCGTTAGGCCACACGATCACGTTCTGGCCAGACGGATACTGCACGCGAAACTCTTCCACGCTAAGTACCGGCGCGTTGTCGAGTTTCAGAAACGCGTACGCGCCAAAATCGGCGCGGTAGTAGTCGTGGTTTTCGACAAACACGGTAGGCAGGATAGGTATATCCAGTTCGTGTTCTAGCCACCGAATTGCGGTCAGGATGTAGTGCGCGAACGTCGCGTCCGAAAGTTCATTCCCACGATCGTCTCGCGTGTTGACTCCGAAAAGGTAGCGGGCTTTCAGTTGCGCGACAGTGAGCAAGTCGCGGATCGCTAGCCCCGTGCCCTCAATCTCCACGCTCGGTTGCGTAAGTTCGCACTGCCCACCGATCACGCCCATGTAACGGAAGCGATAGAAGTACGACGGATCGCCACGCCGATCGAAATACTCCATGCTCGGCTTGCTCGCCTCAAGTCGTACCCGCTCGCTTGGCGAAGTGACTTCGACGTACGCGATGCCGCCGTCTGTAGACCGCTCCACGATCAAGTGCGTGTATCCGGCACGAATGACTTGCGCCACGTTGTCGTCAGTGGTCGTGAGTCTGATCACCGTGCCGAAACGCTCGGCATTGATGCTCGGGTTTGCGCCTTCCGCAAGCGACACTTGCAGTTGATTGCTCACGGCACTTCCGCCAATCCGTTGCGCGGATCCAACCCCAATTGCAGGTTGCGCTTCACGCCGCTCTTAACAGATTGAAACTTTTCGATGCGCTGTCGCTGCGTCGTATTGCGAGGCAACTTGTCGATTGCGCGGTACGCTAAATCCTCTGCGCGTTGATCGTGAAAGCCATCCTGCACAGCCCTAATCGTGGCATCGGATACAGCGAGTGACGCCCCAACAGCGTCGACCTTGCGTTCAACGGATGCCGAAGACGCTGTGATCAACTTCGACGTGTCGGCGCGATACGAGGCATGCGACAGTTGGTGCTCGTCGTGCGCGGCCATATCCGTTTTGGTCGCCAGCGACGTAGCATATACCAGCGCAGCGATCACGATCGACACAACAGCCGTCAACGCCTTCCACGCGGTAGACCAGGACAAACTAACCCCGGTGCTATCGACGTTGACAGCCCGCCGCTTGGCGGGGCTGTCAGGCGGATATGATTCGTGCGCCGACACCAGCACCTCCGGTTTACGGATGCGAGATCCGTGTGATCACTACGGTCACAGTACCAGCGTTCGTGATGAGGCTAAGGCCATCCGTCGCGATGCTTTGCCCGCCGCGATTGCCCGTCGCATCAGGCCGCACCATGAATGTCAGCTTCTGACGCGGCACCTCTGCCAAGTCGACAGGCGTGCACGGCGCAGCAGCAACCGCCGCTGGCAACACGCCGAAAGCGCCTTGCCGGATCCACAGCAGAGCAGCCCCTGCGATAGTCTGCGTCGTGATCATGTACCTGCCCGGCACCAGCTTCGCGGGCAACGCCACAGCCACACCAGACCCGACAGCAGCCAGTACGACGCTCGGGCCAATGTGCTCTGCGTAGTAATGCCGTAGGTCGTCTGCGTGCGCGCTCACGACACCACCTCGACTGCGCCGTAGATCGCAGCATCCACGATCGGTCGCAGTTCATCGACCGACAACCTGCGTTGCGCGCTTGAAAGTTCGACGTTGTGCTGCGCTGCGACGCGAAGCATTTCAGCCTTGGTGACGATCGCTTGCAGGTCTGGCCCTTCCACCGCTTCTTCAGCAGCAGGCTCCGCTTCCACAGCGACCGGCGCAGCAGCGACGATCGGCTTGGCCGACTTGGTGGACGGCTTCGCCCACCCCTGCATCGTGAGCACCATCGCCGCGTGTTCATCGGCCATGTCGAACACGCCGTCTGCGTCACCGTCGTAACTGGCAGTACGTACGGATATTGCTGTACCCGCGTAAACTCGATTCTGAACGCGCATGATCAAACCTCACAAACAAGTTGGGGCGGCGAGCTTGCCGCCCGTCGCCCCAACTCTACACCACAAGCAGTGGTTACAGCGAACCAGCCGCGCGACCGATGTTTTTGATCACGAGGTTCTTGGCGGGCGTATACATTTTCACGCCTCCCATGAGGATCTGACTCCAACGAATCGACGTGTCGATCGCAGCCAGCGGGATGCGAGTCATGGGCAGAAGCTGCGCCCATGAGAAGCTGCGCTGATTCTGCATCAGCACGAATCCCTGCGACGTGCCGGGGATATCCGCGTTCAGGTCGGTGACAACCTGCGTTGCGCCCGTGCGCGCGATGCGAACCATCATGCGCGCCGTACCAGCCGCGCCGCCTGGGGTGCTGCGGTAGATTTCGTAGAACGTGGGAGCCTGCCCGTTGTCCTGAATCGTGAATGTCACGCCGTCGCCAGCGACCAACGCAACACCAGCAGATACGACCGGCGCGCTCAGACCGAAGCGGTTGCCCGCGACCACCTGATAGATGTACGTGCCTGCGTCACCCGCGATGAACTGCGAGGCAGGGTTCGCGCCAGCAGCCGGTGCGACGATGATCGACGGTGCGTTGGGGCGGCGATCGGTCTTGCCGACGCCGGTCGCGGGCACGTCTGGTCCTTCTTGGATGAAAACGTGATCGTGCAAGTTGATCTTGCCGTGTTGGCCTTGAAACGCCGTGACGGTCGCGCCAAGCACGCCTGGTGCGGGAGCAATCTGGAAGCGCTGCCGGTCGTACACTTGCTTGCTCAGATCCGAGAACGCGCCGGTCGAGAAGTACGCGTCCGTCGCCATGCCGAAGTTGTCGCGGATACGGAGCAGCATGTCGTTCAGGCGATCTTCGTTCAGCGATGCGCCGCGCAAGTCGACCACGTTGGCGGGTGCGCCGTCGCTGATCAGCTTGAAGAGCCCGTCGAACTGCTCGGGGATCATGGTGCTGTCACCGAAGAACAGCGCGTTCTCGCAGTTCTTCAGAAGCTCCATCGTCTTGTTCATCGTCTCAAGCGCAATGACAGATCCCGCGCTCGATCGGATAGTGTTCGCCTGCATCGTAACTCGCCCGGTTACGCCGAGATATTTTATTAACATCGTCACGCGTTGATAGGTCGAGTCCTCTTCTTCTGGAAGGTCTCCCTCTCCAACGAAGCCGAGATTGAAGCGCCGCGTGCCGCCCTTGCCGTACGAGATCAAGCGATTAAATTCTTCGACGGTGTTCGTTGCAGGAACCTTGGCGATGCTCTTGAAGAGCTTGATCTCGTCCATCTCGAAAGTCAGATTCTTCATCTGACTTTCAAGTGATTCCGTTCGCAAAGGAAATCCAACGCCAGCGGCGACGCCGGGATCGTTGACGTCCGATCCGGCGACAAGCGCCTTGCGCAGTTCCGCAACGTCGTCAGGGTTCGCGGTTCCGTATCCGCTGTAGTCTCGGTAGTCTTGGGCAGAAACAAAGTTGCCTAGCATTGGGATCTCCTATTTCGATCGTGTGAGTGGGTTGTCGCGGCTCAGTGGTAGGCGCGAGCAACAGCGCTCTCGCTTGGGTTCTTGGCGTGGAAGTCTTCGACGGCTTGCAGCACGGCGGGCGCGCATACGTTGCCGCCCTCCAGCAAGCCGATGGCTTCGACGGTGCGTTGACCTTCGATATGCCGAATCCCCTTTTCGAGATTCATGTAGGACATGGTGGAGAGGATCTCAGACTTGCTGAGTTTGGCACCACCACCGCGACCGGCTTCGCCGGGCATCGACTTGTGCAGCGCTGCTGCGCCGGTCACGCCGCGCGGCGCGTTGGGGGTGCGCTCCACAAGGTTCAGACGCGTCCCAAGCGCCTGCACCACAGCAGCGTTGCTCTTCAGCAGACTGCCCATTTGGTGCAACGCGCCTGCGAGTGCGCGGTTGACCGTCGCCTGCGAGCCGAAGCCCTTGCGCAACGAACCGTTCACCTTGTCGATCTGATCCGCAGTGCGCGCGGTGAACGATTCAAGGTATGCGCTGACGTCGATGGTATCCGCCAAGTCGGAGTCCGATCGGTACTCGTCCATCGACTTGCGCAGCGTGCGCTCCGACGCGGACTTCTTGGCCTTGCCGCGCATGCGACCACGCATGCCGCCCGACATTTCGCCGTCGCCGTCGTTGTCGTCGTCTTCGCCCTCTTCGTCGCCGTCAGGCTCTTCGTGATCCGCGAAGCCCAGCAGGCCGTCATTCATGGCACTGATCTGACTCGCGCTGAATCCGAGATCAGCGAGCTTGCCGATCATCAGGCGATCCAGAGCAACGTCACCCGGATACGAGCCGCGACCGCCGCCCTTCTTGCCGTCTTCATCAGTCGTACCAGAGTGCTCCACGCCGTTGCTGTCGCCCTTGATCAAGTCCACTGCGTCAGCAGCCTTGATCAGATCCTCAAGCGCAGAGTTCAAACCGTCCACGGTCACGTCGTTGTTCATCAGGTTTACCTTTCTACAGTTCAGTCGCGGGGTAATGTTTCGCTGCATATCCGACCACGCGTTCTGCGAGTCGTACGGAAAGTTTCGGGTGGACCATGCGGAGAAAATGCACGGCTGCGCTCTTGCGCATTTTGCGCTGCTTGCGCTTCTTGGGCATGCGCGGCCCAGCGTTCGCAATGCCCTCCAGCGCCTCTGGCTCCAGCGCCGCTGCGCTGCCTGCCTCGCCACTGGGCGTGCCTACCGACAGGCTCTTCGCCAGCACGTCCAGCGACGTCTGCGTGTTGACCGGGCAACGCGTGATTGCGACTTCGCGGACCACTGCCTTGCGAACCTTGCTCGGGTCGCGTGGGTCACGCTCGATAATGCCGCCCTCTACCGAGAAGCCGAGTCGACGCCCACTGCCGCCCTTCGCCAGACCCTCTGCAATGCCCCACAGCTTGTCGGCCCGTGGGTTGCTACCTTCCGGCAGTAGCTCGCCCTCTACGTACCAGCCCGCGTGCCCGTCCGCGAGTGTGTCGAGTCGCGCCGCAGTCGGATACCCGACAAGCGAGTCAGAATCGCCAGAGTGATTGTCGTTGAACCAACCCTTTGCGAGAAAGTGACTGAAGTCCAAACCCTTTTGGATCAGTGTCTCGCCTTGGCGATCCATGTGATCGGTCGAAACGTATCCGCCGATGAAACGGCCAGACCGTCCATCGATCTTGGACTTCGACAGCGCGTCACACTCAATCTCGAAAGCGAAGTTGGGCATAAAATCAAAAAGGGACACGCCTGCACTAGCGGTGCAAGCATGTCCCTCTCTCTGCAACGCAGAACGGACCAGCAACGCCATAATGGAACGGCGAACCGCGCACTGTCAAGTGCGCGTATCGCAATAGGCGAGAGTCGCGGCTACGTCCGCTCACGAATGACCAAACGCGGCGGCGCGGCCTTGCGAAGCGCAGTGGCAGTCATGCTGCCGATGATCACGCCGCGCTTGCAGCGCGCACAGTTGATCTCCACGTCGCCGCCCTTGTGCAACACCACAATGCGCGTTGCGAGCTTGACCTTATCCGAGTTGGCAACGACGTGGCCAATCGACGCTTGGCAGTGTGGGCACGTTGGCATGCTCAGACTTCAGGCAACACGACACCCAGCACTTGCCCGTAGTGCATCACGTCGTGCGGCATGGGCACGTCGTGCGTGATGCACGCGCGTATCGTGCACAGCCACATGCGCTTGATCTCTGCTTGGCTGTGCTTCTTAACCAGTTCGATCTGATTCACGCCGTCAGTCAGAAACTCCAACGCCTTGCGCGCAACGTGCGCGTTGGGCTGATCGCAGAAATATCCGACGTCCAGCTTCGTGCCGGGCTCCATGTAGTTCGTGCCCAGCGCGTCCAAAACATCCGTCGTCCTGCTCATCGCATCCCTCCAACGTGAACCACGAACCGCCTCGCGTATCGCGCCGACTTGGCAACCAGTTCTTGCGCGTAGTGCACCGATTCATCCAGCATGCGATCCGCAAGCGGATCATCGTTTTTATTCAGCGTGGACGTTGTGCGTGCGCTGGCAACGCTCGCAGCCACGAAGTCATAATCCGTTGTCTCGGGCTGCGCGTTCTGCGCGATGTTCAGGAACGCTTCGACGGCAGTCATTTTCGCACGGCTCTGCATCAGTTGCGAACGCTCTGCATTGCACGGCGATTCCATACTGTACTCGCCCGTCTGCACGGTCACTTTCTTGCCCTTCTTTTTGCCTGCCACCGGGATCGTGATCTCTTCTGTAATGGGGATATCGACTGAGGTAGTGAAGCGCTTCACTTCAACCAAGAAGCGGCGGTCCTGCATCATCTTTCGCTCAAACGGCGAGAGGTGCTGCTGAATGATAGTGTTCACCACGTCGCTCTGTTGCACCGCTTCAGGTGGGATATACATGCGTTTGAGTTGCTGAAGGATGCGATTCCTAGTGGCACCATCGCCCGCCGCAGCAATCGCTTTCAAGCGTTCGCGCTCTTCCGGGTCGCCCCAGTAGCCGTGCGCTTTCAGATCAGCAAGCGTCGACTCTTGCAGACCCTGTATCCGCTCAAGTGAGCGCTTCGCAAAGTACGCCTCGATCAGTTGGTCCGGTGCGCCTTCGCCAAGTTCATCTAACTTCTTGCGGTCGCCTGGGTCCAACGTGTCGAGTGCATCGTTGATCGCGGCAAGCGCCGTCGTGTGATCGTAGTCCTTGATCGACGCGCCTTTTTTCTCTTCGTTGGCGCGAATGATTGCGTCGATCTTGTCTACGATCGGCTTGGCTTCACGCGACGTCGCAGCGGGCAACATGCGCGCGGCGCGCGTGATGCGCTGCCACTCATCTAGCGGCGAGAAAAGAGAGTCGTACATCGCCAAGTGCGCAGCGGGCCAATTCAAACCTACGTTCGCTGCATCCGACGCGCACATGAATTGCGTGTTGTTGAACACGTACTGCTGTTTATCCGACAGCGGCACAGTAGCCACCCAATACGGCTTCAGCAGACCGCGCAGTTCCGATTCATGGCCTTTCATCGTCGTGCCGCTAGAGGTGCGGATAAGGCGCTCCAAGTCCTTCACACGTTTGCTAGTCTTCGCATCCAACGCGCTTTCGTAAACGTAGTTGGGCACCACAGTACCCTTCGGGCCAGCAACGCCCATAACACGCATGGGCACCTCCAACTCAAACGACTCTTTTTTACCCTTCGCCTTGTCGTGCTTGAGATCCAACACAACGTCCGTGCGGAACGCTGCCGCAATGTTCTTGCGTTCGCTGCGGCCCCACCCCTCGGCAATGACACCAAGTCCAGGCGGCTTGCCGGTGGTGCCGTACAGCGTGCGGTGCACGAACATGCTCACGCCAGTGTCCTTGCCGAACTTGTCCTGCTTGTGCCGGAAGATTTCGCTGTTCAGGTTGCGCTCACCCAGCGTCGCGCCCTTGCCCATGTACGTCACAAAGTATTTTTTCGGCGTTTGCTTGCGGTCGCCTTCGCCGGATACGTCCGCGTTGCCCAGCGCTTCGTTGACGTCTTGGAAACCCATTTGCCGCAGCTTGGCTTCCATCGTGCGCATGGATGAACCAATGCGGTTGCCGAACAGAATGAACTGCGTGTCGTTGCCGCCAGCGCCCGTGTGCTTCGCCAAGTTGTTCTTGATCCAACCTTCCAACGCATCCGTCTTCGCGTTGTTATGCGTGACCACTGCGTCGTACTGCGCTCGCTCGTGCCTACGCTCAAGACCACGTTGGATCGTGTGCTTTTCGTGACCGACCTTGGGTGCTTGATTACGAACGCCCTTGCCCTCATCCCACAGCTTAGGCTTCTTGCGTTCCTCGCCAGTATCCGGGTTCCAAATCCTGTCGTTGTCTTCCGGGTGCTCAGTCCAACCGGCAGCCTTCAATTGCTTGACTGTTTTCTTGTCGTCGCTGTCGCCAACGTCTTCGCCCTCTTCGCCAGACGTGTCCATGCGCCCGGTGTGATCCCAGTCAGACGACGCATAGAACATGCCCTTGGCTTTGGCTGTCGAGTCGCGCACGAACAGCGTGCCGTTGGGAACAACGCCAATGTGTTCGTGCCCATGCTCGTCTGTGAACTTGTATGGGATCGGTTCGATCACGCCGCCAGTTTCCGCCTGCGTGCCGCGCGCGATCATGCCCTCGGGACCGTAGTCCTGATTCAGAACCTTATCCGTCCACTTCTGCCCAGTCACTGTGGTGTACGTGCGCTCCTTGATCTGCTTCAGAATCGTTGGGTCGATCTTCGTGCCTGCAAGTGTCGAGTAGTCTACGCCAAACAAACGCTCAGAGTATTTTTGCAGCGCCTCAAAATATCCGCCGTGGATTTTCTCGTCAGCCACGTCCTGAATAGACGGCCACTTGCCGTTCCACCCAGTTTTCTTGTCCATGATTTCTTCATAGCTGGGCAACTTGAATGTGCGCGGCACTGTGGTGATCGTCACCTCACCGCGCTTATTCGTGAGCGCAACGGACGCGTCGTATTGCAATTCCTCGCTTGCGTCTGGGGCTTTGTACGCCGCGCAGTTCGCGATGCCACGCGCGCGTGCAACAGACGCCTTCGCCTCTTCGCTCAGTAGCTCTGTTTCATCCAACCCAAGGCTCGCGCTCGATTCAAGCGAGGTGCGATCCTCGTCTGACATTTGCGCCATCGCAGCGCGGTACATCACCGCCTGCATGCCGGTCATGTGCGCGGGCTGGTTTTCGTCCAGCAACACCGCTGGCATGTTCTGGCCTTTGACGTCCGTGGTGTTTTTCACGTCGAAGTATTGAAACAGATAGCGTGCCAGCTTGCCCGCACGCATCGGATTCAAATCCAACTTGCGCGGATTCTTCACGCCCAACGCACGCTGCGTTGCACTCGCGACCAGATACTCGTTTTCAAACTGATCTTCGGTGCCGAGATCAACAGCGCCCGCCGTGATCAGACGCAGCAAGCGAGGCACCGTGTGCAGCGTGTTATTGACCGGCGTGCCTGTCATAGCCAGGAACAGCTTCATGTGCGGGTTCCACCGCTCGACAGCTTTAGATACTTCGTTGTCGTTGGCGATCTTGTGCGCTTCGTCAACCACCATGCCGTCGAACAGACCAGTCGCGAGCAACGCTTCAGAGTGATCTCTGAAATACTCGTACGGGCAAACCAGTTCGTTGTTTGTGTCGTTGAACGGATCCCACATACCAGGACGCTTCTCTATTTGATCCTTCCAATGCTGAATCACTTTCTTGCGGAACGCCTCGTCAGTGTCCTTTGCACCGCGCGGCGGCAGCTTGGGTAGCTGCTGTGCGCCTGCAAGCGTCGCTGCGCCTGCAAGCGTAGGAACGTATCCGGCCCGTTGCTTGAATTCTTGAAACCAGTTCTCGGCAGTGTTCAGCGGCACTACAATGACCGTTTTCTTCGACGTGCGGTTGGGGTGCGGTGCTCCGTTGCCGTCCACCAAGTTGCGCATCATTGCGGACGCCATGATCGCAAGACCCGTCTTGCCTGTACCCATGAAGTGCGCAGCCATCATGCGCCCGCCGTTGTTTGCCAGTTTCTGCAAGGCTGTTATCCGGTGCTCGCCCGGCTGGAACCCGTCGTCGTCTGCGCGCATGCCGCGCAGCAGCCCGTCTGGGTTGATGTTGCCGTTAGGCTGGATGAAGTCCTCCGTCTTCGCGATGTTCTTGCGCCCGACTTGCTCGGACACACTGCGTTCAGCGACCATCGCGATATCGAGCATCGCCCGCACGCGATCCTCCATCATAAATCCGCCAAGTGCTTTTCGCAGTGCCGGTAGGTCGGATATGTTGATCCCGATCGGCGCGTCGTCTGCGTCCTGATCAGGATCGAGCGCGGGCTCGTACACGCCCTCCATTTGGAGGATGCGGTCACGCGTCATAGATCCGTCTTTAGGCAGCTTGATCCTGATTACGCCCGACCCTTCCTCGATAGCCGACCCTGTGACCACTTCGTCTGCGTACAGAAGTACGTGGCTCTGCAACGGCTCCACAAACCTACGCCGCACGTCCTTTTTGCCAGTCGCCGGAATGATGCCAGCTTCGCGCGGCGTCACTGCGTCAACGCGCAGCAGCACTTGTTTGATGCCCGCGCCTTGCCCTGCTTCGGGCATCACAGTCCAACCGTCCTTCGCTCGCTTGATCACGCGAGCAAGTATCCGCTTGTCGCTGCCGGGGTAAAGAATCCACCCGATCACACCGGGTTTGATCGGCACTTTCTTTTTTGCTTCGCCGCGACGATCGATCACACGCGGCAAACGGATCTCGTTATTCGCGTCGAGCAGTTCGTCAATGCGGATACTGGACTTGCCCAGTTGCCTTGCCCAGTAGTCGCCAACGACTTTCGGCGGTCCCTTGCCGTCCCACTCGACTTCGATATGCGCCAGACCGCGTTCCGCGCCTTGCTCTGCCTTGCCTGAAATAGACACCCATGTGCGGCGGGGCTCAGTGGCTTCTGCCGCCTTGCGCATCAGGTCAATCAAGTCGCCTGCGTTTTGAATGTCTACGCGCCCGCCTGGATTCAGCAGCGACGCCAACACAGGGTCCATGATCTGCCCACGCCCGTAGCGATGGTTCTCGGCAAGGATCGACGCGCCAGTGCAGCCGCCGATCTGCTTCGCCAACTTGTGCGGGTCAGTCGGCATATCCTCCGTCAACACGGTCCAACGCCAGTTGCCGTTGCCATCCGGCAACTTAATTTTGTCGCCAGTCGCAAACGCGTTCGACGCGTTCACCCAAATTTTGGTCCACGTTCCATCAGGGTTGCGTTGCTCGTACAACTTCGCCGTCAGCACGGGCTCATGCTTCCCCGTGACCGGATCATAGAACGTCTGCGCCATGCTCTTGCCGTCGACAGTCTCGCGCGCCTGCATCGTCTGTCGTTCAGGCGGCGCTAGTCGGATACCGTTGAATTTGAACGTGCCCGACTTCGCCATAAACTCTTCGGGCGAAATTTCGACAGGCGTCCATTCGTGGCGCTCTTGGATCGCATCCTCGCCCTTCGCGTGCAGCTTCGCCACGCGTCTGCGCTCAAACTCTAACGTGCCTGGTATCTTCGCGCGCCCTTCCGGCGTGAGGTGCAAGCCAGCAGCCATTTGCTCATCAGTCGCGTTGCCGAGATTGCCGCCTAGCGCATTGAAAATCTTGCGCCCAAGGTTCGTTTTTCCGCCCTCCCAGAGTTTGCCTTTTTTGTCGTACAGCTTCGTGTACGCAGCAATCGGATCGTCGCCCAACTCCGCGACGAACTTCTCGATCTTCGCGTCGCCCTGTCCGAGAAACAGAGTCGCCTGATCGGAGTCCAGCAGGTTGCCTTTTTCGTCGTAGATTTCCTTCATGTACTCGCGCGATCGAAACTTATTGAAGAGGCTGCCCTCGTAACGAGGCAACTGCGTCACTGGGTCGATCGTCGCGGGCATGCGGTCCCAGCCAGCCTCTTCGTCCTTGCTGGCAGGCCCAACACGCATCATCACCGTGCGACCGTTGACGGTCATTGTGTAGAACTGATCTTTGTCGCTGTAGTATTGGCCCGCTGTAGATGCAGGTGATTCGTGCCTCGCACGATGCAGCAGCTTCGACACGGGCGTGACGGGCGCAGCGTTCCACCAGCGCAACTCTTCGTCCGGTGTCGCCAGCATTTCGGCCAACGGGCGCAACTCATGCAGCACGTTCTCGCGCATCCACTCGTAATGCTCGGGCGCGACCATCGCAAGTTCCTTCGGGTGCGTGTGCGCGCACGCAAAGGTTTCTGCGAAGTCCTCTTCGTATTTACTGTCTGGGCCACTTCTGGGATTGCCGACTTGCGCGTAGTTCGACACGAACTTCTGTTCCGTATCCCGCATGCGTTTCCAGTCGTCCCACAGACCAGGCTGCTGAATCTCTATGATGAAATGCCGCGCATGACCGATTTCGTGGAGCACAACCTTTTCGGTGCGAGTCAGCGACCCATTGAAATTCGGATCCCCGATCGGCACTGTGACAATGTTCTGCCCTACTTGGATCTCGCCGGTATTTGGACGGTAGAACGCAGCAGCCCCGTATTTTTCCAGATACTTTTCCGGGTCGTCACCGTCTCCGACCATCCAAAACTTCGTGACGCCATGCGCCTTGTTTCCCCAAGAACGAGTAGTGGCACCCCCTGCTGACTCGCCGTGGTCTTCGCCGTCCTGATCCGCTTCGGCTCGCGCCAACACCGCTTCAGCGCGCTTCAGCGCAGCGGTTTGCGATGCCACTGATTCTTCTGCGGCACTCAAGGCACGCGCGATATCGTTGTTTTCGTCGGCGGTCCTGTCGCCAGCCGCGTTGAACGATTCTTTAGCCGTATCTAACGCTTTCTTCGCAGCCTCCAGCGCAGCTTTGAAGTCCGTCACCTTTGCTTGCGCGCGTGCCACAGCAGCCGCCAACGCGACTTCTTCAACGGCTGTGCGCTTGCCTTTTTTCTTCTTGCCGCCTTTCCCCAAACCCACGATGCGCCGGGTTTCCTCCGACATGAGATTCACGGCGGCGAGGATGCGCGCGTTGGGCGAACGCGTGCCTTCGCCAGACGCTTTCTCGGATTCGATGAAGGGCGCGACGTTTGCCTTGTTCCACGCGTCGCCAACGATCACGTTCCCCTTCAGAGTCTCGCCGCCGAACGCCTCTGAGATTGCGGTTGCCGTCGCCTCCGCAGCAGTAATGTTCTTAGACTTCAGGTGCGGATATAGCTTCACCAGATCAGCGATGAGGTGGTGGACGTGCTTCGCGTCTGGGTCGATCGAATCTTTATGCGCCTCGCGTTTCAGATCATCGGCGTACCAATAGATCCACACCAGCTTGCCGCCGACCATCGAACGCTCACGACGGATATACTTGTGCGCCGCAGCAGGCGTGCCTGTGCTGCGCGAGAATGCCTTCAACAGCGAACCGCCGTAAGCGCGTGTCAGTGGGATTACGAAGCGCATGATCAACCTTTCGGCGGGTGTCCGCTCAACATGAACGGGTGATGCAGGGTATGACACGTTACGCGAAAGTGCTGCTCTGTGCCGGGAGCGAACGTGACCATCGCGTCGACAATGGCGTATCCGGCTGGCGGCGCGGCGGGCGGCGCGTCTAGCGCAGTTACCGGGTTTTGAAACTGCGCCAGCAAAGCGCGGCGCTCGACTTCGCTTGGCCCGTGCACTGGGTCTATGCCCTCAAACGTGATCAGTCCGTTTGGGTGCCACACGATATAGCACGCTGGCAACGGTGCGCCGATGCGCCGTCGCCTACCAAGAAAGTACGAAACCTTATCCGCCATGATCAGAGCCCCATGAGTTTAAGCACGTCCGAACGTGCCTCGGTTGGTGCAAGCGCCAGTGCATCGTCACTGCCCCACATGACTTGCGACAAGCGTGGGAACTTCTCAATTAGGTCGAGCACGTACATATCGGGAGCGACCATATCAGTTCCCGCATCACTCTTGAAGGTAGACCCAACAGCATTGCGCAAGTCGCGTGTGGTGCGCACGTTCACCAAGCGGTTCCTGCCAGTGTGCAGATCGGTCATAATCATTTGCATCGGAGCGTACCTGCCTTGCGCGCCTGTCACGTCTGTGACAACGCCGGTTGCGTTAGCGAACCACTCACGCGAACGCGGTTGCTGCATCACGCGCTCTTCTGCAATGTGCCGCGCAGCTTCGCGTCGACCGATCTGCGACACGCGCCGCCACTGCTCACGCGCATACTCGGCCTTGTGTGTATCCGACCCGGCGCGGTCGAGCAGCGTGCGGAACCGCATGCGCTCGCGTGCACGCCACTCGCGCACGTCCGCAGTCGTGACCTTGCGGCTGTCCGCTTCGATTCGTTGACGCACAGTCAGTCCACCGCGCACAACTTCCATTGGGATACGAAGCCGGTCCTGCGCACGCGACACCGTAGTCTCTGCTTCTTCGCGCCCACGCAGTGCAGTGCGCACAATACCCAGCGCCTCTTCGGTAGCGTGGTCCAGCACGTCGTATGCGGCGCGTGAACTGAGTTTGCGAAGCTCGCCATCCGACCCAAGGCGGTGCACTTCCAGATCCTCTGCAATCGCGCGCGTCGACTGTGGATCGGTGCCAAGGCCAAGCCGCCGTCGCAGTAGCTCTGCGCCATCCAAGCGGTACTCCATGCGTCCGATCGCGACGTGCATCTTTTGGACGCTGTGCAACGCAAACTCGATATCGTGCCGCACTTGGATCCTGTCGTGCTCGCTCATACCAACGCCAACGCCCGCACCGGGCAATACATCGGCGGTGCCGCCGAACCAATCCGACCCAGTGCTCTTGCGCTGCCCGTCGATAAACTCGGCAAGCTCGCGCGCCAACTCAATCTTGCCGGGGTAGTCCTTGCCCGACACGATCTCGCCAGCCTTCAGGCTGTAGCGGTGCAACGGAATATCATCGTCTCTGCCCGTCTGTAGCCCGTCGTGCATATCGCGTTTCTTCACGTTCCACACGCGAGCGATTGCATCCTCGGATACGTCGCCGCCACCGCCCTCGCGGTTCGCTGCGCCGCGCGCAGCAAGAAAGCCAGGCAGCATGCGTGTGACTCGTTTCGGCAAACTCACGCCTCCCGCAAACTCCCGCGCGCCATGCAATCGAGCGTACTGGCTTCCAACGGTGATGATCGCAGCGCGCAAACTATATCCGCCAGTGTAATCGTCAATCGCATGCAGCGCGCCCTCCATCGCCGCCGACTGCATGTCCTCGCGCGATTCATTCGTCAGGCGCACGCCCACCTTCGCAGCCGCTCGCTTGGCGACGCTCTTGATCGTGCTGCCCAACTCCGACAGCAGCCGCACCTTGTCGGCGTCTGGCATCGCCAGCACCTCGTCTTCGACAGCGTGCGACACGCCGTCTGCGTCAGCGCGGTACAGCACGCGCAGCTTGCGCGGGTATGCGCCGTTCTCGGCACCGTGCAGCACCGTGCCGGGCTTCGCCGTGCTGCCTTCGTATACCGGCGTCTTCTCGCCAGCGCCGCCCCTCCAGCCGGTCGTACGCTTGCTGCCGCCGCCAACCGTAATGTCAGGCCCACGCACACCAGGCGCAGCCTTCTTTGGCATGCCGTGCTCGACTGGGTAAATGCGGTCGTGCTTCACCAGCACGGGATCGATGTTGGCGGGCGCGTTCACGTCGCGCAGCGACGCCCACCCGGCGTCTGCATCGGGATCGACAATCTCGTACAGCTTCGCAGGCTGGCCCGCGATCTTTACCGGATGCTTCGACTTCGGATCGATGCCGCCGCGCGTCCAAGGATCGATCGTAATGCCGCCGCCCTCACGCCGCACGTAGTCCCAGTACGCAGGCGTCTTGTCGTACCGACCCGCCACGAAGTCGGCTTCAGTCAGCACAGCAGCTTCGTGCACAGCATCATGCGCCGCACTTGGACTGCGCCCCATGTCGGGATACCAGTAGTCCCAGCCGTCAGCAGTCTGCTTGTGGTAGCCGCCTTTCTTGCTGCCAGGGATCGGGAAGAATCCAGCAGGCACATGCGCTGTCGCGGACTTGCGCAGAATGGTGAGCCTCGGAAAGCGCATATCCGACTTCGCGACCTTGCCAAACACATGCGCCAACATCGTCAACGCGTTGATGCTCTGTTGCTGTTCGTCACGTTCGTCCGTGTGCCGCGCCGCAGACATAGCAGCAGAGATCAACTTGATCGGCATAGACACGAGTCTGTTCGCTGCTAACGACACAGCGTCTGCATGTATCTCTTGACGGATATCTTCGGCAGACGGCGGATCCTTCATGCCCTTCATTTCGCGAGCGACAAACTCCGCGCACACGTCGATCATGCGATCGACCTTTTCTTGCGGAGGGTTTTTGCCAAGCGCGTCCTTAAGCTCGTACAGCCCGACACCCACGGTGTAATCAGTGCCGTAGACAGTCTTGCCTGTGCTGTCGTGCCCAACAGACGCATGCCTTGTTTTCAGCCCAACGCTAGCTGCCAGCGGAGCCGCCACTTCTTCATAGTTGGAATCGGGACCGTACTCGACCGCAGCACGCTCTATCTTCGCAGGCACTGGTAGCGATGCCTTCGCCGCGCTCGCTTGCACAGCAGGCTTCGCAGCAGGTCCGTCCGCAGCTTTTATTTTGGCGACCATCGCATGCGCGTACGCACGCGCAGCCTCCAGCGTCTTATGCTGGATTGTACCGCCGACCGTGAATCCAAGATCCGTGTCGTGCAGCATCGAGCTATATCCGCGCGGCCCGTTGTCGAAAATCCGAACCTCAGAGTCTTCTGTCGCTCGGATAACCTCGATAGGCTTTGCGCGCGGCGGTTCCTTCGCCCACTCGGGAACAGGCTTCGCAGTGGGCTTCGCCGCACTCGCATGAACAGCAGGCTTACGCTCATCCTCTGGTACAAACGTCCCAGCAGAATTAGCCCTGTGCCAACCCGCGCCCCACTCATCATAGAGCGCGATGAAGGCTTTCGTATTGCCCTTGTACTCGCTCACCAACTCGTTTTGAAAAGTAGCGTCTTGCCGCGCTATCGCCATTTTACCGGCGTTGAACGCAGCCTCGCCTAGTTGGCGTGCGCGTTGCGCGTGCTCTGCCGATATAGCAGGCGTCTTCTTCGCCGCGTGCACGTCGTCTGCGTACTCGTAAATGTATCCGCCCTTGCCGTCCGCGCGGCGCGACTTGTACTTGTGCCCCGCGCGCATGCCGCCGCGTGCTTTGATCAGATCGCGTGTTTGGTAGATCGCCATAGCTCACCAACACAGTGCGGGCCGCACCGCGCGCACGCCGCATGGCGTACAGCACACACGCAGTGCGACCCGCAACACGAAACTACTGACTGCCGCCGACAGGACGGAAGCCCGTGCAAACGATGGTGGCGACCGCAGCGTTCGCAATGTGCCCCACCGCGAATGTCACCTTCCACGTATTCGGCGCAGTGTCGGGCGCGATCACGAACGCGGTCGCTGCCGCAGCGCCAGTGATCAAGTTGACCTTGACGCGTGCACCAGCGACGCCCGGCAAGTCGCGCTGCATGACCGGCGCAGCGGGCTCGTACAAGTCCACAATCGCGGGCTCAAACGGAATGCCCGACAGCACGCCGCCCACGCCGCCTGCCCCCGTCACGGTGCCCACGAACACCTCTGCGGCATGGCGCATAGCCTCCGCAGACTCCGCACGATCCGCGTAGGGAACGCCCGCCGTACCGCGCACTGAATTCTGTCTCTCTGCATACGTTGATCTAGCCATCACAATACCTCGCTCACTCAGTTGTCTCGACTCGCATTCCCAACATAGGCGCAGAGTCCTGCCCAAACACAAAACTCACGTCAGTGCCACGAATATCCGTCGCACCAAGTCGCAACGCTAGAACTGAATCGACCACAGCAGGATCGAACACTCTGCACGAATCAACGTCGAACCGCGCACCCTCTATTTCAGGCCATGTGTGAATAGCCGCATGCGACGTCGACAGCACCACCACAGCAGTCAGCCCGCCTTCGTCTACGTCTACGTCGTGCCCCATGCGCTTCAGTGTTTTGGGCACGTCGTAAATGTGCGTGCCCAGCGCAGTCATATCAATCGCAGCGATCAGCGCCGACATGCAATCGGATAGCAACCCTACGTTGCTAAGTTGCGCAGCAGGCGCACGAAACGTACCGGCGTATTTCGTACCTGATCGATACATGCGGCGGATCCTCCCACACGCTCGCAGGCTAGACAATACCAGCGGGCGACTGCGACGTTGCGTCCGCGATGAAATGCGTTTGCAGCGCAGCCAACACGCGCGGCCCCGCGTCGATCTTTTTGGCTGAAATGTTGCTGTGACAAACGTATCCGCTGAACGAACGCAGTTCGCTTAGCGTCAGCAACTCGCAGAACGGCGCACCTTGCGCGTCGGTTTGCACGCGCCGCGCAACGCTTGGCACCGCCGTGCTCATGGCGTCCACCAACTCTAGCAACGCGGTGTACTGTGCCGGTCGGAAGTCCAGCAGCTTTCGATTCGCGCCGTGTATGCGCGCCGTGTACTTCTCACGATCCCTGCCACGCCACAGCGCCTTCGGGTTCATAGGGGATACGCCGCTGCCAACGATCTCGATTCCCCACGAGAACCCGTTCACGCGGCCCGCGTCTGCCGTATCGCAAACCAAAGGATCAGCGAACTGCCACACCGTGCCGTCACCGCCGATCGCAAACTCGATTCCAAGTCCGCGCTTCACTAGCGTCCGAAACATCGTATCCGGTTCGTTCTCTGCGCCCGTCCAATGCAGCACGGCCAGCGTCAACTTCTGCACGCGCGCTTTGTTCGCGCCCATGCCCGGTTTGAACTGTAGCCCGTGATCGTCCCACGTCACCACGCGTGACGTGGCAAGCGCATACGGCATGCCACCCACGATGATACCGGGGCTTGACGTCGCGATCTTCATCGCTTCCCCAAGTCAGCAGGCGTGATCGGTTTCGGCACTGGCCGCTTGGCCTTGCCCTTAGACGCCCGCACGATATCCGCCACCAGCCTAACCGCGTCGACCAACGTGCTTAGAATGCTCATGGCACCACCTCACTTACCACTGCGAACGCAGTCTGGTTCACGTCGTAAATTTCGAGCAGCACCTCGCACCGATCGGGCGGTAGCTTCGGAGGCTCGCGGCAAACGTCCACAGCGAAGTCTCTAAGCCGTTCCGTCGCGTCGCCCCACTTGTCTACGGCGGCAGACGCCCGTTCCAGCGGAACGCCCGCGCAGCCGGTCAGTAGCAGGCCCAGCAGTAAATGCTTCATGGCCGCAGAGTACACCCGCTTGCCGTTGCCGTCACGTAGCCAGCGGCAAACGCTTCGGTCGCTTAGTCGTTGCGGGACGCGCGCCGTGCTGCACGCCGTCACACCACAACTCATGCAGGTACAGGTACACGCCGTCAGGCATCACGCGCTTGTGATTCACAAGGTATCCGCGCTTAGTCAGCGCCGCGATGAACGCCGCGTCTTGTGCCCACGCTTTCATCGCCTTCGCAGCAGACGCTCGACAGCAGTACCAAGCAACATGATCGACACCGCCCACACGACGGCTGCGACTAGAGGGTGCTGCGCAATCTGAAAAGCGTAACTTTGATAATCCATAGATTAGTCTGTTCAACACTTTTCTAGTGCGCCCGGCAGCAACACAGACGAAGAGTATAAGCCGTCCGAAAGCCATATCCGGGCTGTGCCCGCCTGCATGCAGGTGCTTACGAAGTGGCGCGTTCAACGACAAGGCCCAGCACGCCGGGCTTGTACTGCATCGGTGGCGGCATGCCTGCGACAGCCTTCTGCGCTTGCGCTCCGGTCACTAGGTAGCGTGCGCCGTCGATCAACACCGTGCTTCCGATCAACGTCAACGGATATGCTTTGTCCAAGCGCACCAACGCAACATGCGGTTGCCCTCGCACCACAAGCCAACTCAGTGCGTCGAACGAAACAAGCACTTCGGGTTTGCGCGCAGCCTTCATCGCACTGCACTACCGTTAGCGACGGTACTGATTATCCGCAGCCTTTCCTCAAGCTCTTTCACGCGCGCAGTCCAGCGCTCGCACTCTTTTTCCAAGCGCAACACGTCAGCACGCATCGCATCCACGCCACCCGGATACGCAGGGAGCGCTGCGCCTTGGCTATACATCACGGCGGCAAGCATCGCAGCGAAGTTGGCAACGTCCGCGCATTCACGCACGATGGCTTCGGGACTCTCAATCGAAACCGCGTCCGCGAGTTCGCCCACTTCCACGCGCAGACCATCGAGCAGGACTTGCGGACGCAACGTCGACCAATGCCCCTTGTGCGTGTTCTCGCGCAGCTTCACCAGCATGTGTTCGCCAAACCATTGCACCAGTTCAGCTTCAGTGTTGGCGGTTCGTTCTGGCGTAGTCATTCGCTCGGTTCCTTTGCTGCGGGCTTGTACGTCAACACGCTCTTGCCGGTCACGCCACACTCACGCGTATCCGACTCGACTGCGTAGCCAGCCTGCACAAGTTCGCCTACGCGCTTCCAGACGCAGCGCCCACCAGCCTTGCCCACGCGCTCCGCAATCTCGGTTGCGGTTTGTGGTCTGCCCGCCTCAGTGCATGCGAGACACATTGCAGCGTACACCGCAGCACGCGCTGGGCTTAGGTGCCTCTTCACGTCGTGCCACGCTCGCACGCTTGTCTGCCGCGCAGTCGCACGCGTATCGAACAACCCTAGTTGGCTATGGTGTGCTTTGCGCATCACTCACCCTACCGGATATGCCGTCCCGCATTGCGACGCGATCACGATCAGCATCACGCAGCACCACGCGCGAAGGGCTAGGTCGATGGCGGTCAAAACGGCGCCCGCCCTTCTGGCGATCGAGCGTAGACTAACTCAGCCTTCAGCCACTCGACCGCCGCGCGGGCTTCGTCGCGTTCGCGTAGGTGTTGGTGCCCCACGCGTATCCGATTCGCGGCCCACTCCGGTTCGTTGCGCACAAGCCATTCAAGCGTGCACGGCGTGCCGTCTGATTTTTCATAGTTCTCGCTCATGCCCCGTCGCCCCTTTTATCAACTCGGCACAGTGACGCTCGCACGCACTCGCCTCTGTCAGTCAGCAACACCACTTGCACGTTACCGGATACCCAAACTTTGCTGCGCGTAGTCAGGTGCAATGTCTCGCCGTCGATTGCCACCGCGACAGCCGTACCGATCTCGTCTCCCGATCGCAGCGGTCGCGTAGGCAACGGCAACGGGCGGCGCGGCTTATCGATCGCAGCCTGCGTAGCAACGGGCGGGTTGACGTCGAAGCGCTCACCCACGCTGTCACGCAAGCAACGGGTCAAGTGTCTGCCGCAACGCATGCAGCCCGCGTCTGCCAGCGCCGGTCCACCGCGCCAATGCACCACCAGCGCGCACGATGCGCATCGCCCGCGTCGCTCGCGCATGTGCGTCACTGCGGCACCAGACGCCCCAACGCGGATACAAGTTCGTCTTGCGTTTCGTACACGCATGCGAGTTCTGCACGCAGCGATGCAATCTGCTTCATCGCTGTAGCGAGCGCGCCGCGAGTGTAGGCCAATTCGTCTGCCTCGCGGCCAGGGTCACGCGACCAGTCCTTGTCGTCAATGCGCACAGTCGTGTCTGCATGCTCCGGTGCGGTCACGGTCGCCGGTTGCTGCGCGGCCAAGTGCACACGCCGCGCTCTGATTCGTGCATATTCCGGCGTCCCTTGGGTCGGCCTATAGGCGCAGTCTCCGGGGTGGCAACCGTGCTCGCGATCCATCGGCCAGTCGCATACCTCGCAACGCTTGACGCTCTCATCCGCAGCGGCGAACGGTCGCGGCGGCACCCTGTTAGCCTCTAGCGCATCGAGGGCCGACTCAAGGCGCGGAAAGTGTGCGTTTGAGTAGCGCGCCGAGTTGTTGAGCGCTTCTTGAGCCGCCTCCGCGACTTCCAGCAACAGTGCGTGCTCGTGCACATGCAGCGCGCCAGCGGGACGTTGCGACGGGTGCGTAGGTTCCAAGCACTGCCCGCCTTGCCCATGCCGGGTCCAACTACCGCACGCAGCACACCACCCCGTCACGCCCGGCGTCTCAAGCTGCTCTTCGTGTTTTCGATTGCGCATGCGGCTTTGTACCGGATACGGCGGCGCGGTGCTTTTCGGCCACGTCGACAACGTGCACGATCAGCATGGCTTCTTCGGTCGTGTAGCCCTGTGCGACAAGGGCGGCTACGCGGGATGCAGTAGTGTCCATGCGCGGTAAGTAGCACTTCGGTATCCGTCGCGCAAATGCGGTCACAGTTTCGCGTGGTCGCGCCGCACCGCGTCCGCTTTGTCTCGCGCTTGTTTGAACGGCTCGCCGGGACGTATGGGGCGATCGTTGCGTGGTCGGAATATCTCTCTGTACGCGTCGTGCAGCATCGCGAACGCGAACGGGTGCTTTGTCATTAGCCGCATGCGGTCGTAGAGATACAGCCGCGTTAGCTCCGCTGCGTTCTCGATCGGGTTGGTGCTCGCGTACTTCGTGCAAAAGCCTTCGCCCCTGCTCTTCGCGTACAGCTTCGCTTGCCATGCGCGCACGGGTTCGACGCCGCCCAGTCGGTACATGAGCCACACGTTCAGGCTGTGCCCCAGTTCGTGACGCACAACGGCTTCGACGCGATCAAGCGGTATCGTGATCGCGAGCCTGATCTCGTTGCCAGTCCAGTAGCCCAAGTCGTGATCGTCCAACGCGTTGCCCACGCGCGGTTGATCCTCGCAGATCAGAGTCACGCCTACGCGCTTGTCGAATATCGCTTTCGGCGTCTCTGCAATCACACGGTCGATGATCGCTTTCTTGCGCGGGTCGCCTATGTGCACTGCGCAGCCTGTATCCGGTGACGTGCCTGCAAACGTCAGCAGCACACCACCGGCTTTGCGCAAGTCGCCGGGAAGCAGCGCGGCTCGCAGCATGCCAAGCGGCACAATGTCGCCGTCGTCATTCAGCCCCCAGCCGTGCGGTATGTGGATCAGTTCGCAGCTACACCACGGGTGCACTGGCCCGATCACAGGCTTCCACGAAGCGCGACGCACGCCCACGTTCGTACCGTTCGCCGTCAACGCGGATAACGGAAACACGCGCGGCTTGCTACCAGGCCCAGCCGTTAGATGCAGGCGCACGCAATCATCGCACGCACGCGGTGACGGCAACTTGTAGACCATGATCTGTTTTGGGTCGCCTTCGCGTGACACCAGCCCAGCGCTGATCCCAGCCTGCGATGCAGACTGCGTTTCGGTTGCTGCGATGCGCCCAAAGTCGCGCGACCAATCTTTTGTTTTGTGGCCCAGCTTGCTTGCTACTTCGCGCCACGCGTCACGCCTCGCAATGCTGTCGACAACCTCATCACGGATATCTTGCTCGTACGCGGCTTGCAGTGCTGCGTCAGCTTCAATCGCAATCGTACTGAAGTCGTCTGCAATGCGGTTGCCCAGCCCGACAATCTCATTCGCTGCGTGATGCTCTGCCCATGCACGCGCCGCCTCTTGCTGCGCCGTCAGCGGGAACGATGCTGCCACTTCGTGCGTCACGCGCACACTAAACGGACCCGTATCCGGTTCGTCTTCGCCGGGCATGCCTAGCACACCGGGCATTGCGTTGCCTGCATGCGCTGGGATCGGGTGCCGGTGTTCGTGCACGGTGAACGGGTCGGCTGTCGTGTCTGCCGCCACGGGTTGCCTGCGTAGCGTGCGCCGCACCGCAGCCGCCGCTACGCCCGCTGCGCCGATGCCAGCCGCCACTACGCCCACCCCCAGCGCTGCCAGCCCCTGTGCAGCCGGTAGCGTCAACGTCTTGGCCCTTGCTCGCAACAGCGGGTCACGGCCCAGCAGCACCCCGTAGTTGTAGGCGTCCGCAATCACGCGTGCCGCCTCGCTCGCAGTCTCGCCATGCTGCGCCACAAACGAGTAAGCGAGATCGCGCGGTAGCACTCCCTTGTCGATCAAGCGTTGCACCGTCTCCGCACTCACCACACCAGGCCCGATCATCGTGGCGATAAATGCCAAGTGCGCATCACCGATCAGAGTGCGTATGTGCTCCATGTGCTCTGGTGGGATCAACGGCTTCGTCGCCGGATGTTCGTCAACGGCTTTGCGCAGCGTGTCTATGGCGTGGTGCTCTGCATGCGCGCGGATACGGTTCACAAGCATATCCAAGTGTCTCTGGTACGCCACCGTGAGCACTTCGCAGTTTTGCTCCATCGCCAAGTAGTGTCGGAACGTGCGTGCTGCGCCTCGCAGCGGCTCCGCTTTCAGCAGTACGTGTTCGCCCACGATGGCTTGCGCCACGTCCAACGGATGCATGTCTGCCGGTGCTGTGTACGAGACTCGCGGCTTCACCATAGCGACCCCTGCTCTGGGTTTGGTGGTGCCTTCCCGCGCTTGACAGATACGGTTGGCGCTTCGCCCGCTTCCGCGTTGTCGAACAGCGGCGCGTGCCCGGCGATGCGAGCGCGAGCGATCTCTACATATCCCGCGTCACGATCAATGCCGATGAAGTTGCAGCCCTCTAGGCGCGCAGCCCAGCCGGTCGTGCCCGAACCCATGAACGGGTCAAGGCACACGCCGCCCTTGCGCGTCACGAGTTTCACTAAGTACCTCATTAGGGCAAGCGGCTTCACTGTCGGATGGTGGTTCGCGCGTTGCTGCGCGCCACGGTTGCGCGGGTTGTCGCCGCCTGGATCGCCGTCGTTGCGCGTCTCGTCACGCTTGCGCTGCGCCATGCCGTCGAGTCCGCTCTCGCGTTCGGCGCGGCTGGACTTCGCTGTGTAGAAGAAGCGCGCGGCGCTGCCGGAGTCGCATTGCCCTTGAGTGTTGCCGCCACTAACCCCAAAAATACCAGCGCCTTTACCATTGCCCTTGCTTTCGCGCCAGTTGCTCGTAGTCGTCGGAAACGCCGCGAGCACTTCGGGGCTGCCGTCGTGGATGAGGTTGGCGGGCCAGCGGCCGAGCGTTTCGGCCTTGGCGACGTTGCCACGGACGCGCTCGGCATGCGCGGCCCTTGCCCCGTCGTCATGCTTCCACGGCCGATCCCACCCCTCATGGTTTGTAGAACAAACCGTGTCGGCCTGTTCTGCTCCTCCCCCCAGCTTGTCTCCAGTCCCAACGCGACACCCGTCAATGTTGATTGCACCTGTGCCGTGCTCTAACACGTTGGCGGCGACGGTGCCGATCAGCGGCTTGCGCGCCATCGTGATCGGTTCAAGCGCGGGCTTTAGCGCCG